>Ga0105044_10000150_pt1 | contig 75288 bp, 53 predicted proteins | sample MAT01_FD_78092 | JGI IMG/M metagenome (GOLD analysis project Ga0105044, IMG submission 78092) | Freshwater microbial communities from Lake Fryxell liftoff mats and glacier meltwater in Antarctica - MAT-01 | ecosystem: Environmental > Aquatic > Freshwater > Ice > Liftoff microbial mat | place...
GCCGCCGCCGCCCATGCCGCCGCCGCCGCTCTTCAATTCGAGCCCGATGAACTCGACCGCGTCGGGTTCGTCGGAGAGGACGAGACGGCGCAGCTCGGCCATGCGCTCTTCGCCGGGCAGGCCTTTCTTGAGGCGCGCGATGATGCCTTCGACCTCCTTCTTCGTCGGCGGGACGAGGGATCCGCCGGCGTCGGCGCCGCTCGGATCGTAGGTTGCGCCCATGAGGAGTCGCCGCGGACTCTTCGCCGACGCGGGCATGGGCGGCGCGCTCGCGGGGTCGGCCTTCTGCAGCGCCGTCACGAAACACCAGGCCAGCTCGTCGGCGGTGACTTCGTAGGGAACGGAGAGGATCACAGTCCCGTCGCTGCCGAGGAACACGTGCTGCGGCGCGATCACGAGCCCCTCGGTGTCGGCCTTCAACACATCCTTGCGCGCCGCCGTGTCGACACGGCGGTGGTCCTGACAGCGCACGCCGTCGAAGCGCGGACAATCCTTGTCCATCGCCGCGTGCTCGCTCGCGCTGGCGACGAGGTTGAGCGTGCGCGTCGACAGCTCGAGGACCTGCTTGTCGCGGTAGACCTTCTCGACCATGCGGTCGTTCGCGCGCTCGCCGTCCATGTTGACGGCCAGGAACACGATCTTCTTCTCGGCCGCGGCGCGCTCGAGGGTCTTCTCGAACCCGGAGGTCCATGCGATGCCGCCGGCGAGGGCGTTCGGGATCAGGAGGGCGAGCGTGACGACGGCGCGGAGGGTTCGGTGCATGGGGATCTGTAGCCTCGAGAATGCACCGGAACCCGCCGCGCGTCACGGGGTGGCGCGGAATCGCGCGCAGTCCGACCTGTTGGACGCCCTGTTAGGATCGCGGCCACGCCCATGATCCTCGAACAGCACTATCTGGCCTGTCTCGCGCACGCTTCCTACCTGATCGGCGACGAGGCGACCGGACACGCGGCCGTCGTCGATCCGCGGCGCGACGTGGACGTGTACGTCGAGGACGCCGAGCGTCGCGGCCTGACGATCCGGCACGTGATCCTGACGCATTTCCACGCCGATTTCGTGTCGGGACACCTCGAGCTCGCGCGGCGCACGGGCGCCGCCATCCACCTCGGCGCGCGGGCCGAGGCCGGGTACGCGTTCGAGCCGCTGCACGACGGCGACGAGATCAGTTTGGGATCCGTCGTGCTGCGCGCGCTCGAGACGCCGGGTCACACGCCCGAGGGGATCTCGATCCTCGTCTTCGATCTCGCGGCGGACGCGAAGAGCCCGAAAGCCGTTCTGACGGGCGACACGCTGTTCCTCGGGGACGTCGGCCGGCCCGACCTGATGGCGTCGCAGGGGATCACCGCGCCCGCGCTGGCGGGCCTCTTGTACGAATCGCTGCGCACGAAGCTCATGCCGCTCGGCGACGACGTGCTCGTCTATCCGGCGCACGGCGCGGGCTCGGCCTGCGGCAAGAACATCTCGAACGAGCGCAGCGGGCGGATGGGCGACCAGAAGAAGCTGAACTGGGCGCTGCAGCCGATGGCGAAGGAGAAATTCGTCGCGCTCGCGACCGCCGACTTGCCGTCGGCGCCGGCCTATTTCCCGCACGCGGCCGCGGCGAACAAGCGCCAGCACGCGGTGCTCGACGACGTGCTCGCGCGCGAGCTCATCGCGCTCGCGCCCGAGACCGTGCTCACGGCGCAGGCCGCGGGAACGATCGTGCTCGACGTGCGCGAGCCCGATGACTTCGCGCGCGGCCACATCGCGGGATCGATCAACGTCGGCCTGTCGGGCAAGTACGCGCACTGGTGCGGCACGCTGCTCGACCGCGCGAAGGCCGCGGTGCTCGTCGCGCCCACGGGCAAGGAGCGCGAAGCCGCGCTGCGACTCGGCCGCATCGGGCTCGAGCAGATCAAGGGCTACACGCGCGGTGGCTACGAAGCGCTCGCGAACGCGCGGCCCGATCTCGTGCGGCGATTCCGCCGGCACACGGCCGACGAGCTCGCGACGGAACTCGCCGGTCCGGACGCGCCGCTCGTGCTCGACGTGCGCCAGCCGGGCGAGCGCGCGGCGAAGCGCATTCCGAAGAGCGCCTTCGTGCCGCTCGACGAGCTCGTGCTGCGCGTCGGCGAGATCCCCACGAACCGCCGCATCGTGATCCACTGCGCCGGCGGCTACCGCAGCGCGATCGCGGCGAGCATCCTCCTGCGCGCCGGCCGCGAGCGCGTCGAGGACCTGATCGGCGGAATCGGCGCGTGGGAGGCCGCGCAGAAGGCCGTCGATACGTGATCCGCGCCGAGGATCGGATGTGGAGTACGGACCCAGGCTCCACCCCGCCGTTCTCGTCCATTGGCCGCCGTGCCGCGCGCGCGATGACGCCGTTCGATGGCCGGGGAGTCCAGGAGCTCGGTGTGACTGTGCTACGTTGACGAGAGCGGGGGAGTGGAGCCTGACTCCTTACCATGAGCCGAGCCTTGAAGAAGATCGTCGCCGCGTACCGACGGCACGCGCTCGGTCACGCAGCCGCAGCGTGGGACGGCGACACCCATGGCGCGGACAGACACCACCGACGCATCGTCGAAGCGCTCTTGGCGCTCCGTGATCACGGCGCCGATGGCGAGCGCGCGCTGCTCGATCTGCTCGAGGACGAAGACTTCGCGATTCGAGGCTGGGCCGCGACGCACGCGCTCAAGCTCGACGAGCGCCGCGCGATCCAGATCCTCGAGGAAGTGGCGAACGATCCTCGGCTCGTCGGCATCGAGGCCCAGGCGGTGCTCGAGGAGTGGCGCGCGGGACGGATCGACGTTTCGTAGGCGACCGCGCAGTACGGAGCCTGACTCCGGATCTACGTCCAGCTCCCGCGCACGAGCCGTCGCGTGCAAAGCGCCATGACGATCGCGATCGCGAAGCTCAGGAACGTCCCGACGAGCACGTACTCCGTCCTCTTGCGGTCCTTGTCGTCGCGCAGGTCACCGAAGCGGAACACGCTCTTCGCGGCCAGCAGGAAACCGACGGCCTCGAGAGCACCGATCACCACGAAGACCAGCACGAGGAATCGTTCGATGACGCCGATCCACATGCCGGCGCCCGGCAGATTGTCGGTCCGCTCCCCGAGTTCCTCGTCCCAGCGCCGGGTGAACGTCTGCACGAAGAGCCCGACCGGTCGCGTGATGCCGAGCACCGCGAGAGCGAGCGACAGGAGCGGGACGGACGATGCGTGCGTGCTCCAGCTGCCTGTGATGCTGCCGTTGCTCAGAGAGTTCACGACGAGGACGAGGACCGCGACGTGCACCGCCTGATCGATCAGGAACCACCGCGTGCTCCGTCCGCGCGGATCCGCGTACGACCTCACGAGTTCGACGGCGATGTGGACTCCGGCGATGCACAGCGCTTCTCTCCAGCGCGTGACATCACCGAGTGCGCCCCAGGCGAGGAGTCCGTGAACGATCCCGTGGACGTACAGCCACGCGGAGCGCGCGTGCTTCGCGCGCCGATCCGCGGTCCAACCGTCCCTTTGGAGGTAGAAGTCGCCCGCTACGTGCGCCAACAGGAGTCGGAGTAGGAGTTCGACTTCCATGGCTCACTCGCGCGCGATGGTCAGCGCTCTCGCGTAGAGCTCCAGGAGCTCCTGCACGTTGTCGAAGCGCGCCGCTTGCAGCCGCTGGGAAACCGCCGGCTGGCTGACTCCCTGGCGCTTGGCCATGTCGGCCTGCGTGCGATCGGTCTCGGTCAGCGCGAGGAACGCCGACTCGGCGGCCGCGACGCTCCACGCAGAGATGATCGCATCCAGGAGCTGCACCGTGATGTGCACTTGCGCGGGCACGCTCGGGCCCTCGACGCGCAGGCGGCTCGTTTCCTTGGCGCGGGCCATCTCGTCCAGCGCCCGACCGGAGAACCGGTAGGCTTCACCATCCGACTCCACGACGCGCGCGGCTTGGTGTTCCGCGGAGCCGATACCGATGGCGATACGGGCGTCGAGCGCGCCGCCGCGCGGACTGCCCGCGAGGCGAACCGCCCGCAGCCGTGCGCGCAGGATCGTGGCCGCGAGAAGAGCCCATTCCGGTTCGACGAGGCCCTGGAAGCTGTCGCCGCGGTAGATCTCGAAGCCGCGGATCGGCTGACCGATGCGGCGTGTGAGGCCCTCGAACGCCTCCTGCAAGATGTGCGGGAGCGCGGTTCGCTCGGCGAACTCGGTCGAGGCGATGACGTCCCCCGTCACGACGGCGAGCTGGTTCGTGGACTCGGGCATGCGGCCTGGAAGTATAAGGACAAGTGCTTATCAGGACGAGGTATAAGGCCGTCGGGTCGCTCCGGGCGCCCCTGAGCCGGACCGAAAAGGCGCGACGCCGTCGTGCTCAATAAGCTAAAAAGCTTATGAATGACGATTATAAGGTGCGTGGTTGGCGGGTAGGCCCTTCCGTCGGCCGTTCTCGCCCTCTCACCGCTCTACCGCCCGCGCGAGACCCAGCACGGCGCCCACGCGCGGGCGCTGGCGAACCCGTGTCGATCTCGATCGGACCCGTCGAACATCGCGCCGAGCGGGTCGGTCGAGCCACTCGAGCGGCGCTCGCCCTCCCGAGCCTGGAGGACGTTCGCGCACTCCATCACGCGAGCCATTGGCGGATGGCGTATCCCCGCCGCGCCGCATCGCGCGGGGGGACGTGGCGCGCAGTCGCGGCCAAGCGAGGTCCGGCTGCCAACGCGGGGGGCGGCCGTACCCACAGCGGGAATTCCGTTCCTCGAATCGCACGGACACGGCACTCCCGCCCAAAGCATGCTCCAGTCCAGAGGGCGGGGCTCCGAAGACGGTTCCATGACACGAGCCACGGGGGGATTCCGACGACGCCGCAAGTTGATCGAGCCGAAGCTGCAGCTGAAGCTCGTGGCGACGTTCCTGCTCGTAGGAGTGGTGTCGACGATGCTCCAGGGCATCAACCTCATCCGCGCGCTGAATACTTCGCTCAGCACCGGATCCGCAGGCGGCCACGTGGCCGATCGAGCGCCCGGGATCATCATCGAGAACCTCGTGTTCGGCTTCGCCATCTGCGTCCCGATCATCGTCGTGGTGGGCGTCTTCGCGACCTTCCGCATGGTCGGGCCGGCTTACCGAATGCGCGTGTATCTGCAGGACCTGGCCGCGAACGGCTACTCGGGTCCGTGCCGCATCCGTAGCAGCGACGACTTCCAGGAGCTGTGCAGCGCACTGAACGCAGCCGTCGATCGCATGCGCCAGCCGGACGCGTCCGCGGTGGGCCAGAAATCGGCGCAGATCGGCCTGGAGGACGTGACCTCGGCGCTGCCCTCGAACCACGCGGCGGCGGTGAACTCGACGGCTGCGAACTCGACGAAGGCCACGACTTCGGTCTGACCAGTCCGCCGCAGGCCGGGCGCCTCCTCGACGCCGCCGACGCCCCGCAGAGGTTCAGACCGGATCCGTCGCCGCGAGTCTCTCCGCCGCCTTCCGCTCGCCCTCGAGCGGCGAACATTCCGCGCCGAACCAGCCCGTGTAGCCGAGATCGCGCGCCGCGCGGAACACTCGGCTGTAGCTGATCTCGCCCGTCCCCGGCTCGTGACGGCCCGGGTGATCGGCGAACTGGAAGTATCCGATCTCGCTGAACCCGTCCTTCATGCGGCCACACAGATCGCCCTCGTCGATCTGCAGGTGGTAGAGGTCCCACGCGATCTTCACGTGCTTCGACCCGACGCTCTGGCAGATCTTCACCGCGTCGGGTGAGAGGTTGAGGCAATAGCCCTTGTGATCACGGCGTGTGTTCAGCGGCTCGATCACGACCATCATGTCGTGCTTCTCCAGCACGGGCACCACGCGCTTCAGCCCGTCCGCGATCGCGCCGTGCATCTCCGCCTTCGTCTTGCCGGCGATGTCGTTGCCCACGGTGAGCAGCATCATCTTCGTTTCGAAGCGCTGCGCGGTCTCGCAGCCCGCTTCGATCTCTTTCACGAACGCATCGTGCGAGCTCGGGTCGTTCAGCCCGGGGCCGAATCCCCAGCCGAGGAACTGCACGATCTGGATCTTCGTGTCGCGGCGCGCCTTGTCGATCGCGTCGAGGTCCTTGCCGCGCCAAGGCCAGAACTCGACGCCGCGGAAGCCGAGGTCGGCGGCACGCCGGATGCGCTCGGAGTGGTCGTTCGTGCCGAAGCCCCACATCTCGATGTTGCAGGCGAAGTTCGTCCTCACGCCGTCGAGCGGCCGCGTGGTGTCGATCGTGCCGGTGACCGTTGGAGAACGCGGCTGTGCGCGCTGTGCGAGCGCGGGTGCGGCTAATGCGGCGCCGGTCAGCGCCGCCGATCCGGCCAGGAAAGCGCGACGATTCGTGAGTTCGTTCATGGGGGAGCTCTCTCGGGTTTGCGTCACTTCGCAGGAGCAGCGGCCGGCGCCGATGCCGGCGCCGAAGTCGCCGCCTGCGCCGGGGGCATTGTGGCCAGATACTCGATCAAGTCGCGCATCTCCTCGCGCGAGAGGTGGTCCACGAGGTTCGCGGGCATCGACGATTGTCCCGGCTTCGTGCCCTCGATCTCGGCGCGCGCGAACTCGACTTGCGCGCCGTCGGCCTTGCGCACGACGAGCCTCTCGGGCGTGTCCTCGATCACGAGGCCCTCGATCGGCGCGGTGCCGTCGGTCGGGAACACGAGCGTGCCCTGATAGCCCGGCGCGAACGTGCGATTCGGATCGCAGATCGACTCGACGAGCGCGAAGCGCGAGTTGCGCTGGCCCACGGCGTCGAGCGCCGGCCCGACCACGCCGCCCTCGCCCGCGACCACGTGGCAGCGCAGGCACTCGAGCTCGCCCTTGCCGCGGAAGATGTCGCGGCCCCGCGCCGCGTCACCGCCGTAGACGCTGTCGGCGTAGCGCGCGATCGGCGCATCGATCGCGCGTTTCGCGGCGCGCGCTTCCACGAGCTCCTTCAGCTCGGGCACGTCGCGCTTCTCGCAGGCGACCACGAGGTCGAGCGCGACTTCGGCCGGCACCAGACCGGCGTCGAGCTTCGTCAGCTCGCGCACGAGCAACGCGTCGGCGGCGGCGTCCTTCATCCGCGCGAGCCCGGCGTACGCGACGCGGCGTTCGGCGACGGACGCGACGAGCGCGTTCTGGAGCAGCGGCAGCGCTTCGCCGGGCGCCACGTCCTGGAACACCTGGATCGACATCGCGCGCACCTCGCTCTGCGCGTCGAAGAGTTGTCCGCGCAGCGTTTCGCGCAGGTCGTCGGGGTGCAGGACACCCAACGCGCGCAGCGCATCGGAGCGCAGCTTCGCGTCGCGCGCCGTGTCGCGCGCCAGGGCGGTCAAGACGGGCGCCAGTTCCCCGGCCTTCGACTTCTCGACGAGGCGCACCCAGCCGCGCGCGACCTCGACCGGGCCGTCGGGTATGCCGCGCGCGCCCAGATCGCGCGCCATCGCGGGTAGGAAGCTCGCGTCGCGTGGCGGATGCGTGCGGTATTCGCCGTCGAAACCGTCGCGTCCGGTGGGGTCTTCCCAGCGCGCGAGCAGTTCCAGCGCTTCGCGGCGCAGCGATTCGTACGCGTTGGCGTCGGCGGCGAGCGCCGCGAGCGCGTCCGCGCGATCGGTGCCGCCCAGACGGTAGGCGGCGTGCAGCGCGCGGCGCGCTTGCGCATTGGGCTCGGTGCCCGACTTCGGCAAAAGGTCCGCGAGCGCTGGAAATGCGCTCTCGAGCGGCAAGTCGTAAATCGCGCGCGCCGCTTCCTGCCGCACGCGTGGCTCGGGGTCGGCCAAGAAGATCGTCAACGCTTCGCTCTGGAGCCGTCGCAGCGCGACGACCGCCGCGACGCGCACGTCGACGTTAGGGTCGACCATCAGTCCGGCGATGCGCTTCGCGTCCGCGACGTTCCACAGCGCGCTCGTCGCCGCGTGTCGTAGCCACGGGTCGGCCTCGCCGGTTTCGCGGAGGAGCTTCAGGAGCGCTTCGAACGCCGGCTCGTTCAGCGACGCGGCGTCGGCGGCCGCGCTGACCTTCCGCGCGGCGCCGGCCGCGTTCGCGATCGCCGTCACCGCCATGCGCCGCACCCGCGGGCTCGGGTCAGCGAGCAATGCGCCGAGGTCGTCTAGCTTCACGCCCACTCCGTTCCAGTCGCCGATCGTCCGCGCCGCCTGCGCGCGAACTTCCTCGTCGGAATCGCGCAACAGTCGCGGCCATGCACCGTGCGGCACTTTGGATGCGCCCACGCCCCAGATCGCATGGATCCGCGCCAGCCGCGGTGCGTTCGCGTCGCCGGCGACGTCGAGCAGCGCGCCGATCGCCGCGGCCCGCTCGTCCGTCGTCGGCGCGCGACCGGCGCGCCGCGCGAGCTCGAGGTGAGCTTCCTGCCGCACACGACGGTCGGCGTGCGCCAAGAGCGTCTTCAGCGTGGGGACTGGTCGCTGTCCGAACCCCTCGCGCATGAGCGACTTCACTTCGGCGACGATCGGCAGCGCCGCACTTTCAGGCTCGAAAAAGCGCCAAATCCGGCCCTTGCCCGTCTTGTTCCACGTCGCGACCCAATCGCTCACGTACAAGCCGCCGTCGAAGCCGAAATCGCAGTCCGTGGCGAGCGGCTGCCACACGAAGCGCTGCACGTCGGCCACCGCGTAGCCCGAACCGAGCGGCTTCACGGACACGTTGTATACGCCGCTCCACTCGGGCGAGCCGCTGAAGTTGCACAGGAAGAAGTGACCGTTGTACTTCTCCGGCAGGCCCGTGCCCGGATACGACGCGAGCCCCGACGGACCGTTCGCGACGTTCGCGACCGGCGGCACGATGTACGCCGCCTGACCAGCGAAGTGCGGGGTCCAGAGCTTCTCGTCGTTCCACGCGCCGCGGAGGTTCGGTTCACCGAGCCATTGGTACGCCTGACGCCAGCCCGTCTCGCCGTGCTGTACGACGAGCACCCAGCGCGCCTGGTCGCCGCCGTCCGAGTTGTTGTCGCCGGTCCACAGCTCGCCTTGGTCGTCGAACGCGAGCTCTTGCGGATTGCGCAGACCCGTCGCGTAGAGCTCGAGGCCGGTGCCGTCGAGATTGCTGCGGAAAACGCCGCCCGTATAGGGGTTCTCGAGCCGCACGTCGCCCGCGCTCGTCACCGCGTAGCCGCGGTCGCCGATCGACCAGTACAGGCGTCCGTCGGGACCGACGCACAGACCGTGCATGTCGTGGCCGAGCAGCGCGACGCGCACGCCCCAGCCGGTCGAGATCTTCTCGCGCTTCTCGGCGACGCCGTCCTTGTCAGCGTCGGTCAGGCGCCACAGATCCGGTATGCACGTGAACCACACGGATCCGTCGCGCTCGAGCAGACCCGCGCCGATCCCGACGGCCGCATCGCTGAATCCGTCGGCGAATACGCGGTCCCAGTCGGCCTTGCCGTCGCCGTCCGTGTCGCGCAGCACGCGCACGCGCTCGTGCTCGGTCTCGTACGTGCCGAAGTTCAGGCCCAAGTGCTTCCGGTACATCGCCACGCGGTCCTCGACGGTGCGAGCACGCAGGTCGTCGTCGAGCCAGTTCATGTGGTCGCGGATGTCCGTGACGCCCGCGTGATGGCGGAACGTCTCGGCGACGTAGACCGCTCCGTCGCGGGCCATCCAGAACGAGACCGGCTGCGCGAGACGCGGTTCGGAAGCGAAGCATTCGACTTGAAAACCCGGGGGAATCTCGAAGGTGCGCGCGATAGCCGCGGGTTCGTCGCTGGCGGGTTCGATCTTAGGCTGATAGTCCTGCGTCGTGACGGTCGGAGCCGCGGGCTGGGCCGGCGCCTCACCGGCCGAAGGATGCTGGAAGGGGAGCAGTGCGAGCACGAGCCGCGTCGAGACGAGCACTAGATCTGGCTCCGCACGCGCTCGAGCAGGCGCTTGGTGGCGTCGACTCCGTCCTTCTCCGCCAAGCGCGAGCCTTCGTACTCGATGCCGACGTACCCGTGATAGCCGGCGCGCACCACGAGCTTCATCATCCGCGTGTAGTCCGTCGCCGTCTCGTCGCCCTTCTCGTCGAAGTCGTGGCTCTTCGCGCTGACCGCCTTGGCGAACGGCATCAGCTCCTCGACACCCTTGTAGCGGTCGTACTGCTCGGAATCGGACACGCGGAAGTTGCCGAAGTCGGGCAGCGTGCCGACGCGCGGATGCGCCGCCTTCTTCATCACGCCGGCGAGCCACGCGCCGTCGGACGAAGGGCCGCCGTGGTTCTCGACGATCACGCACAGATCCATCGGCGCGGCGAGATCGCCCAGTGTGCGCAGCGAATCCGCGGCGCGCAGCGCGTGCTCCTCGCGCGGGCCGGATCCGCCGGCGTTCACGCGGATCGAATGGCAACCGAGTCGCTGCGCGGCCTCGAGCCACTTCACGTGGTTGTCGATCGCCTTGGCACGCTGGGCTTCGTCGGCGTGACCGAGCTCGCCCTCGCCGTCGCACATGATCAGGAGGATCCGCACGCCGACGTCGTCCGCGCGGCGCTTCAAGTCCTTCAGGTAGGCCTCATCACGCGCCCGGTCCTTGAAGAACGAGTTCACGTACTCGACCGCTTCGATCCCGTGCTCCTGCCGCGCGGCCTGGGCGAAGTCCTCGTGGCGGAGCTTTCCGGACTGCAGCGCCTGGTGATACGACCATTCCGCCAGCGAGATGTGGAAAGAGACCGGCGTTCGAGCCGCGGCCTGGACCGCGTGCGCGATCTTCCCGGGCGCGAGCGCCCCGAGCGCTCCCAGGCCGGCTGTGACGGTCAAGAAATCCCGGCGGGAGGTGCTCATTCCCGCTGGTTCTATCGCGACGAGCGCCGCGTCGGTAGGTGCCCGCCGCCGCGCGTTCGAATTCGGCCCGGAAACCTCAGGTGGAGCGCCAGGACGGCGCTTCTCGCGCTCAGCTCGAGAGCCCTCGCACGACAGTTGCTGCATGCGCCCCCTCGGCTCACAAGAGCCCCCGGTCTGCTACGCGCGATTGGATTCGACACCTGGCCACGGGCGCGCCCGCCATTCGATCGAGAACCTCGAGGACCACCATGACATCCGCACGATTCCTGATCCTGCTCCTCGCCGCGCCCGCGACCGCTCAGGTGCAGTTCCAAGAGCTCGCGACCATCGATCTCTCCTCGACCGCGAATCCGCTGAACGCGCAGTACATCGGTACCCGTCCCTCGGCCGTGGCCTGGAGTGGCCCCGATCTCTTCGTCGCCGGCTCCAGCACGGTTGGCGCGACGGGCGTCGGCATCGTGCGGATCCGGAACGCTCTCACGGCGCCCACGTTCGACTCCGCATTCGGCATCATCGCCGGCACGCCGGCCGGCTTCGGCTACACCGGCCTCGACGTGGGGTTCGGCGTGCTCGCCGCGGCCTACGACGCGGGCGTCGAGCACCCGCATGGTCTGCGGGCGTTCAGCGCGAACAGCCCGGTTCCGTTCTGGTCGTTCCCAGCGCGCGGCGCGAGCGGCGTAGCGATCGACCCGGGATTCGGAGGTATCGACCTGGGCGTCGCGTCGGTCGGACTCGGATTCGACCGGCGAGCCTTGCAGGCGATGGCGGGCGGCGCGGCGCTCTACACGAGCGCCAATGGGATGATCGTCAATCCCGGCGGAGGCTCGTCCTGGCGCGACATCAGCTTCGATCGTCCCAACGGCAACTTCTACGGCCGCCGGGGCAACGACGTCGTCCGAGCACTGCGCACCGGAGGCAACACGTGCACGCCGAGCCTGCTCGTGGACTTGACGGATGCCGATTCGATCCCGGGTCAGAGCGTGGCGCACATGAACGCCGTCGTCGGCCGGTTCGTCATCTACAACGACCGCACTTCCACGGCGCCGGGTCAGAGCTTCTTCGACGTGGTCGCGGTCGCGACCGAGACCGGATCGCCGCGCACGGTCAACTGGGGTGCGTTCGCGCCGCCGACCGGAACGGGCCACTACGATTTCTCCTGGTCCCAGGCTTCTCAGGAGTCGGTCGCGATCCTCGACTGCGCGAACCAGCGGGTGACGATCTTTCGCGTCGGATTGACGCCCAGCGCCACGCCGATCTGCTTCGGTGATGGAACCGGATCCGCGTGCCCGTGCGCGAACCAGGGTGCGGCGGGCAACGGTTGCGCCAACTCGTTCGAGCCGGGTGGCGCGAACCTGGCCGCGAGCGGTGTTTCGAGCCTGTCCGCGGACACGCTCGTCCTGCGCGCCTCGGCGATGCCGAACAGCTCGTCCCTGTACTTTCAAGGCACCAGCGCTCTCGCCGCGGGCGCGGGCACCGGGTTCGGCGACGGACTGCGCTGCGCGGGAGGAACGCAGGTGCGGCTCGGGACGAAGTTCAACGCCTCGGGCGCATCTCAATATCCCGAGGCCGGTGACCAGTCCGTCTCGGTGCGCGGATTGGTGACTCCGGGGACGCGCGTGTACCAGGCTTGGTACCGCAACGCGACGAGCTACTGCACGAGCTCCACGTTCAATCTGACGAACGCGGTCGCAGTGAACTGGGGCTGGTGAGCGCTACCGTCGCGAGCCTCAGCGCGGAGTCACTCCGGGCGTCGGCGGAACAGTAGCGGGCAGTGGACGGCGCGGCATGCTGCGCGTGATCTCTTCCATCGCGTCGAAGGGCTTCGCGGTGTAGTCGGCGGGCACCTCGTAGGTCCCCGCGGGCGCGTCCTTCGTTTCCGCCGACACGATCTCGTCGCGTGATCGCATGGTGACGCCGTTGGAGGTCTGCTCGCGCTCCGTCAGCACGGACACGCCGCCGAGCTTGCGCATTTCGGTCGAGACCTGCGCGCCGCCGGGCCGGATCGACATGGCGTGCCCGACGAGTTGATCGTAGTTCGCGCGCTCGAGGGGCAGATCGTTCGTCGTCCACACGGTGATCGTCGCGTTCGCGCCGACTCGGACGACGCTCTTCGTCGCATCCCAGCCCTGGATCTTGCGCGTTTCCGTGGTCGTATCGGACGTGATCTTCATGGACTTGCCCATGTCCGCCAAGAGCTTCGCCATGTCGGGCGGGGTGAGGGCCGCGAGGTCGACCGGCAGGTCGGTCGTCGCTGCCGTCTTCGTCAGCGGATCGAGCACGTGCAGCTTTTGCGTGTCGAGACGCACGACGATGATCCGCTCGCCGTCGTCCACGCGCAGACGATCCTTGCCGACCCAGACCACGGTCGCGCTGTCGCGGGCCGGGACTTCGCCGTCCGGCATCGTGTACGCGGCGTTGTGCGTCTTGCGCGTCAGGACGAGATCGGCGCGGACGGGGACGGACAAGACCGCGAGCGCGGCGACGGCGAAGAGGCGAGACAGGGCGTGCATGGGCGCAGCTTAGCGGCGCGGCTCACTTCCGTCAGGCGCGGGCCTAGAGCGCGCAGTGCTCAGAGCGTTGCGATTTGTAGAACCAGGTGTGGATCTCGCGGCGGGCGAGCTTCTTTTCATCGGGAACACCGACATCTCCCGCTGCCGCGTGACCCCGGATCGACTGTTGCCAAGACCTCCTCGGGTGGCCCTTTGACCTGCGTGAAGTGGCGTGAGAGAACTGGCAAGTCGTGGGATTTCGTGCGCGAAGTCGTCACGGAGCTGAAGACGGATCATCTGCTCCAGATGGCCGCGTCGCTCTCGTACTACACGCTCCTCTCGCTCGCGCCGCTGCTCCTCGTGGTCGTTTCGATCGCCGGCCTCGCGTTCGGCCGCGCCGCGGTCGAAGGACGCGTGGTCGCGGAGATGGACGGATTGATCGGCCAAGCCGGCGCGGAAGTCGTGCAGTCCGTTCTCCAGAACGTGAACGAGCCGAAGAGCGGGGTGGTCTCGCTCGTCATCGGCATCGTGACGCTCGTCTTCGGCGCGACGACTGCGTTCGTCGAGTTGCAGAGCGCGCTGAACCGCATCTGGGACGTGAAGGCCGACGTCAAGCAGAAGCGCAATGTCGTGTGGGCACTCGTGCGCGACAGGTTGTTGTCCCTGGCGATGATCCTGGGCATCGGTTTCCTCCTGCTCGTGTCACTCGTCGTCAGCGCGGGCTTGTCCGCCGCGGGATCCTGGTTCGAAGGCAGTCTGCAGCTCGAACCGCGCTTGTGGCAGGCGATCAACACGGGCATGTCCTTCGTGGTCATCACGGCGCTGATCGCGCTGATCTTCAAGTTCCTGCCGGACGCCGTGATCGAGTGGCGCGACGTGTGGTTCGGATCGATCATCACGGCGCTCCTCTTCACCATCGGTAAGTACGCGATCGGCCTCTACCTGGGTCGTGCGAGCATCGGTTCCGCATACGGCGCGGCGGGGTCGGTGGTGGTCCTGATGGTCTGGATCTACTACGCGTCCGCGATCTTCTTCGTCGGGGCCGAGATCACGCACGTGTACACACGCCGACGGCGTGGAGTCCCCGAACCGCTCGAGTACGCGGTCGAGACTCCGCCGCGCGTACCGGAGTGACGCGCTCGACCACGACCGAGATCTCGTGCGTGCTCTCCGCCGACGTTGGCACGTGAGGCTTGAGGCCTCCCCTCGCGTCGCTCCCGCCGGCTCGACGCATCGGGCCTCGAGGAACGTCGACCCGCCGTGGGCAGGACATCGACCTCGGTGTCGGTCCAGCCCCAGGTCGGCGCGGTCCGACCGCTCTCGAGAGCCGCCCACGTCGCGCAGACCCGTTCTCCGGGAAGCAAGCCGTCGAGCACGTTCCCGGGCAACTCGCGTCGAGGATCGCGCTTCCGCACCCGGGGGGCCCGCGGGCGTTCGGTTGCGATTCGCCCTCCGCACCCTACGCTAGCCGCCCATGCCGCTCGACAGCCTCGTGGCGCCGCTCGCCGCGTTCCTCGCGCCCGCGAGTCCGCTCCCGCCGATCGCTCCGCTCCAGTTCCACAGTCGCGGCGAAGTGCGCACGACGCTCTACGCCGGTGTGCGCCTGCTCGGCGACGACTTCGAGCCGGCCGAGGAGAACCTCCTTCTCGGCATCGCGCTCGACGTGCGCGAGTCTGGCGACCGCGCGAGCTTCGAGGCCGGCTACTTCTATTCGTTCGGCGACGGGAGCGCGCCGTCGGGTGCGAACACGATCGACGTCGAGAGCTGCGTCCACGAGCTGTGGGTCGGCGGGCGCTGGACGTACGACCCGTTCGACAGCCGACTGCAACCGTACGTCGGCATCGGCCTCTCCGTCCTGCGAGCCGAATACCAGACCGCAGGCCTCGGCCTCTCCAGCAGGGACACGGGTTGGGCCGCTGGCGTGTACGGACACGGCGGCATCGCGTGGGAGTTCGGCGGCGGCTGGGCCGTAGGGCTCGACCTGCGCGCCTTGTACTCGACCCCGGCGACTCTGCAGCGCGAGGTGCCGCTCGACTACATGCAGGCGGCGTTCACACTGAGCTGGGCCTGGTAGGACGCACAACGACCCGTGGGCTCTCCGGGGGGACAGCCACGCAACTGGGTCAGTTCCCGGGCTGGGGGCGGCCGGGTACTGCGAAGCTCACGACGTTGCCGCCCGGTGCCTGCGTGCCCGACAACTTGGCTTGGCCGACGCCCAGCACCACGCGGTAGAGCTCGCTGATTCCCGGCGTGGACTGCTGCCCCAGGTACACCACGGTGCTGCCATCGGGCGTCCAGTCGCAGGCTTGGATGGTCGCAACGCTCGGGCCCGATACGCGTGAGCTGCCGCCCAACGCGCCGGTCACGTGCACTTCGCGGACGTTCTGGTCGTCGATGTTGGCCAGGTAGGCCAGTGAGCTCGAGTTCGGGTTCCACACGAACTCGTCCACGGAACCGAAAGCCGTGAAGTTGCCCGAGACCTTCACGTTCTGAGTGGCGTCGGGGCGCACCGTGTACAGCTCGGAGAGGAGGAACGAGTCCTGCCGTGCGATGTACGCGACGCGCGAAGCATCGGGCGACCACGCGAATGCGCCGACGCCGACGTCGAAGAGCGCGCCCGAGATGGTGGTCGCCGTTCCGCCCGTCGCCGAGACCGTGTGCAGCGAGGGTCGGGTGTCCAGCTCCTGGTCCGCGCGGTAGGCGAGACGGTCGCTCGCCGGCGACCAGGCGAAGAGTTCGACGTTGCCCCCCGGGGTCAGGTCGGCCGAGACGCGCGCGTTGTCCGTGCCGTCCGGCAGAACCGTGTAGAGATCGACGCGACCCGGCGTCTGTTGCGTGGCGAGGTAGGCGATGCGCGAGCCGTTCGGCGCCCACTCGAACGTCGAGAGCGCCCCGCTGACCGGGCCCGAAACCTTCTCGTTCGAGGTGCCGTCGCTGGAGGAAACGTACAGCTCGATGAGCCCGTCCGTTTCCTGATCAGCGCGGTAGGCGATGCTCGTTCCGTCCGGCGACCAGGCGAAGGCCCCCTCACCTGAGGCGAGACCGCCCGAGGGGATCATCGTTCCCGACACCTTGACCGCCGCGCTCGACCCATCCGCCGGAGCGACGAAGAGTTCCTGGGCCGAAGTGTCGTCCTGGTTCGCGGCGTAGGCGATGCGCGTGGAGTCGGGCGACCACTGGACGCGCGAGACGAATTGCCCTGGGGCGTAGATCGGCGACAACAGCACGCCGCCCGTTCCGTCGGGGCGCACCGACGAAATCTCGAATGCGCCCAGCGTCGTGGACTCGGCGACGAACGCGATGCGCGATCCGTTTGGCGCCCACGCGAACGAGCCCACGATCCCGAACGGCGGCAGGCCCAGCGCGACTTCGGTGCGTGCTCCATCCGTGGAGTCGGCCACGAAGAGCTGGTTCACGCCGTCCGCGAACGCGTCCGCGATGAAAGCCAAGTGGCGCTCGTTCGACGACCAGGCGTAGCTCAGCACGTCGCCGCCGCCGAGCGTGCCGGTCAGGTCGAGCGTCTGTCCGTTGTCCGAGGCGACGTAGAGTCGGAACTCCTCGTCGATCGCGCGGTCGTCGAGGAACGCCACGCGTCGTGCGTACTGGGTCGCGGGACCGAGCAGGGGTTCGCCGCCGCCACATCCGGCGAGGAGGAGGAAGGGGAGAGCGTGTCGGGCGTTGCGCATGAGGGCCATGGATCGGCGGGTCCTCGAAGCAACCTAATGGAGGCCGATCCCGGGCACCAGTTCCGCTCCGGTCGGATCCGCGGAGTGGCGTCCCCACGGCGCTGCGCTCGGCTCTCGGCGCGATCGGCCGCGGGGCGACATCAACTCGCGCGGGCGCGCGACCAACCCAGCGCGCAACCCAGCGCGCGCCAGAGCGCGGGCGCAATCAGCGCGCGCCGGGGAGCCGCGACAGCGCGATGAGCGCGTAAGCCGTGCCGTACGCGTCGTGGTAGCCGTACAGCGGGTAGTCCCAGAAGGATCCGTCGGGCTCGCGACAGTAGAGGACCGCCTTCAAGAAGGTCGGCGCGAAGCGCTCCTGGTCCGCCTTCGGCAAGCGCTCGAGCACATACGCCGCGTAGGCGTGACCATACAGGTAGAAGTAACCCGAGATGCCGTAGAACGAGCGGTGCGGGATGGGCTCGCGCACGCCGGCGCGCTGCAGCGCCGCGTGACGGACGAGCAAGTCCTCGAGCGCGGCGCGGTACTCGGCCTCGGTGACGGTCTCGCCGCACTGCTCCATCGCGAAGAGGCACGCCGGCGTGCGACAGGCCGAGCCCTTGCGCTCGTTGATGTCCATGCGCGGGCGATACTTCAGGTACTCGCCGTACAGGAAGGCACCATCGGGCAGGCGCGAGCGCTTGAGGTGGTCCACGGCCTTCGCGCGCATGGCCGCGGGGATCTTCGTACCGGCGACCTGCGCGGCCTGGATGCCGATCAGGATGGTCGCGGTCGTGAAGCTCATCGACGTGTCCGAGGGCCGGTACGTCGGCACGGCGTCGAGCGAGAGGTAACCCCAGCCGCCGTCGAGTGTCTGGTACGTGTCGAGTTTCTCGACGAGCTTGTCGGCCATCGTGCGCAGGCCCGCGGCGCGCGGACCGTCGGGCGCGCGGCGCAGCTCCTCGGCGATCGCCTGGAGCGCGTAGCCGAACGCCCAGACGTTGTAGTGTTCCATGCCGCTCTGCCGCTTCACCGCGGCGTTCCCGATCAGGAAATCGAGCGCTTTCTCGCGGCATTTCTGCACTTCGGGCGAAAGGTCGCCCGAGTCCTGCAGCGCCAGCACGCACAAACCCGTAGTCGCGACGAGGAACGCGTCCTGCGAGCCGGGCACGGACGCGAGGACTTCGTAGGGCCGACTCGTGCGGTGCGATCCGAACGAACCATCCGGGTTCTGGTTCTTGACGAGCCATGCGACGGCGCCGCGTATCGCGGTCTTCAAGTCGACCTTCGACGCGGCCGTTTCGTGCCTGGAGACCGAGTAGTCCGGCGTTTCCTGCGCGGCCGGCACACTCCCGCTCGGGGACTGGGCGTCGGCCGTCGGGACGAGCGCGAGTGCGAGTGCGAGCGCTGCGCGCACGGAACCGCGGATCGAAGTGGCGGGGGCTGCGCGCGCGCACGGAACGGGACAGATCGACTCGGAGCGCGATCTCGTCCACCCGTGCTTCACGACGCGAGCTCCACGTCCGCGCGCGCTCCGGCCGGGATCGCATCGGCGTCGTCGTCGAGCTCGACGACCGCGTCGAAGTTCCCGTCTCCGCGCGGCCACGGTTCGACGCGCAGCTTGCCCGTGAGCGTCGCGTCGGTCTGTGATTTCACCGTGATGCGCGCTCCTTCCTTCCACTTCGCGAGGTCGGATCCGGCCAGTTCGAGGCGCAGCTCCTTCACGCCCAGGTCGGCGACCGACGCGACGTCGGCGTGCGCAGCGACGTTGGAACCGCGCTCGATGCGCGTGGGCGTGCGGCCCGCGCGCCAGTCCTTCGGCGCGCCGTGGAGGAACACGCCGTCCCGAGGCGCCTTCGCGCCGAGAGCTTCGCGGTCGCGCTTCAAACGCGCCAAACGCGCCTCCTTGTCGGCCAGCTCCTCCGTCGATCGCGCCAGCGCATCGCCGCGCGCGCGCTCGTCGATCGACTGAGAACGCGACTGGCGCTCCACGGCCTCCGCCTGCGTGCGCTTCGCCTCCTCGCGCTGTTCCGTGTCCAGCACGATGTCGACGTCGAAGCGCTTCTTGGCGCGGTCGCGCGACAGGGCGGTCGCGTCCTGCGTGATCGCCAGGCCGCGCTTCTGGCGCTTCAGCACGATGTCCTCGGTTCCGTCGACGAGCTCGTCGCGCTTGTACATCTCCTCGAGCTGACCGAGCTCGTCCTGCTGGTCCTCGACGTACGACCGCTCACGGCGCTGGTCGAGCTCGTCGTTGCGGCGCTGGAACGCGAGCTCGCTCTCCTTGTACGCCGCGAGCGAACGTTCGGTGCGCGCGAGCGCAGCGCGGGCGACCGCGAGGCTCGACTGCGCGGACTCCTCCTCGATGCGCTGCCGTTCGACGAGCCCGGTGTGGCGCACCTGCGCGCTCTTCAGATCGAGCTCGGCCGTGCGGATCTGTTCGTCGAGCGGTCGCAGGTCGAAGCGAGCCAGCACGTCGCCCTGCTTGACCTTCGCTCCGTGCGGCAGGACTTCGAGGACGAGCAGCGGTCCCTTCCACTCCTCGGGCCAGTAGGACCACGGCGTGGCGTTCGCGGGCGCGAACACGGCCGGCTTCGACCCGGAGTTCGCCGCGACGACGGCCGGAGCTCCGGGGGATGGCGCCACGCTCGCACGCGGAGTGCTGCAGGCCGTGACGAGGAGGAGGGGGAAGAGGGCGGAAACGAGTCGGTTCGTGCGCATGGGGGCTCCAGAGCGACGAGGCTAGCGAGAGGAGAGGTCTTCCGCGCCGCCCTGACCGACTTCGAACGCGGTGGATCGCCGCGAGCCCGGCGAATCCCGGTTCGGACCGATCTCGTACTCTGTCGCGGAACCACAACCATGCGCACTTTCCCCACTCTCGCGCTCGCGATCCTCGCGGGCCTCCTCACCACCTCCTGCAACGACATGTTCGAGAAGACCACCGCCACGAAGCCCGAAGCCCAGGCCCAGACCCTGCACACGTTCACCGTTGCGGGGATCGACGGGAAGCCGCGCGACCTCTCCGCCTGGAAGGGCAAGGTCGCGCTGGTCGTGAACACAGCCAGCGAGTGCGGCTTCACGAAGCAGTACGACGGACTGCAGGCGCTCCAGGCGCAGTACGCAGCGCGCGGCTTCGACGTGCTGGGCTTCCCGTGCAACGATTTCGGCGGCCAAGAGCCGGGCAGCGCGCAGGAGATCGAGCAGTTCTGCTCGACGAAGTTCCAGGTCACGTTCCCTCTCTTCGCGAAGTTGGCCGTGAAAGCCGGCCCGAACCAGGCGCCGCTGTACGCCTGGCTCAGCGGTGCGACGGGGAAGCTGCCCGGCTGGAACTTCGGCAAGTACCTGATCGGGAAGGACGGTAAGCCGATCGCGTTCTGGCCGAGCTCGACCGAGCCCGAGGACGCGGAGGTGATCGCGGCGATCGAGAAGGCGCTGGGCACGAGCTGAGAGGATCGAGTTCGCGCCCGCGTACCCCGCTCGGAGTTCGGGAAGACGACGAGATGTCCAGCCCGCGCGTCCGGGCGAGCGCGTTGCGCTTCCGATTCCCGCACGACGCGGCGGAAGCTCCCTGCTCGGACGACGGTATCTAGGACCTGCGCCAGCAGCTACCGGTCGGTCCGCCGCCCGACCGGCGCCCGCTTATCGGGCGGCGGTCGGCGCGAACGAGCGCTCGTGAGCGCTACGGCACGCGTCGTACGCGCCAGATCGCTCCCGACTGCGGCGGGAACTCGTAGGGAACCTGCCCCATCGCCACGCGCGCCGGGTTGACGCGCGCGATGCCGAAGTCGACCACGTACATCGCATCGTCCGGTCCGAACCGCACGTCGAACGGGCGCTCGAGAGCCTGACCCGCCATCCCATGCCCCGAACCCGGTCCCGGCGTCTCGTTCTCCAGGAACGAAGCGACGGCACCCGCGATGTTCGGGTCGATGCGCACGACGCGGTAGCCCGGCGTGCCGTCCTGCAGCGGCGTCGTCGCAGGCGCGAGGTCGCCCCACTCGGCCACGAACAGGTGTCCGGCAAACGATCCCCAGGACGCCGGCGCGACGTCCAGCTTGCTCGGAGACGAGTTGATCGCGTGCTCCCCGACGAGGACGGACGGGTTCGGCGTCGAGAGACCGCTCGCGGCGTGGTCGATCACGAACGTGAGGTCCTTCCCCATCGGCTGTCCGCCGACGACGACCGCCGCCTTGAGTGAGTTCGCCACGTCGAACTTCGGGTCGGTGATCGGATCGAAGCGCGAAGAGAAGTCGGGGAAGCCGTACCAGGCCCCCGGCACGATCCGGTACGTCGGCTCGACCACGTCCGCGAACGGCCGCGAGCCGCGCACGTCGTAACCGTTGACCGACGCATACAGGTCGCCGGTGGACCCCCACGCGATGCCGATCACATTGCGCAGACCCCAGGCGACGAGCCCGAGCGATTGCGCGGGCGACGTCGGGTCGAACGAGTGGATCGCGCTTCCGCATCTGGCACTGCCGGGAACCAGCTCGCCGGGCGTCGTGGCGACGCCAAACGGAACGAACGCCCCAGTCAGGACGGTGTCGCTCTGGTCTGCGGTGCGGAAGTCCGGCGTCTCGTAGTTCTGGCCCGTCAGCACGATCGGCTGACAAGGGCTGGCGTGGACGTCGGGAGACAGGGTCACGAACGGCGCGAGGTCGATGCCGACGACGCCCGAGTTCGTGGCCGGTCCGACGCACACGTAGACGCGCCCGTCGGGACCCACGCGGACGTCGTTTATCTGGTGCTCGCCCTGCGAGTCGTTGAAGCCGGTGAGGACGGTCGTCACCGTGCCGTTGAGCGCGACCTTCGAGACAGAACCGCTGCGGTCGGCAGGACTGCGGTGCGTAACGTAGAAACCGCCGTCGTGCCAGGCGAGTCCGACCGCGGCGGACGCGATGCCTTGGGACTCGAGGTCGAGGATCGGCGTCGCGATCCCGCCTTCGACTCGGAGGAGTCGGGCGGGAACGGGCTCGTCGAGGAACTGACCGCCGGCCTCGAGCACGTAGAGGAGGCCCTGGTCGTCCCACGCGACGGCGGTCGGGTATGTGAGCCCTCCGATGACGCGCTCGAAGACGAAGTTCGCGGGGACGTTGACGCCGGGGAAGGCACCGAACTCGTCGTCGTCGCCGTCCCCACCGCCGCCGCAGGCGGAGATGCAGGCCAGGATGACGAGGTAACGGAACGGCGACGCGGGAGCGGATGACATGGAGTTCCTCCGAAGATGCGCGGCTCACGAGTCGGTGCCGATCACCGTCCGGCGAGTCGACCATGCCTTCAAACCTCGGGCCGCGATCCGTGGATCGCTTCTGAGAGGAGCGAGTGGCGGCGAGCGGGCCGACAGACGTCCGTTCTCAGCCAAGTCAAGACGGTCGTCAGACTCGATGCGGACCTCGGCCTGCGGCCGGAAGCCGTCGATGTCCCAGCACAATTCACCGGGCCGGATACCCCGCAGGGTTCCATTCGGCGTAGGGCTCGCGGATGGAGCGGGCGCCTACTCCATCAGCGGCCGGTTCGCTCAGTCATCCCGTTCTCTGATGGCAAGTTTCGCCCCGCCAAGGTCGCCAGCACGTCCAAGAGTGCCGGCGGGTCGACCGGCTTGCTCATGTGGACCTGAAACCCCGCCAGCAGGGCGCGGCGTTCGTAGTCGTGGCTGGCGTAGGCGGTCAGCGCGACGTCAGAGCGTGAAGTACTTCGCGCTCGGGTGGTGGCACACGATGGCGCTCGTCGACTGCTCGGGTTCCAGTTGGTGCTCTTCGCTCAGCGTGATGCCGATCTTGTCGGCGCCGAGCAGCGCGAGCAGTTGCGCTTGATCCTCGAGGTTCGGGCACGCGGGATAACCGAAGCTGAAGCGCGAACCGCGATAGCCCTGCTTGAAGAGCACGCTCATCTCACGCGCGTCGTCGCCCGCGATGCCGAGCTCGCCGCGGATGATCCGGTGCACGTACTCGGCCAAGCCTTCCGCGACTTCGACCGAGAGTCCGTGGAGATGGAGGTAGTCCTGGTAGCGATCGCCCGCGAACCACTCGCGCGCGACGTCGCTCGCGCGTTGTCCCACGGTCACGACGAGCAGCGACACGACGTCGGGCCGGCCGTCGTGCACGTGGAAGAAGTCGGAGATGCAGCGGTTCTGCTTGCCGTCCTGGCGCGGGAAGGCGAAGCGCGCGACTTCCCGGCCCTCGTCCTGCGGATCGAGCAGCACGAGCGAGTCGCCCTCGGGGATGCAACGCCAATGGCCGTACGCGGCTTTCGGCTGGAGGATCTTCTCCTTCTGGCACTGCTTCGCGAGCTCGAAGTAGAGCGGGCGCACGTGCTCGGCGATCAGCTTCTTGTAGTCGGCGAGACCCTTGCCCTTGCGGCGGTAGCCCCACTGGAATTGGAAGAGCGTCGTCTCGTTCACGTAGGGCAGGATCGCCTGCAAGTTCGCTTCGACGACGCGCGGCCCTAGGAACGGCGGCTCGGGATAGTCGATGTCGCGCGGCAGGTCGGCGAGCTTGCTCCAGGCCTTGCTGGAGCGCGGAACCGGGCGACCGGCCTTGCCCGCGATCGTGTTCGCGGCGGACAACGCGGCGGCCGTCGCGCGCGCGGCGCCTTCCTCGCGCTCGAGCTTCTCTTCGGCCAGCGTCGCGACCTTCTTCGCGGCGCGCACTTCGGGCTTCGCCTCGCCCTGCACGATGCGCTCCATGACCGAGAGGCCTTCGAACGCGTCCTCGGCGTAGTAGAGCGAGCCCTTGTAGAGCGCGCGGCAGTCGGCTTCGACGTAGGAGCGCGTCAACGCGGCGCCGCCGAGGATCACCGGGATAGAGATCTCGCGCCGGTTCATCTCCTCGAGGTTCTCTTTCATGATCACGGTGCTCTTCACGAGCAGGCCGCTCATGCCGATCGCGTGCGGCTTCACGTCGTGCGTGACATCGAGGATGTGCTGGATCGGTTGCTTGATCCCGAGGTTGTAGACCGTGTAGCCGTTGTTCGTGAGGATGATGTCGACGAGGTTCTTGCCGATGTCGTGCACGTCGCCGCGCACCGTCGCGAGCACGATTTTTCCGCGCGATTCGCCGGCTTTGCGCTCCATGAGCGGCTCGAGGAACGCGACGGCGGCCTTCATCGTCTCGGCCGATTGCAGCACGAACGGCAACTGCATGTCGCCGCGTCCGAACAGCTCGCCGACCGTCTTCATGCCCGCGAGGAGATCCGTGTTGATGATCTCGAGCGGACGCTTCGAGAGCAGTGCGATCTTGAGATCGTCCTCGAGCCCGGGCTTCTCGCCCTCGACGATGCGCCACGCGAGGCGCGTGTAGACGTCCTCCGGAATCTTGCGCGCGGCCTTCTTCGCGACTTGCGCGCCGTCGAAGAACTTCAGGAACTCCTGCAGCGGGTCGTAGCCTTCGCGACGGCGGTCGAAGATCAGGTCCTCGGCCAGTTGCCGCGCGCGCTCGTCGATGCGGTGCAGCGGCTCGATGCGCGCCGAGTGCAGGATCGCGGCCGTCAAACCGGCTTCGCGCGCGTGGTGCAGGTACACCGAGTTCAGGACGTGCCGCGCCGCCGGATTCAGGCCGAAACTGATGTTCGACAGGCCGAGCAGCAGTCCGACGCCCGGTAATTCCTGCTTGACGAGGCGGATGCCCTCGAGCGTCTCCGCGCCGAGCTTGCGATCGTCCTCGTTGCCCGTGCAGATCGTGAACGTGAGGACGTCGAACAGGATGTCCTCCGGGCGCAGGCCCCAGTCCTCGACGCAGATCGTGTGGATGCGCTTCGCGATCCGCAGCTTGTCCGCCGCCGTTTTCGCCATGCCAGCTTCGTCGATCGTCAGCGCGATGACGGCCGAGCCGTGCTCCTTGACGAGCGGCAGGACCTTCTCGATGCGCTCGAGCCCGTCCTCCAGGTTGATCGAGTTCACGATCGAGCGCCCGCCGCAGAGCTCGAGCGCGATCTTGAGCACCTTGTGCTCCGTCGAGTCGATCATCAGCGGCACGGGCACGTCGGAGCGGTAGCGCGTCACGACGCTCGTCATGTCGCGCACTTCGTCGCGGCCGACGTAGGCCGTGCACACGTCGAGGACGTGCGAGCCGTCGCGCACTTGCTCGCGGCCCATGCCGACCATCGTCTCGATGTCCTCCTTGATCAGCGCCTCGCGGAACGCCTTGCTGCCGTTCGCGTTCGAGCGCTCGCCGACGAAGAGGATCGAGTTGTCCTGCACCAGTGGAACGGCTGAATAGATGCTCGAAACCTGCGCTTGGTGCGCCGGTTTGCGCGGCTTCGGCGCGCGCGTGCCGATGCGGCGCGCGACGGCGGCCATGTGCGCGGGCGTCGTGCCGCAGCAGCCGCCGACGACGTTCAGGCCGTCCTCGACGACGAAGCGCTCGAGCCAGTCGGCCAGCTCCTCAGGGGTGAGCGGGTAGTACGGCTTGCCGTCGACGAGCAGCGGCAAGCCCGCGTTCGGATACACCATCGGCCGCTTGCGGCAGGTCTGACCGAGCAACCGCACGTGCTCGCCCATCTCGCGCGGACCGGTCGCGCAATTGATGCCGAGCACGTCGATCGGATACGGATCGAGCAGCGTGATCGCCGCGCCCATCTCCGTGCCGACCAGCATCGTGCCCGTCACTTCCATCGTGACGCTGACGAAGATCGCGTGGTCGCCCTTCACCTCGTCGCGCGCCTGGATGACTCCGTTCAGCGCCGCCTTGATCTGCAGTGGATCTTGGCAAGTCTCGATCAGGAAGCCGTCGATGCCGCCTTCGATCAGCCCGCGCGCCTGCTCGAGGTAGCTCTCCTTCAGCACCGCATACGGCGCGTGACCGAGCGTCGCGAGCTTGGTGCCCGGCCCCATGGAACCCAGCGCGAAACGCGGCTTCGCAGGCGTCGAGTGGTTCGCGCAAGCGGCCTTCGCGACCTGCGCCGCGACGCGGTTGATGTCGCGCGCCTTGTCGGCGATGCCGAACTCCGCGAGCACGTGCGGCATCGCGCCGAACGTGTTCGTCTCGACGATGTCGCAACCCGCCTCGAGGTAGCTCTCGTGGATCTTCTGGATGACCTCGGGCCGCGTCAGATTGACGAAATCGACGCAGTTTTCGTGCCCGTGGTAGTCGCGATCGAGATCGAGATGCGCGGCGTGGATCTGGGTGCCCATCGCGCCGTCGAGCACGAGGACGCGCTCGGCCAGAGCTCGTCGTAGGGGGGTAGTCATGGAGTAGATGTCACGGTGCGGACGTCACGGCGCGGATCGCGTGCTCTTCACCCCGGTCGCGACGAGGGTCATGAAGTGCGGCGGCTGCGGATCACGCGCCGCGCGCTGGAGCGCGAGCCGTTCGAACCCGGCGTCGGCGAGGAGCGCACCGAGGGCCTGTTCCGTGAAGCCGAGATGGCGGTGCTGCAGCTGGTCCTTGACCCACGCCTCGGCGTGCGCGAGCAGATCGATGACCAGCAATCGGCCGCCCGGGACGAGGACGCGCCGCGCCTCGCTCAACGCCTTCGCCGGATCGGCCGCGTGGTGCAGCGCCTGCGACAGGACGGCGACGTCGTAGCTCGCGTCGGGCAAGGGCAGATCCTGGATGTCGCCCTCGACCGTCTTGACGTTCGCGACGCCCTTCTGCGCCGCGCGCGTGCGCAGGCGCGCGAGCATCTCGGGCGAGACGTCCACCGCGGTCACCTCGCTCGCGACGTCGGCGAGCATGAGCGTGAGCAGCCCGTCGCCGATGCCGAGGTCGACGTAGCGACCGCGCGGCGCGAGCTGAATGAGCGCGCGCGCCAGCCCTTCCCACGTGCGACCGGGCAGCACCTGGTCCTCGAACGTCGCGGCGACGCGGTCGAAGTACTGACGCGAGTCCTCGCGCCGCCGGTCGCGCAGCGTCTCGAGGCCGGCGAGATCGGCCTCGAACTCCGGGCTCGTCTTGTTCTCGAGCAGCACGTCGTTCCACAACGCCGCGCCCGGGCCCGGAGCGAGCGAGTGAAGCGTGCGCCGACCGTCGCGCCGGTTGACGACCAGGCCGACCTCCTCGAGCAGCGCGAGGTGCGTCGAGACGCGCGACTGCCCGACGTTCAGGATCTCCATGAGGTCGGAGCCCGAGAGCTCCTCCTGCGCCAGGAGATGGAGGATGCGCAGACGGGTCTCGTCGGCGAGGGCCTTCAGGAGACGGGAGGTTCCGGTTAGACCGATCATGGTTCCCGCATATCATGATCGGTCGTCTCAGGGACGCAAGAGGAGCCAAACCTGCTTCTGGAAGTTGAGAGGCCCCGCGTCGCAGTTCGTGCACGCCTTGCACGCTTCGCGGCGCTAGTCGACCCGGAACGAGATCTGGAAGCTGACTACCCGGCGCGAGGGACCGGCCTCCGGTCCCCGTCAGGCGCAAACAGGGCGGTCGGAGAAGTCATCGTAGCCCTCCGACGGAGCTCTCCGGAGTTATGGGCCGACCGCGCGTCCTCGCGGTACCGCGTTTGCTTCCGAGCGGCGCCGACCCCGCGTGCCCGACGAACATCGATGCCGAAGCTCACCGCCAGCCACCTCAAGCGCTACCGCGACATCGCGACCCTTCTCTGGCGGCACGGGCGATCCGACCTCGCCGAGCGCATGCGCTCGGACGACGGTTTCGGCGCTGATGAGCCGGTCGAGGCAGCCTCGAGCACCGAAGGCACGGACGGTCAGTCCGGACCGGAGCGGCTCGCCGCCGACCTCGAGGCGATGGGGCCGACCTACGTCAAGATCGGGCAGGTCCTCGCCGGACGTCCCGACCTCGTGCCGGATGCTTACCGGAAGGCGCTCGCGCGTCTGCAGAGCAACGTCAAGCCGTTCTCGTACGAGGAAGTAGAGCGCATCGTCGAGAGCGAGATCGGCGCGCGCATCTCGAAGGCGTTCTCGTCGTTCGACAACGTGCCGATGGCGGCGGCGTCGCTGGGGCAGGTGCACGGGGCCGCGATGCGCGACGGAAGGCTGGTCGTCGTGAAGGTGCAGCGCCCCGGCATCCGACCGGAGATCGCCGAGGACTTCGAGGTGCTCGCGCAGATCGCGCGCCTCCTCGACAAGCACACCGATGCCGGCCGACGGATGCGGTTGTCGAGCACACTCGAGGAGTTCCGCACGACCATCCAGCACGAGCTCGACTACGAGCGCGAAGCGCAGAACCTGATCACCGTCGGGAAGAACCTGGCCGAGTTCGACCGCATCGTCGTGCCTCAGCCGGTGGCGGACTACAGCACGCGCACCGTCCTCACGATGGAGCGCATCCAAGGCCGGAAGATCTCCGAGTTCGGCCCGCTCGACCGGATGGAACTCGACGGCAAGGTGCTGTGTCAGCAACTCTTCCGCGCGTACCTGAAACAGGTTCTGACGGACGGCCTGTTCCACGCCGATCCGCACCCCGGCAACGTGTTCCTGACCGACGACGGGCGCATCGCGCTGCTGGACCTGGGCATGGTCGGGCACACGTCGCCGGGGATGCAGGACAAGCTGATCGCTCTCCTGATCGCGATCAGCGACGGGAAGGGCGAGGAAGCGGCCGAGATCGCGCTGGCGATCAGCGAGAAGGCCGAAGACTGCGACGGACCCGAGTTCCAACGGCGCGTGACGAAGCTCGTGGCGCTGCAGCGTGACGAAGGTCTGCAGCGCATGAACGTCGGGCTCTCGCTGATGGGCCTCGTGCGCGACGCGCGCGAGACAGGGGTCCACGTGCCGAGCGAGCTGACGCTGCTCGGGAAGACGCTCCTCCAGCTCGACGAGGTCGCGCGCTTCCTCGACCCGGACTTCGACCCGAACGCCGAGATCCGCGACCAAGTGGGCCAGCTGCTGGCGCGCCGCCTGCGCCAGGACGTCGGGCAGGGCAGCCTGTTCGGCACACTGCTCGAAGTGAAGGGCTTCGTCGGCGGCCTGCCGCGCCGGGTGAATCGCATCCTCGACGCCGCGGGGAGCGGCGACCTGGAGATCAAGGTCAAGGCACCCGACGCGCCCTACTTGATCGAGGCGATGCAGAAGATCGCGAACCGGATCACGGCCGGAATCGTGCTCGCGGCGCTGATCGTGGGCGCGGCGCTCCTGATGCGCGTGCAGACGAGATTCGAGCTGTGGGGGTATCCCGGACTCGCGATCCTGTGCTTCGTGGGCGCCGCGGGTGGAGGAGTGTGGTTGCTGGCCGACATCTTCGTGCACGACCGGCGCGCGCAGGGCAAAGCGAAGTAGGGGCGTGTTGCTGCTCGCGAGCCCATCACTGCCCTGCGGTTCGACTGGAACGGACCCTCGGTCGCCAGGTCGCGCGTCATCTCGGCGCGCGCGACGAGCTCGTCCGCGCCCTCGAGCGCCTCGAGTTTCGCTGCCGCGCGCTCGCGAGACGCGCGCCGACCTTCCTCGCGCCCGATGCCGCGCGCCGCGTTGCGCACGACCTCGCCCAGCCAGCCGCGCAGGTTCGTGGCCTCGCGCGGCGGCGACTTCACGGCGGCGGCCAGCGCGCTCTGCACGACGTCGTCCGCGCGCGCCGCGTCCGCGACGAGCCGACCGGCGAGGCCGCGCGCCCACTCGACGTGTTCCAACAGGGATTCGAGTCGGGGATCCAACCGGTCTCTCGCGAGGTTCGTCATCATGCTCTCCACCCCCGCAGTGCCGCCCGGCCCGAATCCGATTCAAGCGCTTCGGGCGCGCGCGCAAGTCGTGGCCCGCCGCGGATCTGCGGCGGCGGCGCGAACCGGGCGAACCGGATCGCCCGAGCGCGCACACTCTGATCCCGAGCATGGAGCACACGCTGGTGGACCCGCAGTTCGTCGGCACGCGCTCGCACGTTCGGACGAGATCGTCCTCACGCCGGGCGAGGAGCAAGCGGTCGTGCTCGAAGCGCGGACCGGCCTTCTCGAGCTGCACCTGCCCGCGGAACTCGAGCTGCCCGATCGCGGCGGCGTACGCGTGGAGCTCCTCCCCCGCGGATCGCGCCCATCCTTGATCGTCGGGAGCCAGTGGTTCCGCGAGCCACCGTTCGCTGTGGACGCGATGGGGAAGTGGGACGGTCCGCGGATCGCGCTCGGTCGCGCTGGCGCGGGAGACTGGACGGTCCGCGTCGAAGCGTTCCGCTTGAAGCCGACCTCCGCTACGAGCTGGAGTCACGAGCAGCTGATTCAAAGAGTCGAGATTCCGATCACGATCCTCCCCGGCGAGACGACGATCGTCGAAGTCCCTGAACGCGAGAACCTCCCGCGTCACAGCTCGAGGCCGTGATGCGCGGGAGGCTCATGCCTGGCGCGAGACGTCGCAGCGCGGGCGGATGCCGCCCGGCGCCACGAATGGTCAACTGCCCTTCTTGGCGATCTTCGCCGCCTTCTTGTCCTGCTTCTCCTTGATGGTGAGCTTCGGCTTCTTGACGTTCTTCGGTTGTTGTTGGCCCTTGGCCATGGGTGATCTCCGTGAGGGGTTGCTGTCCGACCGCGTGCGATCGGGGGGGGACGAGTCCCTCCACAACGACGGATTCGAGCCTCGATGTCAAGTCGTTCGATCGCCGAACCTGGCTCGTCCCGCGGGCGTGAGCGCCTGTTTCTCTGCGGGAATCAGTGCTTCACGGTCTTCAGCACCGTCTCGGGATCGATCTCGAGCGCGAGGTTCCTGAAGCGCACTTCCGTCGCTCCGCCGGAGTGGACCTGCAGAGCGAGCACGCCCGTCCGCGCGATCTGCGCGTCATCCAAGTCGACGCACGCGACGCCGTTGATCGCCGTCAGCACGCGCGAACCGACCGCGACGATCTCGTAGCGATTCCAGCCGTCGAGGGTGACCGCGGCCTCGCCCGAGTGATCCCACAGGAGGCCGCGCGCGCTCTCCTCGTACAGCTTGCCCCACCAGCCCGGACCGATATCGGCCTGGCAGCCGATCATCAGGCCGTCGGCGCGCGTCGCGGAGCGGAACTGGATGCCGCTGTTGCCCTCGTTCTCCGCGAGCCGCACTTCGAGAGTGAGGCGGAAGTTCGCGAGCTCGAGATCGCTGGCGAGGAACGCGTTGTGGTCGAGACCCGCAGTGCGGCCGACGATCTCGCCGTTCTCGACGCTCCACACGCTCGCGTCACCGGTCCAGCCGGCTAGCGTCCGGCCGTCGAAAAGTTGCGCGGCGTTCTCGCGCGTTCCGCGGCGCACGGCTTGCGCGTCGCCTTGCAGGTACGCGACGAGGTCGACGATCTCCGCGGGTTTCAGCGCGTCCAGCAGACCGTCGGGCATCGTCGAGACGGGCGAGAGCTTCTCCTCCTCGACATCCTCCTTGTCGACGACGATCGAGCCGTTTCGGTCGCGAGCACGATCGAGCTCTGCGTGCGCTTCGCGACGATGCCCGTCACGAGGCGCTCGTCCTTCGTCCAGATCATCGTGACCTGATACTCCTTCGTGATGACGCCGCTCGGATCGACCATGTTCGAGAGCAAGTAGTCGAGGTCGCGCCGATTCGAGCCGGTCAGGTCGGGCGCCAGAGTCCCGCCCGAACCGAACACGGTGTGACAGCGCGAGCACGCGTTCGCGAAGAGCTCGCGGCCGTGGACGCGGTCGCCCTCGGCGATCACGTCGGGCGCTAGGGCGCGCTTCAGGTCGGCGATGCGCGCGAGTTTCTCGTCGCTCGTGCGGCGCACGACGCCGATCACTTCGGCGAGCAGCTTCGCCACGCGCTCGTCGCGCAGGTTCTCGAGCGTCCGCAGCGCGTAGGCGGAGACATCGGCGCGGGCGACGCGGCCGGCGCGGACTTCCTCGAGCAGCGCGACGGCGGAATCGGGCCGGCCGGCGAGCGTCGTCAGCGCCTCGTCGCGCTGCGGCTTCGTGAGTCCGGACCAGCGCGACACCAGCGCCGGCGCGATGCGCGGATCGTCGAAGTTCGCCAGCCCTCGGATCGCGTCGAAGCGCAACGCTGGCATGTCGAGCAGCGCGAGGATCGCCGGCAGGCTCTCCCCGTCGTCGCCGCGCGCCAGCGTCTCGAGCGCGCCGCGTCGCGCCTCCACCGCGGCCTGCGGGTCCGCGAGTCGCTCGCGCAGCTTCGGGTGAGCGCGCGCGTCGCCGAAGATCGTCGCGAACTGCATGGCCAGGTCGGCGAGCTGCGCGTCGCCCGTCTTCGCGACGAGTTCGTGGAACGCGGGCCACGAGCGCGGCAGCGGCAGACGGCTCTCGTCGCCGATCGCGAGGCGCAGAGCTTCGAGGACTTCGCCCGGAGTCAGACGGGAGGCCTGCGCGGCGGCGCGCGCGAGCAGGTCCTCGCGCGTCGTGGGTTCGGCGGCGAGGCGACGCAACATCCAGCCCCGCATCGCCGGGTGCGCGTCGAGTGCGGCCGCGAGCGCGAGCGCCGCGTCGTGCGCCGCGAGCCTTTCGAACGCGAACCACAGCACGCGCCGCAACGTCGCGTCGTCGTCGTCGCGCGTCGCGCGGACGAGCTCGCCGATGACCGGCGCGGCGAGATCGACGGGCACGCGCTGGAGCGCGGACGCCATGTAGAGACGCACGATGGGCGAGAACGATTCGGCCTGGTTCGCGATCGCCTCCCACACGCGATTGGCGGGAGCTGTGCTCTCGCACGCGAGCTGGATTCCCCACGCGACGATCGTCTCGTCCGAGTCGCGCAGGGAAGCGAGCAACATCTCGTCGGTCAGGTTCCCGCTCGCCGAAAGCGTCCACAGCGCGCGCAGCCGTGCGGCCGGGCAGAACTCGTCGACGGCGCGAAACCGGGCTTCGAGGCGGTCACGTACGCTCGTGTCCGTGCCGCGCTCCGCCAGCACGAGCTGCGCCGCGCGCGCGAACCACTCGTTCGCGTCGAGCTGCGCATCAATGAGCTGCGCGCTCGTCATCGCGCGCAGATCCACCGCGCGTGGCTTCGCGGCGCCGTACGACACGCGGTACAGCCGCCCGTTCGTGCGATCCCACACCTGTGGATCGGTCAAGTGACAAGCCTGCGGGTCGTACCAGTCGATCATGTAGACGGAACCGTCCGGCCCGTACTCGAGGTTGATCGCGCGGAACCAGGCGTCGTTCGCCAGCAGGAAGTCCTCGTCGTGCTGCCCGACGTAGCTCGATCCCTGCCGCTCGAGACGATCGACGTTGATCCGATTGCCGTGGATGTTCCCCATGAAGAGCGCGCCCTCGAAGCGGTCGGGAAACGCGCCGCCGCGGTAGATCAGCGCGCCGCAATGCGCGTGACCTCCGCCCATCGAGTCCGAGCGTCCGTTGCCGTCGTGCGGGCTGCCGCCGGCGTAGTGCCGATGGTCCGCGATCGTCGGGATGTCGTCGTACGCGTGCGCGTCGAAGTGCGCGCCCGCCTGGCGCACGTACCGACCGCCCTGGATCACGTGGTAGAGATGCGGGATCACGCACGCCGTGACGAATGCTTGTCCGCGCGCATCGAAGTCGAGCCCCCACGGATTGCTCGTGCCCCAGGCGAAGACCTCGAACGTGCGCCGCTTCGGATGCAGGCGCCACACGCCGGCGTTCAGCGGTACGCGCTCCGCGTCGGGCGTTCCCGGCTGGCCGATGCGCGCGTGCGTGAACACGCCGTGACAACCGTACAGCCAGCCGTCGGGTCCCCACGTGAACGTGTTCAGCGTCTCGTGCGTGTCCTCGTAGCCGAAGCCGTCGAGCACGATCTCGGGCGCCGCGTCGGGCACGAGATCGTCGTTTCGATCAGGAATGAAGAGCAATTCTGGCGCCTGGCCGACCCACACGCCGCCGAAGCCGACTTCGAGGCCCGACACGAGGTTCAGCTCTTCCGCGAACGTCGTGTGCTTCTCGTACGTGCCGTCGTGGTCCAGGTCCTCGAACACGCGGATCACGTCACGGCCTTCGCCGGGCGCGCGCTTCTCCGGGTACGAGAACGCTTCGGCGATCCAGATGCGGCCCTTGGGATCGATCGCCATCGCGACGGGCTGCTGCAGGTCGGGCTCGGCCGCGATCACGTCCACGCGGAAACCGTCGGGGACGGTCATCGCGCGCGCGGCTTCGTTCGGCGCGAGACCGGCGGCCTTGGGCGGATCGACCGCGAGGATCGTTGGGATCGCCGCGTCGCGCGCGAACGTCGGCTTGTCGGCGTGGAACTGGAAGTCGTCGAAGTTCAGGTGGCCCCAGCCGCCGCTCTCGGCATCGACGAGCTTCACGCGGATCATGCGGCCGACGTGCGCTCGCAGGTCGACGACGACGCGCTGCATCGATTCGAAGTTGGCGGCGTTCGTGGTGAAGAACGGCGCCTTCGCCCCGTCGGTCCACATCTCGACGCGCTCGCCCGAACCCGCGCCGCCGCCGACGAGGAAGCTGGCCCAGGGGGCCGTGCACGCAAACGGATCCGACGTCAGCGTGCCCTGCGCGCCGTCGCCCACCTTCTCGAAGCCGCCGATCCAGTACTTACCCGCGTGCTTCGACGGCTCGCGGCCGCGGCCGGCGCTCGTGTCGCCGTAGATCGGCTGTCCAGCGTGAGCACCGCCTTCCGCGCGCCAGCCGGAGAGCGTTCCGTCCTCGAAGTCCAGGTTCGGAAGAGCTGCGGTCGGCGTGGGAGCCGTGCGTCGCTGGAGGAACACGTGCGTGCCGAGCTTGTTCCCGACGACGAGATCCGCGCGTCCGTCGCCGTCGACGTCGCCCGCGACGACTTGCGTGCCGACGCCCGAATCGTCGTCGATGCGGTGCGGGATCCACGTGACTCCGTTCGCGCCGCGCGCGAGCTGGAACCAGTAGAGGACGGCGGGATTGCCGACCTCCGGGTCACCACGTTGGCCGTGCGACCAGAAACGTTTGCCTGTCACGATGTCGAGTAATCCGTCTCCGTCCACGTCGCAGGCGGCGAGCGCGTGCAGCTCGGCGAAGCACACGCCGTGCGCGTTGTCGGCGGGTGCGTCGCCCAGGATCGCGTGCTCGACGAAGTCGATCGCCGCGCCCGTGCGCCGCTGCTCGAACCAGCTGAGGCCGAAATCGTGCGCGGCGAGGCTGGAAACCACGTCGGAATCGCCGTCGCCGTCCACGTCGAGGACGAGCATCTGCGCTCCGCCGCGCTCGGCGAACGGGAAGGCGTAGAACTCCCACAGCGGATCGCCCGCGAGCGATTCCGGTTGCCGCCACCAGCCCTCCTTCGTCAGCACGTCGGCGCGCCCGTCGCCGTCGATGTCGCCGACGCCGAGCCCGTGCGTGAAGCGCTCGTACCCGCGGTCCTCGGACAGCGCGTGGAACTTCCACGGCGCGCGCGGATCCGTCGCGTCGGGCGCGGCCCATCCGAGCTTTCCTCCGGTGTGGAAGACCAGCTCGGGCGCCGCGTCGCCGACGAGGTCCGTGAACCAAGGCGATTCGTTGTCCACGGTCGGAAAGGCGAGGTGACGCTTCCACGGGCCCGCGGCTCCGCGCGGGTTCTCGAACCACGACGCATCGGCTCCGGGGAAGCCCACGACGAGCACGTCGAGCCAGCCGTCGCCGTCGAAGTCGCGCACGAAGTCGAAGAACGAGTCCGAGTAGCCCTGTGGGTCGAAGACCTTGGGCTCCCACAGCGCCGTGCGCTCGGTGTACTCCGGTCCGCGGTACCAGAAGGGTCCCGACACGATGTCCTGGTGTCCGTCGCGATCGAAGTCGCCGAACGTCGCGCCCTCGCCGAAGAACTCGCGCGAGAGGACGCGGCGCTCGAACGTGATCTCGCTCGCGCCGGCCCGCGGAGCGTGACACGCGGTGCTCGCGCAGCAGGCGACGGCGAGGAACGGAGCGAAACCCGCGCGACGGCGCGTGGCGGAGGGGGTGCGGCGCATACCGCAGACGATACTGGCCTTGCGCGCTGCTGACTGCCCGCGGCTGCGCGCGGCCGGGGACGTGCGGCGGTACCAAGTCTGGTTCCGCGACGCGGCCGCGTTCTGCACCGCGTCCACCTTCAACCTCTCGAACGGCCTGGAGGCGAGCTGGTCGCCCTGAGTCGCGGCGCTCCGCCGAACCCGATCGGCGGAGCGCCGTAGCGCGCCTCGGTCGCGCGCGCGCGTCGAGTAGGATCCTCGGCATGGTCGACACCCCCCCGACGCCCAGGTCGCGCTTCACGTCGCGCGACAACTTGACGACGCTCCAGACGCACATCCTGGCCGAGGAGCAGAAGTATCCCGACGCGAGCGGTACGTTCTCGTGGATCCTCTCCGCGCTCGCACTGTCGGCGAAGGTCATCGCCGACAAAATGCGCCGCGCGCGGATCCAGGACGTGCTCGGCTCGCTGGACTCGGACAACGTCCAGGGCGAGCGCCAGCAGAAGCTCGACGTCATCGCGAACGAGATCCTGTTGCGCTGTCTCGGCACGCGCTCGGGCGTCGCCATCGTGGCCAGCGAGGAGGACGAGAATCCCACGCTGATCCAGCGGGAAACCGGCGCCGAGCGGCCGTACTGCGTGTTGTTCGATCCGCTCGACGGTTCGTCGAACCTCGACACGTGCGGAGTGGTGGGGACGATCTTCAGCATCCTGCGTCACGATCGACGCGCGCAATCGCCCGAGGCCTCGATCCTGCAGAAGGGGACGGAGCAGGCCGCGGCGGGTTACATGCTGTACGGCAGCTCGACCGTGTTCGTGCTGACCACGGGCACGGGCGTGTCGATGTTCGTGCTCGATCCGAGCATCGGATCGTTCCTCCTGGTGCAGGAAAACCTGCGTATTCCGCGCGCGGGGAAGACCTACTCCGTGAACGAGGGCAATCGCCGGTCGTTCCCCGAGGGTTATCAACGCTATCTCGACTGGGCGCAGTCGAACGGATACTCGAGCCGGTACTCGGGCGCGATGGTCGCGGACGTGCATCGCATCCTCCTCAACGGCGGGGTGTTCCTCTATCCGCCGACGAAGAAGTCGCCCGAGGGCAAATTGCGACTGCTCTACGAGGTGAATCCGATGGCGATGATCATCGAGCAAGCTGGCGGAAAGGCGTCGACGGGGACCGAGCGCGTGCTCGAGGCCCAGCCGCGCGCGCTCCACCAACGCATCGCGTGCTGCATCGGATCACCGGACGAGGTCGATCACGTGGTGCGCCACCTCGTCTGACGCTTTCCGATCCTGGCAGCCCGTTGAACAGGTCGGGTTGCCCTCGTCAAGGCTTGCCGGCGGCGCGCTCGTTCAGCGCGAACTCGGCCGCGATCAGCTCGGCATAGGACGGGACGCTCATCGCCGCTCGTTCGGCATCGGTCGTCGCCGGATCGATGGGATGCAGACGCCAGGTCGCGCGCGCTTCGTCCCATGTGAACTGCGTACCGAAGCGTTGGGGAAGACCCTGGTGCACGAGGTCCTTGTCGATCGCTTCCGCCGCGACGCGCAGGCCGAGCGGTTCGCCCAACTCCATGGCCTGGCGTCCGAGTTCCGCCGCGAGCATCCAGTCGGCGGGGGACTTCGATTCCGCCAGCAAGACCGCGGCGCGCAAGTGGTCGCGTCCGGACTTCAGCTCGCCCGACTTCGCGATGCGTCGCGCTTCGTCGGCGCGCTCCGCGATCGCTTCCTCGGCGCGCGCATCCGGGTCGGCGAGCGGCGTGGATCGATCCGCTTCCACCTCGAGGTCGGCCCACACGCGATCGATCGAGCGCTCGCTCGAAGCGCAGGCCGCGGCGAGGACGAGCGAAAGGGTGAGCACGCAGGTTCGGATCGTCATGGGGTGGGGACCATGCGGACTGTGGCGCCCGCGCGCAAGTTCCGGGCGATCGCGGTCGACCGGGCCGCGCGGCCCGACTGCCGGCGGGGACGGGTCGGGCCGGACCACCGCTCCCGCGACGCCTCGCCTCGGTCGTGGGCACCCCCTGGGACGCTACCGGCAGCAATTTACGAAGGTCGGTCCCACGCCTGCGCCGATCTCCGTATGGTGTCTAGATCGGATTCGGGTTCTAGACCCCGATTCCAACTGCGCTCCGCACCTCAGGTGCGCCCGCAGTCCGTGCAACCTCTGCAGAAGGAGAATCCCATGAAGTTGATCATCGCCGCGCTGGCTCTCGTGAGCCTGGCCGCTTGCAACACCGAGAAGCAGTCGATCACCGACGATTCCGGAGCCAACATGCCCAAGGCCGGTTGCTGCGAAAGCAAGGCCTCGAGCGAAGGTTCCGCGAATGCTTCTTGCAGCACCGCCGCCAAGAGCTCCTGCGAAGCCAGCAAGTCGACTTGCGCCGCTAAGCCGCAAGGCTGAGCGCCAGAGCGCTCAGCCCACGGGTGATGAACGCGCGAGCGGTCACCACCCCGGTTGAGCACTCCGATCCCTGACACCTACGCGGTGTCACATCGAGCCGATGAGGCCAACGGCAGGGACGACCCTCGGGTCGGCCCTGCCGTCTTTCCAGGCGGGATCCGCGTGGACGTGCTCGTCCTCGCTGCGCTCGAAGCCGGATCTCGAGCGGCAGTGCGCGATCGACTCCGGTCAGCGCCTCAAGGCGTCCAGGTGACCTCGACGCCGTTGGTCAGATTGAACGTGGCCGGCGTGCAGAAACCCGGCGGGTTCCGGTACCAAGCCTGATATCGAATCACGCCCGGGATGCCGATTCCGCCGAGGACGCTGAGCGGAAGATCGCCCGGCTCCGGCAGGCCCACTTGGCTGTTGCAGGCTTGTTTCAGGGCCAAACGGCGTTGATTGCCGTCGATGCAGCGCAGACCGTCGCCGAACGGGACGCCCGCTCCGCCTGCCGCTTGCAGCGTGCCCTGGAAGAAGAGCGCGAACGTGCTCGGCGGGAGACGCAGCGCGTGCAGGACGAGCCGGTCGTTCGAGATGCTCGGGTTCAGCGACGTCGTTCCGGAGTAGCCCTGCAGTCGCCCGCCGATCGCGCCCGAGTGCCGACAGCCTTCGTTGTCTCCCGGCGCGCTGAAGTTGCCGCACGGGCACGCGGCTCCACTGCCGTCGCCGTAGCAGAACGTGACCTGGTCGGGATCGATGTCGATCTGTCCGCGGATCTCGCCGCCGGGATTCCCCGTCGTGTGGACGTTGAAGTAGGCGAGCCCGGCCAACACGTTCGCTTGCTGCGCGGCCGTCATCGCCCACACGCCGCACTTGAGCGCGCCGAGCGCTTGAGCGTGCAGCACGCCCGCGTTGCTGCCCGGGAGTGCGAAGCCGTGGATGTGCGCCACGGTCTCGGGCGATCCGAGCCCGGCGTAGACCTCGCGGTACGTCAGTGTGTTCGCCACCGTGTCGATCGACACGAAACCCAGACCGTTGGCGGCCGTCACGACCAACGGAACCTCCTGCGCACCGTTGAGTCGGGCGAGGCGGCCGATGGTCTGAGCCGGCGCGACGGCGGCGAAGCTCGCGCAGACGATGGGCAGGAGGAAGTGGAAGAAGCGCGCGTGCAACATGAGGGGGGGGCAATCGGGTAGAGAGCGTCCCGGCGGGATTCGAAAATCTCACCCCCGCCGGTGAACGAAGCTTAACCGGGTCCGTTCGGAACGGGCTCCCGGTCGACCGAAGCGCCTCTTCGTCCTCACATCGACCAGGTGATCTCGAGCCCGTTGCTGAGGTTGAACGTCGACGGCGAGCAGAAAGCCGCCGCGTTGCGGTACCAGACCTGATACGTGCGGATGCCCGGCGCGAGCACGAGTCCGCGCACCGAGATGCTCGGATCGCCTACGCCCGGGTAGGACGAAGTGCCGGCCGTGTTGAACAGCGTCTTGAGCCGGACCACCGCGCCGCCCGCGCAGCGCAGGCCGTCGCCGAAGACGACGCCGTTGCCCGACGATTGCTGCGACGTGCCCTGGAAGTACAAGGCCGAGCTATTGGGCATGTTGGAGCCCGTGAGCACGACGGAATCGTTCGCCAGGCTCGAGAGCCCGCCCGAGCGCAGTCGCGCGCCGAGACCGAGCGAGTTGAGGCAGCCGACGCCGTCCGCCGCCGCGCTGTGGTTGCCGCAGGGGCAAGGCGTGTGCGGCGCGATGCCGTCGCCCGCGCAGTACACGGTGCCCGCGGCTACCGGCTGGCAATCGGCGCGCAAGAGGAAGTAGTAGGTCTGCCCGTTCGGCGCCTGGAACGGCGGCGTGCTGTTCGCGCTGAGGTTCTCCGTGTTCAGCGAACCCGGCTCGTTGCCGAGGAGCCAGCCGACTTCCGTGCGCCCGGTGCAGCCGTTGATGTCGCGCGGAACCGGGAACCCGTTCGTGTGAACGACCCAGGCGGCGATGAAGAACACGCCCTGTGCGACGACGGGCGTCGGCAATGCGATCGCTTGCAGCGCGTCCGTGTGTGCGCCGACCATCGGCGCCGAGGCCTTGCCGAGCAGCACGGCATCGAAGGGATCGCCGTCGTCGTTGGGGTCTTCCCACACGCCCACTTCGCCGCTCAATCCAGGCACGAGCGGCGTGCCCGTGCTCGTCCATCCCCAGGCGGACGACACGGTCGTGATGCGCGTCGCCGTCCCGATCTCGCCCATGCGGTACATCCAGCCCGTGGCGCGATTGATCCCGCCCGTGCCGATCTCGCTGGCGTAGTCCGTGGTGCCGTCGTCGTGCTGGCACTGCACTCCGCCGACGTAGTCGATGGTGAACGTGCCCGTGCCGCCGTTCGCGGCATTCGGGTACGTGCCGAGCTGGATCGAGTAGACGTTGCCCGCGATCACGTCGAGCTCGAGCTTCGACTGCAGGTTCCCGACGCCCGACGACGTGATGTCGTCGTTGCACGCGAGCGCGGACCCCGGTGCGGGACAGCCCGAGCCGGCGTGCACCGCGACCTTGGTGTCGATCGCGGTCTGTCCGCACGTCGAGAGCGAGATGCGCCCCGTCTGCGGCGCGGTCCAGGCGAACCAGACGTCCCGCGCGATGCCGGTCAGCCCGTAGAAGTTGCAGGTCGTCTCCGTCTGACCTTCGATCCCCGAGTTGGCCAGCGTATTGTCGAACGCGAACGGCCCGAACCCGCCGATCGCATCGGGGGTCGCGCACGAATTCGATCCGCCGACGGGCAGCGTCGCAGCGCGCGCGGCATCCAGAGGGGCGCAGAGGACGGTGACGACGGCGACGAAGCGCGTGATATGGCTGATCGACATGTGTGGATGTGACCCGAGTTGGAAGGGAGGCGCGGCTCGAAGTCCGCCTGCGTCACACGACGCGGGACAGGCCCGGCGTGCACCACGGCGGAGATCCTGGAAGTCGAGATCCGCTTCGCCATTGGACTCGGTAGTCCCGAGGATCGAAAGGGGAAGCTCGAGCCGCGCTGCGCGGTCCGCGCCTGAAGAACGGCGTGGAGTCGCTCAGCAGTGCCACTGGAATCCGAAAGCGCGCAGGCTCGACCTCTTCACGCGCTCTCGGGGCGCGCGAGGCTTCACGAGCGTCGTGGAAGCTGCGCCGCAGGAACGGAGAGAGACTACGCTGGACTGCCCCACGCGCTATCCGCGCCGCTGGAGATCTTCGAGTCGCCGCGCGACGAGCGACGCCGGGCACTTCGCAGAGGTCGCAGGATCAAACTCTGCCCGGTCGTCTCTCAGCGATCCCGCGGCAGGACTTCGACCGCGTGGACCTCGAACACGAGCGTAGCGTTCGGCGGGACGAGCCCGGGCACGCCTTCCGCGCCGTAGGCCAGTTCGGGCGGCACCGTGATCCGACGGCGACCTTCGGCGCAGATGCCGGCGAGGCCTTCGTCGAGGCCGCGCACGAACGCTTCGCCGAGCACGACTTGCACGGGAACGCCGCGATCGAGCGTGGAATCGACGCGCGTGCCGTCTTCGAGCGACACGACGTAGTCGAGCAGGACTTGGTCGCCGGGTTCGGCCGGCGGACCTCGCCCGCGCATCAGCTCCTCGTACAACACGCCGGCCGTGGTGCGGACGGACGGCTTGTCGACTTGCACCGCGCGCCGCGCCGGATCGAACGAGCGACAACTCGCGCAGGCGAGCGTGAGCGCGAGCACGGCGACGGTGGTGCGCGCGCTCATCGCCGGACCTCGCGGATCTCGACCCTCGCGAGGAGCGCCGTCCCCGGCGGAATTCCCGCCGAGGGCAAGCCCGCGGCGCCGTATGCGGCTTCGGCGGGCAGGGTGATCTCGGCGATGGTGCCTTGGCGCAAGCCGACGAGCGCGCGCGAGAGTCCGGGGAGCAGCGCGCCGGAACTCCCGATGCGCGCGCGGATCGGGGTGCCCATGTTCTTCGTGGAGACGACGATGACCGGCTCGAGCGGCGTGCCGAGCGCGGTCGGCGCGGGAGCCGTTCCTTCGGTCGACGCGCTCGCCTCGGCCGGCGCGTCCGGCGCGTCCGTCGTCGGCGCTCCGGAGACGACCGAAGCCGCGTTCGTCGCATCGGCGGAATTCGGTGCGTCCGTCTCCGCGAGGGCGGACGCTTCCGACTTCGCCTGCGCGTCCACCGTCGCCGCTTCCGACTCCGCGGTCGAATCCGCGACCGCGGGTGACTCTGGCTGCGGATCGGCCGCGGTCGTGTCCAGATCGTCGCCGACCGCGGAGGTCGCGGCCGAGTCGGTCAAGAGCGGCGGCAGCGGCTTCGCGCTCTCGTCCGCCGGGTTCGACGCGTCGATCGCGGCCATCGCCGACTGCGCATCCTTCTCGGCCTCGGGCCCCGTCGAGTCCGACCCGTCCTTCGCGGCCTTGGACTCGGACTTCTTCGGGGCGTCCGCCTCGACGCGCGCGGCCGCTTCGGCCTGTGCCGCGTCCATTGCCACTTCCTCGGGAGACTTGGGGCTGTACGACAAGGTCAGCGACAGCGCGACCTCGTCGCCCGTTCCAACCACGAGGCCTGCACCCTCGGCGATCACCTCGACGCGCACGCCGCCCTCGAGCTCGAACACGCGCCGCTTGTCCGCCGGCACGATCTCCGGCTTCGCGGCGACGGTGACCAGGCCGGGACCGCTCGCGCTGGACACCGCGGTCTTCGTGGCGATCCGAGGCGCGTCGTCGCGCGAGCAACCCGGGACGACGGCGATCACGAGAAGGACGGCGGGGCAGAGGGTTTTCACGCCCCTCATCCTGCCAGGATCGAGGCGATGCAGGCCACGTCCACGATGTCGTCGGCCTTGCAGCCGCGCGAGAGGTCCATGAACGGGCGCTCCAGGCCCTGCACGAGCGGGCCGAGCGCCTTGGCGCCGCCGAGGCGCTCACTCAGCTTGTACGCGATGTTCCCGGCGTCGAGGTCGGGGAAGACGAGCACGTTGGCCTTGCCGCCCAGGGCTGAGCCGGGCGCCTTCTTGTCCGCGACGGTGGGCACGATCGCGGCGTCCACCTGCAGCTCGCCGTCGCACGTGAGGCCCGGCGCGCGGCGCTTCAGGAACTCGGTCGCCTTCTTCACCTTGTCCACCTTCGCGTGGCTCGCCGAGCCGTGCGTGCTGAAGGACAGCATCGCGACGCGCGGCGCTTCACCGGTCAGCTTGCGGTGCGACTCCGCCGCCGCGAGCGCGATGTCGCAGAGCTGCTCCGCCGTGGGATCCGGTACGACGCCGCAGTCGGCGTACGTGTAGACGCGATCGGGGAACACCATGAGGAAGCACGACGAGAGCGTCGCGTTGCCGCGTGCGAGGCCGATGATCTGCAAGCCGGCGCGCAACACGTCGGCGGTCGCTGCCTCGCTACCCGCGACGCCCGCATGACAGTCGCCGGACTGCACGAGGAACGCCGCGAACCCGATCGGGTCGAGCGCGCGTTGCATGGCCTCCTCGTGCGTCATGCCCTTCATGCGGCGGCGCTCGTGGAGCTCGGCCGCGAACTGCTTCGTGCGCGGGTCCTTCTTCGTCGCGATGACGTCGATGCCGGGCGGCGCGGCCGAGGCCATCTTGCCGCCGTCGATCAGGACGGGGGTGCAGAGGCCTTGCGCCACGAGCCGCGCGGCGGCCTGGAGGACGCGCGGGTCCTGCGTCTCGGGGAGGACGATGCGGCGGTTCAGGCGGCGGGACTTCTCGTGGATCTCGAGGAGGACGTTCATCGGGGAACAGCTTCGTCGGGGGACGGAGGGGGGCGCAAGGCGGTCGTGTGGTTCCCTGGCCGCTGTGCACCGAAATCGCGGCGGGGTCGCTCGTTCGAGCGCTCGCACGAAGGTCGATTGGCACCTTTATCGAGCCCGGAGTAGGGTCGCGGTATGGACATCGAGATCTCGCTCAGCGGGCCCGAGAGGGAGTACGTGGACCAGCAGATCCGCTCGGGTCGGGCGGCGAGCGAGGGCGAGGTCTTGCGCGAAGCGTTGCAGTTCCGGATGGAGCGCGACGCCGAGGACAGCCGGCGGCACGAAGCCTAGCGCGAGGAGACGCAGCGAACGATCGAGTTGCGCTACCAGCGCGCGCTCGAAGGTGGCTTCGTCGACGGCGAAGCTGCCTTCGAACGTGTTCGGCAGCGCATGGAGGAGCGTTGGGGGGCTCAATCGTGAACGAATACTCGCTTCTGCCGGAGGCCGAGTCCGATCTCGAAGAGATCGTCGATCACATCGGCCGCGAGAGTGGTCGCGAACGCGCTGCGCAGGTGTACGCCGAACTGCTACGCGGCGTGCGAAACTTGGCAGCATACCGGTGCATCGGCCACGCGCGCCCGGACCTCACGGCGAAGGCCGTGCGAGTGTGGCCGGTGTACTCGTACCTGATCGTCTTCCATCCAGGTAGGTGGCACCCGCTAGTGTCTTGATCGCGATGGAGTCCAGGTGATTCTCAATCAGGAGAAATAGCCGGATCATGGCTATGTCCGCGATCGGTGCGCGCATCGGCGCTGGACTAGATGCTAGGCTTATTGCTAGCTTCTCTAGCTGATTCGAGCTGGACTGGAATCGCTTCCAGTCAGGCCTGATCGATACGCGGGGCACGACGATCGAAGTAGTGTGCCTATTATGCGTCCTTGTTGTCTCCGCTGCACACGGCCTCGATTCTACTGTCGACTTCGCGTATGCACCCCTCGATGCGATCGGTCTCCGGAAGCGAAGTACCAGGGAGTGATGTTCAATTCCAGCCGGTCATTAGCCTCTGCCAGATCCTGAAGAAGGACAGATTCGTACTCTACGCGTTCCATACCCATGGCTCCCAATCGGTTAGGTTGCTCTGCCTTCGTGTGCTCGATCGTCCACGAGATGCGTCGGCACATCCATCTCCATCCGCAACACCGCCAGCCCGTGCGTCTTGCCTTGCGCGTCCGTCCTCAAGCTCGCGGACCCGCCGCCGCCGAGGCTGTCCTCGAGCAGGAAGTTCAAGAGGCGCAGGTTGTCCGCCTCGTAGCGCTTCACCGCGCCGACGTTGATCGCGGCCATGTGCAAACGCACGCGCTCGGCCGTCAGGTGCTCCTTCAAGAATGCGTAGGCAGCGTCACTGCGCGCGAGCACGCCGACGTTCGAGCCTTCGCCCTTGTCGCCGGAGCGGGCGGTGGCGATGCGGGAGAGGGGGACTTTGGGCATGGCAGGCGGGCTCGCGAAACGGTTCGGAATCAAACAGTGACGACGGTGACCTTGGGCGTCACGAACTCCTTGCGGAGCAGCGCGGGCCAGAAGCCGATGATCTCGGTCGCCTTCGGACGACCGCCGGCGAAGCCGGTCACGCCGGGCGGGCCGCTCGTCACGAGGGGCACGAGTTCCATGCCGAAGCGGTTCACCTTCGCTTCGTCGGGGCCCTTCACGCCCATGCGCAGCACGATCTCGCTCGGGTCGGCGCGGTCGGCGGCAGCGATGCCCGCGTGCACGGTGTTGGCGCCGAGGAACTCGACCAGGCGTTCTTTGGCGGAGTACTCGAAGCCGTCGGAGGCCAGGCGCTGCCACACGATCTCGGCGCACAGCTTGGCCTTCTCGAGCGCGTCGGGCCCGCTGATCGTCAGCTCGCCGACGGACTTGAAGCCGTCTTGGTAGCTGGCGGAGACCTTGTAGTAGGGCGTCGCGGGGCCGCCGCGCACGCCGTCGACGGCCACACGATCGCGACCGTCCTGGCGCATGCGGATCGACGTGAAATCGGCGGTGCAGTCGGGGCCGAGGTACGCGCGCGGGTCGCCCATCTCGTAGGCGAGCTGGTGCGCGATCGTGCTCTCGTTCACGAGCCCGCCGGTCTTGTCGTGCTTCGTGATCACGAACGTGCCGTCGGCCTTCATCTCGATCAGCGGGTAGCCGATGCGCGCCATGTCCGGGATCGTGCGCCAGTCGGTGTAGTTGCCGCCGGTGCACTGCGCGCCGCACTCGACGATGTGGCCCGCGACCGTGCCGGCGGCGAGCAGGTGGTGGTCGCTCGTCTTCCAGCCGAACTCGTGGATCATCGGGCCGAGCACGAGGCCGGGGTCGGTGCCGCGGCCGGTGATCACGATTTGCGCGCCTTGGTCGAGCGCCTGCGCGATCGGGAAGGCGCCCAGGTACACGTTCGCGCTCGTCAGGCGGTCGCGTACCGACGAGATGGGTGCCTTCGTGTCCATGTTCGCGAGCGTCTCGCCCGCGCTCGTCAGCTCGTCGATGCGCGTGAAAACGTCGTCACCTTCGACCATGCCGACTTTGATCCCCTTGTAGCCGCGCTTCGCGATGACGGCTGCGATCGCGTCCATGCAGCCCTTCGGGTTCACGCCGCCGGCGTTCGCGACGACCTTGATCTTCTTCTCGACGAGCTCGGGCAGGATGCGGTCCACGAGGCGCACGAAGTCGGTCGCGTAGCCCGCGTTCGGGTTGCGGGAGCGCAGCTTTTGCATGATCGACATCGTGACCTCGGCCAGGTAGTCGAGCGTCAGGTAGTCGATCGGACCCTCACGCACGAGGCGTACGGGCGCGAGGATCGAATCGCCCCAGAAACCCTGGCCGTTGGCGATGCGGACGATGTTCGGGCGCGTCATGGAGTTGTGCTGCGGAGTCGGCGGGAGCTGCGGGCGGAAGAGTCTACCTGTCGATGCTCCACGCTCGAAGAGGGCCGAATTTCCTTCGCGCGCGCCCGATTCCAGACGGGCCGTTACTGCTCAAGATCCGCGCCCGGGAGCCTCGATCAGGCTCTGGACCGGACAGTTCACGCGTGCGGCGTGGCCTGTTCAAAAAATCGAAATGCATGCCATTGGACGCTTCCCCCTTCCCGCCCGATGAAACGCAGCGCCTCGCCGAGCTGAAGAGCCTCCGCATCCTCGACACGGATCCGGAACCGGCCTTCGACGATCTCGTACGGCTCGCCGCCCGACTCACGAACGCTCCGATCGCGGTGATCTCCATGGTCGACGCCGATCGAGCGTGGATGAAGGCGCGCGTCGGTCTCGACGTGTGCCAGGTCCCGCGGAGCGTCGGTCTGTGCGGCATGACGATCCAGGATCGCTACCGGCCGTTGGTCGTCCCGAACACGGAGCTCGACCCACGCACGGCGGACAATCCGCTCGTCACCTCGGATCCCCACGTCCGCGCCTACGCGGGGATCCCGCTCGTCACGGCGGCGGGCAACGCGGTCGGCGTCCTGTGCGTCGTCGATCGCAAGCCGCGCGGCTTCACCGGCGACGAGATCGAGAGCCTCCAGCGCATCGCGCGCCAGGCCGTTGCGCTCCTCGAGCTGCGGCGCGCGGGGATCGAGATCGCCGAGTCCGCGCGGCGCGAGGAACGTGTCGCCACTGAGCTGCGCCACAGTCAGCGGCGGCTGGACATCCTGGCCGAGCTGGCGGGGGCGATTCTGCCAGACCACGGCGTGGCCGACGTCGTGCGCTGCGCCGTCCTGGTGCTCGCGCGGCAGTTGCAGGGCATGCGCGTCGCGTACTCCACGATCGACGAACGCGGCCGCCTCGAAGTCCTCGAGTCCGCCGAACCCGACGGCATGCCGCACATCGCCGGCACGGGGTTCGAAATCGCGGTCGCGCCCACGTACCTGGCCTCACTGCGCGCGGGCGAAGTCGTCATCACCGAGGACGTACGCCGGAGCCGGATGCTCGCGCCGCTCGCCGGCACGTACCTCGCCGGGAAGGTCGAGTCCTGCCTGGACGTGCCCGTGCGGCACGGCTCCGGGCTGACGGGTCTCTTGTGCTTCGACGCGCCGATTCCGCGCACGTGGAGCGCGCACGAGGTCACGCTGCTCACGGCGGTGGCGTCGCAACTGGCGCACTACATCCAGCGCGCCCAGCTCCACGCCGAGCGCATCGCCGCGGACCAACTGCGTCATCTGCAAGAGGAGCGCTGGCGACACGCGACGCAGGGGACGGGCGACTCGATCTGGGATCTCGAGGTCGCGACGGGTCTCATGTTCTGTTCCGCGCGACTCGCGGACGTCATCGGGAGCGACACGCCCTTGCCGACGCTCCTCGCGGAGTGGCATCGGCGCATCCACCCCGACGACTTGCCGGGCGTGCGGGCCGCGCTTGCCGAGCACCTCACAGGACGATCCACTGCGTACTTCGCGGAGTACCGCATCGCGCGAACTGGAGGCGATTGGCGCTGGGTCCTCGACCGCGGACGCGTCATCCACGGACCGGACGGGACGCCGGTGCGCGTGGCCGGCACGCACGCCGACATCACCGCCCGCAAATGCTGGGAGCAAGAGCTCGCGATCGCGCGCGATGCCGCTCTCGACACCGCGCGCCTGAAGTCACAGTTCCTCGCGAACATGAGCCACGAGATCCGCACGCCCATGAACGGCGTGATCGGGATGATCGACCTCCTGCTGCAGACGGAGCTCGACATCGAGCAGCGCGGCTACGCCGAGACCGTGCGCTCTTGCGGTCAGGGCTTGCTCACCGTCCTGAACGACATCCTCGACTGGTCCAAGATCGAGGCCGGCAAACTCGAGCTCGAATCCGTGCGCTTCGATCCGGCGCAGCTCGTCGAGGACGTCGTCGAGCTCTCCGCGTCTACCGCGCAGGCCAAGGGCATCCGCGTCTCCGCCGCGCCGGATCCGGCATTCCCGCACGCCGTCATGGGGGATCCGCACCGCTTGCGCCAGGTGCTCTCGAACCTCATCGGCAATGCCGTGAAGTTCACGGGCCGAGGTGGCGTCGTCGTGAGCGCCGTGGCCTTGCCCGGCCCCGCGGGTCAGTCGACGTTGCGCTTCGAGGTCGTCGACACAGGCATCGGCATCGACGTCGAGTCGCAGTCGCGCCTCTTCAAGAGTTTCAGCCAGGGCGATGGCTCGACGAGCCGGCGATTCGGCGGGACGGGACTCGGGCTGGCGATCAGCCGCCAACTCGTCGAGGCGATGGGGGGGCGCATCGGCGTCCTCTCGGAACCCGGCCGCGGGTCGACGTTCTGGTTCCAGATTCCGCTCGGAGTCCTCGTCGACGACCGCGCGCGGACCGCGCGCGTGCTCGAAGGACGGCGCTACCTGGTGGCCACTCCGCACGCTCCCGAAGCGCAAGCCATCACGGCCCAGCTCGCCTGTCTGGGCGCCGAGTGCACGCCCGTCAGCAACCTCGACGATGCTGTTCGTCGCGTCGCCGCCGGTGGGCCGCAACCCTTCGACGGGATCCTGCTCGACCACGAGCTCATCGTCGGTGGGGCTTCCTCGGTGCCGGGCATCCTGCCGGCGACCGCGCCCGTGTACCTCATGGCGCCGATCAGCGCGCTGCTCGATGGTCCGACGGTCCTGCGCGACGGTTGGTATGCGCAGATCGGTTTGCCTGCGCGGCGATCACGCGTGCAGGCCGCGCTGGTTGCCCGCGACCCCGACGCGCCTCTGCCGTCGTCGGTGCACGCCGCCAGCGCGAGCACGCTGTCGAGCCTGGGCCGACGTCGCGTGCTGCTCGCCGAGGACAACATCGTGAACCAGAAGGTCGCGGTGCGCATGCTCGAACGCATGGGTTGCGCGGTCGAGGTGGCCGCCGACGGTCAGGCGGCGATCGACGCCTGGGAACGCGGGCAGCACGACGTCGTGCTCATGGATCTGCAGATGCCCGGCGTCGACGGCCTCGAAGCGACTATCGCGATCCGCGCGCGCGAGGGTCAGCGGGGCACGCGCGTTCCCATCCTGGCGCTGACCGCCAGCGCCGCGGGCGAGGATCGTTCGCGCTGTCTGGCGGCCGGCATGGACGACTGCCTCACGAAGCCGATCCAGTCGGCGACGCTCGAGGCCGCGATCGAGCACTGGGCGCCGTCGGCGAACGATGCGACCTCGCGGCGCCTCGAGCTCTGAGGCGCGGACGTCTCGCTTCGACGTGCTCCGTCAGACGAGCGCGCTCATCATCAGGCGGTGGAAGTGGTGGACGGCCGCCTCGCGCGTCGGCGCGTAGCGGCCGCGCTCGAACAGTCGCGAGCGCATGCCGCGCTGAACGTCGGTGACGACCTCTTCGTCCTCGAACTCGATCGCGTCGAGGTCGCCCGCGTTGGAGCTCTCGAACGCCGCGCGATCCGAAATCCACGTCTCGAAGCGCACGCGCGTCCGATCGACGCCGCGCGGTTCGACGAGATTGAGCGACATCCCCCAGGGATAGAAGTTCAGCATCAGGTTGGGGAACACCCAGGCGTAATAGCCGGCGATGCGCTGGCCTTGGTCCGGGCTCGAACGTGGAGGCGTGAACGCGGGCGTGCCCGGTTTCGCCAGCGCGATCTGGAGGCTCGAGTGTCGCAGGAGCTCCGTGCGGTAGCCCTCGAACTCGACCGCGGCGTTGAGCGTCGGGTGCACGAATGGAATGTGCAGGCCTTCGAGGAAATTGTCGCAGTACAGCGCCCAATTCGCGCCGAACTCGAACGAACGGTCGCGCGATGCGTCGTGCACGAGATCGAGCAACGGGAGATGCGAGAGCCGTGCTCCCAGGTCTCCGACGTGCTCGTCCAGGCTGTACCGCTGCTGGAGCGCGGTGAAGCGCAGCGGACCGAAGCGCTCGAGCTGTAGTGCGGGCAGATCGTCGCGATGCGTCGGGAAATGCTCGGCGCCTTGGAATTCGGGCGCCGAACGGAACGTCCCGTCGAGTCCGAACCGGCGTCCGTGATAGCCGCACGAGAGAGATGTCGCCTTGCACGCCTTGTGCGCCACGATCGCCCCGCGGTGCGTGCACACGTTCGAGAGGATGCGTTCCTGTCCCGACTCGTCACGCGTCAGCACGAGCGGTTCCGCGAGCGAACCTTCGAGGAGCGTGAACGGCGCGACCCCCGCACCCTCCTTGGGCAAGTCGGCGCGCGCGTACTGCCACGAACGCGCGAACACCAGCTCGCGCTGCCGCATGTGCACCGCCGGATCCGTGTAGAAGCGCGACGGCGGAGTCTCGGCCTTGTGAATGTCCGGATGGATGTCGATGCGCTGGTAGTCCATGGGCGGCCTCGCGGTCGCGACACCGTACGCACGGGGCGTACGCGTAGCCAACTGCGTGAGAGCGGACCGAAGGTCAGTCACACAGGGATCGAAGCGCGACCGGATCCGGAGCGGGTACCGCGGTGGCGCGCAGCGCGATCCAGGTCGCGAGCGCATCCGTGTCGAACTGCTCGTCGATCTCCGCGAGCGCGAGCCGTCGCGCGCTCTTCGCGGCCAGGCTGCGGAAGCCCGATTCGCGGCCGCTCTCGAGGTGCACGCACGCCGCGGCCCACTGCGACAGCGCGCGCGCCAGCTCGCCGAGCGGTGTCCCGCCGTGGGCGCGCCACGCGTCCTCCCACTCCTCGTGCGCGGAACGGGTCGCGCCGCACTCGAACGAACGGATGCCGGCCATCAGTGCGGGCGCCGACCGCCAGCGGTTCACGGCACGAGCTCGAGCCGCGGGTCGAAGAACCGCACGCGCGCGTTCTTGACGAACAGGCCCACGTGTCGCGTGCCGTCGGGCGCGAGCTCGATGCGCGCTTCGACCGTGGGGCGATCACCCACGCGGATTTCGAGCGCGCCGTCGATGCGCACGCGCACGGCCAGCTCGACCGTCTCGCCGGCCGGCACGGGAGGGGAGATGGCGATCGTCCGAGTTCGTCGCATCGTCGCCGCGCCGCGCGAAGCCGCGTTCAAGGTCCAGATTCCACCCAGCCCGCGGTCGTCGATGCCCACGAGCGTCGCCGCGCGCTCCGGTGCGCCGGCGACGACGAGGCCGGCCGTCCAGCCCATGCCGCGAGAGCCCTCGGGTCGAAGCTCGGCTCTCACGACGTACTCGCCCTCCGCCTCGAGCGAAGTATCGACCATGACTCCGGCGCGCACGCTCTCGATGAGCACCGAGGTCGCGCCGGGAACGAAGCTCTCCATCGGCGACGAGAGCAGCGGTTGCCACGCGCCTGCGCCCGCCGCGAGCGCGCGGATCGAGCCGACGAGCAGGCCCTTGGCGCGCGCTTCGGAGCGCAGTTCCGCCGCCACGGGCTCGAGCGGTTCGCCCAGCACGGCGGCCAAGTCCGCCGCGAGCGTAGCCGCGCGCAACGTGAGCCCCGACTCGCGGTAATCGGCCACGAGCGCCAGACCGGCGCGCGCCAGCTCGACCGTGCGCTGTCGCGCCACGCGCAGCGCCGCGTTCTTCCGGTCGAGCTTCGACAGGCGTTTCTCGAGGTTCGCCCGTCCCGCGTCGTCGAGAACGAACGTCCCGCGTTCGGCTTCATCGAGGACTTCCTCGATCAGCGCGGCCGCCGCGGAGGCGCGCCCGAGGCGTTCGAACACGTCGGCCTGTCGCAGCGAGAGTTCGGCGTCGGGCTTCGCCTTGTCGATCTGTGTCCGCACCCACTCGAAGTGCACGAGCGCGCGCGACAAGAGGTCCTCGACATCGGCTCCGCCCTTCTTTTTTTCGGCCGCGTCCGCGGCCGCGACGAGGCGCTCGATCCGCGCGAGGCGCAACTCGCGCGCCTTCGCATTGCGGCCGTGCAGCGGAGCGACTTCGCCCCGGATCCAGGCGATCCACTCGCGTTCGAGCGAGCTGAAGTCGGGCAGCTTGCGCGGCGCGTCGTCCCCGAGGAACACCTCCTCGAAGAGTTCGAACGAAGCGCCGCCCTTCTTGATCACCGTGTCGCGGTATTTCGCGTACAGAGGTCGGTACACGTGCTCGAGCGTCGCCGGGTCCTCGTACTCCTGGAGGAAGTACACGAGGCCCCATCCCCACGCGTAATACTCGGCCGCGTACGACCCGGGCTGGTCGTACTCCACGACGTCGCGCAAGGTCGGCGCCTTGCCGCTCTGCATCTGGAAGAGCAGCGCTTGGAGCCGTTTTTCAGCGGCGCGCGGCCAGAGGACGCGTCCGTCCGCCATGGCGACCGTGCCCTCGAAGAAGCTCGACGTGCCTTCGTTCAGCCAAGCGGGCACCGAGCTGCCGCCGGCGAGCAGCGTCATGAACTGGTGGCTCGCTTCGTGGAAGAGCGTCTCCAGCATCCAGTCCAGCGAGCCCGTCGATCCGCGCGTGTCGTAAGCGTGGACCGCGTTCTCGCCCGGCGACCACCAGCCCTCCGGTTCGCCGGGACCGCTCCAGTCCGCGAGCATGGTCTCCCGGTCGGGCGCGATCTTGATCGTCGCCTTCGAGCCGCGCAGACGCTTCGCGTCCCCGTCGAAGTACACGCGCACGTAGAACGCGTGCACGTCGTCCATGAGCTTCCCGAGGCGCTCGACGACTTCGGGCTCGAGGTGGCACACGAGCTTGTAGTGCGTGGTCTCGCGCTCGATCGCCGAGTTCGCGCCTCGCGTCGGGTTCCCGGAGTCGTCGGGCCGCGCGAGCTCGACCTTCTCGAACGCAGCGCGTGCACGCGCCAGGAGATCCGCGGCGGCGCGCGTCTCCTTGCCGCGCGCGATGCGCGGCAAGCCCTGTGCGATGCGCAGTGCACGCTCGGCGTCTCCACCCGCGAGCAGTTCCTCGACCGCGGTGAGCAGCGTCGAGGTCACCTTGCGCACGAACGGATCGCGGCGCGCGGAGAGTGGATCGAGGCGCCGGAGGGACGCCAGTGCGGCTTTCTGCTCGTTGTCGCGGCCGAGTCTTTCGTTGGCGGTCGCGCACGAGTCCATGTGGTGCGCGGCCTCGTCGATCCGCCCGACTTGCTCCAGCGCCGCGGCGTAGAGCCGCTCTTCCTCGGGCGCGAGCTCGACGCGCAAGGCGCGCTGGCCCAAGAACTCCACGAGCCCGGGCCAGTCGCGCGCCTTCTCCAGTGCACGTGCGCGTTCGAGTTCGGGCGTGGGCTTCGCCGCGGCGGGCCGGGTCTCGGCGGGAGCGAACGAGAGCGCCCGCTCGGCCGGGCTCTCGACGTTCCCCGTTGACCAGGGCGCGCAGAGAACGAGCAGAGCGGGCGCTCGGAAGAATCGTACGAGTCGGGGGAGTTTCACCACGAGCACCGGCAGCTTCCGTGGTTCGACTCGGTCCTTTCAGTTCACTTGGCGGTCGCGGCGAACGTCGTTGTCCCGGCGAACTCCATGGACTGCTCGATGTTCATCTCGCGGCCCTGGACCTTGATGCTCATCGACTGATCCGACTTGAAGGACGTCGTGCCCGACAGATCCAGCGAGTGGAAGTGACCGCCGGCGACGTTCCAGAGCAGCTCGCCCTCGGCCTCGAGCGCGTACTCGATGTCGACGCTTTCGAACTCCATGCCCTCGACCTCGGGGGGCAGGTCGCCCTCCTTCATCTGTTCGCGGATCCTGTCGGTCATGTCCGTCTTCGACTTCAAGTCGATGGTCAGCTTGACGACGGCCATCTCCACGCCGTCCACCTCGCGCATGCCGGTGAACTGAGCCTTCGACTTGCCCTCGACGTCGTCACCGAACATGTCGGCCATGTTCTCCATGCCCGCCGCGCCCATGCCCATGCTGGCGTCGTCGCCGCCGTCTTTGGGCTTCAGCGAAACGTTCCCGCCCGGCGCCAGCACGTCCACGAGTTCCTGGGGATCGATCTCCCACTCCTCGCCTTCCTTGACCTCGCCGGCGGGCAGGAGCGCGCGCAGATCCATGTCCTCGCGCAGGCCCTCGAGCAGTTTTTCCTCACCGCCGGCCGGATCGAACTGCTTGTCGAACTCCTTCTTCTCGGCGTCCCACGTGAAGAGCACCGACTTGCCCTCGAGGTCGCTGGTCGCCGAGACGCTCGAGTCCTGGTCGCGCGAGTTCCCCATGATCTCCATCTTCATGGCGGTCGTGACATCGCTTCCGAGCGAGTCGAACGTGCGCTTGAGCTTCTTGGGTGCGCCGCCTTGGACCTTCAGGTAGTCGTCGGTGACGACGAGCTTGTAGGCGACGCCCATGGTCATCTCCATTTCAGGGACCATGCCGCCGGCACCGCCCATGGTCATGTCCTCGAGGCTCAGGTCGGCCTTGACCTCGAAGGTCTTGGTGAGGCTCTTCCCGTCGGCGACGGCGAACGCGATGCGTGCCGCGGGCGCGTTCGAGCCGAGGAGCAACGGCAGGGGCAGCAGCAGGGCGGGGAGGATCAGGGCCTTCGTCGCGTTCATGGTGTGCACCTGTCCGGTGCCGTGGTTCTGGGTGGATGTCCGCGGGGAACAGAACGCTTCGTTCCAGACCCTTGGGACGCGGCGAGTATAGGGCGGAACGCGCCCGGTCCTTCACCTGCTACAGGTTCCGAACGGGGACTTGCCGGTGGGCAGCAACCAGACGAGGCCCGCCCCGCGTGTCGGGGGACGGGCCTCGGGGGCTCGGTTCGATGCGCGCGGTGCGGAACCGCGCGCGGGGCGATTCCGAGCCGCTCAGGTCATCACCGGCTGACCCACGAGCTCTCGAGCGGCCGAGGTTTGATTTCCATCCCGGCGCGTCTGCTCGAACTCACGGGCAGAACGTGACCTCGAGGCCATCGCTCAAGTTGAAGCCCGCGCCGCCGCCCGCGGGGTTGCGGTACCAGTACTGGAAGCGCCACAGCTGGCCGGCCGAGATCGGGGCCGGCAGGGAACCGTAGTTCAGCGGCAACTGGGCGTCCCCGAGGAAGTCGGCCACGAGGATCGGCGTGCGGTACACCGTTCCACCCACGCAGCGGACCCCGTTGCCGAACGGCTGTTGAACCGCATTCGTGCCGTAGTAGAAGAGGCCCGAGGAGTTCGGCGGAACGCCGGTCGCGATCAGCACGAAGTCGTTCGTCGAGATGTTCGGCGTGCCGGTGTAACCCATGATCGAGCCCGGCCCGACCGAGTTCGGCGAAGTCGTGCAGTAGTTCACCGGCGTCGGGCAAGGCGGCACCGGGACGTCGATCCAGAGGATCTGCACGTCGTCGATGTTCCAGCCGCCGTAGTTGGTGGTGCCGTTCGAGCGGATGCGCCACTCGACCTGGACGGACGGATTGTTGTTCGCGATCGCGCCCAGGAAGATCTCCTGCTGCACCCAGCCCGCGTCGTTGAAGTTCGCGGTCGGGTTGATGAAGACCTGTTGGCCGTTGACGAGGATGCGTGCCTGGTCCGAGTTCGAGCCCTGCACCGACAACCAGCGGCGGAAGCGCAAGCGGACGTTGGTGGCGCCGGTGCAATTCGTGACCGGCGTGCGCAAGTAGGCGTGGACGTTCGCCGCGTAGGCGCCGTTCGCGCTGCCCTGGCCCATGTCCGTACCCCAGCAGGTGCTGGGGCTGAAGGCGCCCGAGGGATCGGACCAGCCCGTGCCCGACTTGCCGTTGGGCGTGCTGCGCTGCCAGTCGTCCGTGCTGCTCGAGGTGTCACCGACGCTCGCGTGCGTCCAACCCTCGTCGTTCGAGGTGTCGAAGTTGTGGAAGCGCAGCACGTTGACCAAGCCGATGTCGAATTCGACCAGCGCATTGGGCGCCGACGACGGGAACGTCCCCGTCTGCGAGCCGTTGTCCGTCGCCGAGATGTAGTACTCGACGTGAGCCGGCGCCGCGATGCCCGGGATCGACGTCGTCCACGAGTTGCCGCCCGTGTTCGTCATCGGGATCGAGGCGAACGATCCGCCCTCGATGCGGTACAGCAGGTTGGCCGAGAAGATCGGCGGGTTCGAGTTGGCCTGGATCGTCGCGTTGACGACGTACGGCCCGGTCTGATTCTGGGTGTCGGGCAGGTCGGTGACGCCCGAGATCGCGACCGCGAGCAGCGTGATACCGGGGAAACCCTGGTCGCGGAACCCGAGATCGATCTCGGAGTAGTGCGGCGTGCCGTTGTTGATGTTGCCGTCATCGTCGTCGAGCGTCAGCCACTGCGTCTCGATGAGCGACGTGATCTCGCTCTGGTTGTAGCTGTTCATCCAGCCCAGGAAGATCGAGTTGGCGATCAGGTCGCCCGGCGCGTTGCCGTAAGCCGTGTTCAGCCGGCTGCGGATCTTCCACGCAGCGCCCATCCAGACTTCGCCGTTGGCGTGCACTCCGCCGTGGCAACCCGTGTTCGAATCGCCGCAGAATTGGCGCGTGTTCGTGCCCGTCCGGATGATGCCCGAACCGCTGAAGTTCTGACCGATGATCGGGTTGTCGAAGATGTACATGCCCCAGACGTCGGCATTGCCCTCGCCCATCCCGTCGGGACCGTTGCCGGTGCCGTACAGGTCGTTCATCCAGTGGCCTTCCTCGTGCGCGATCACGGTCGAGTAGGCCGTGTTCGAACAGCCGCCGCCGGTGTTGTAGAAGTTGATCGAGCCGCCGTCGTAGAACGCGTTGCACGAGCCGCTCACGGCCGTGTTCGAGCGCACCGAGAAGTCGGCGCGGTTGTCGCTGGGGTTGATGGACTTGATGAAGTCGCGCAGCAGCGGCACGACGAGCGCGCAATTCGCTTGTGCGGTGATCGCCGCCGATGCGGGCGAGTTCATCGTCACCACGTTGCCCGTCGCGGAGTTCAGCGTCTGCGTCAGCGCGTACTCGGCGCCGGCCGCGTTCTGCACGTTGGAGTACTGGCCCGCCGCGTACTGGAACGTCACCGAGGCCGGTGCGTTCACGCCGGCGAGGGTGAAGTTGCCGTTCGTGTCCGTGAACGTGGTCGTGGCGCCGGAGGTCACGCGCAGGAAGCGCATCGGCTGCGCCGTCGCCGGATTGCCGGCGATGTCGGGCAGCACTCCGGGCGAAGCGAAGGAACTCACCGTCCCCGACACGTCGAAGAAGTGCACGCTCTCGGTATCCCGGTAGACGACACCGTTGTCGGCGTCGACGTACACGTTCTTGCCGACCGGGTGGCCGTCCGTTTCCAGGTACTGGACGTTGACCTTCCAGGCCAATCGCGGGGCGCGCTCGCCGTCGTTGTCGAACTGATCGACGACCAGCACGGGCTCGTGGATCGACGTCGGCACGAGACCCTGCTCGGCGACGAACCAGTCCACGGCGCGGCGCGTCGCGCGCTGCGCATCGAGCGTGGGGGACGTGCCGAAGCCCGCGACCAGCGGAAGACCCGTCGTGTGCACCGAGAGCAGCGCGCCGCGCATGTCGAAGAGCACGTTCGCGTGCCCGTCCTCGACCGGCACGCCGTTCACGGCCTGGCGGAAGCGCACCGTCATCTTGTCCGAGCTGCCGATGATGCCGAGCGGCAGGTGGAGCGAGCTCTCGAGCTCGAGCGTCGCATCCTCGAGGCCGTGCATGGCGACCGTTTGGGCCAGCGTCTGGCGCGCCAGCGCCGCGAAGTCCGCGTCGTCGCGCGGCGCCCATTGCGGCGCGGCCCGGCCCCCGGACAGCATCTCGAGGTACCCGGTGTCCAGCGCGACGTGGAGGCGCCAGTTCGGCCCATTCTGGCCCTGCCACTCGGCGAGCAGCGTGCTCAACTGTGGGCGGGGGATCCGGGAAGCGGCTTCCGGTTCGGAGGCGTAGACGCTGGTCGCCGCGAGCAGCGGCAAGAGGCTGGAGAGAGCTCGGAACGTCATGGCAAAGGACTCCCGGCTTTCACCGGGACTTCTCGGGGGAGAGAGCACTGCACCCGTGGTCGGGCTGGAACCGCGCACGCGGGGGGAGGCAGCAGCCCACTCCAGACGCACGAGAACGCGTATTGAAACGCAGCCCGAACGTTCTGGGTTCCTCGCGTGCTGGGCCATTCTCTACTCTACCGCTAAACGTGAGTAAGCGGGGCAACGCGGGCTTCAGGGCCTAGAGTGGCGCGGCGAGCCGGCCTCGCCCCCATCCGACGCCCAAAGCGTTTCCCAGAGACCCCGACAGAGAGCCCCGACCATGAAAGTCTCGATCGAGTACTGCACGCAGTGAAACTACCTGCCTCAGGCGGCCGGTCTGGCCGCCGAACTGAAGCAGGCCTACCCCGGGACGGAGGTCGAACTCGTCCAGTCCAAGGGCGGCGTCTTCGAGGTCACCGTCGACGGACGGTTGGTCTTCTCGAAGGCCGCGCTGGAGCGCTTCCCGGCCTACCAGGAGATTCCGGAACTGCTCGATGCCTGAGCTCGGGCCTGAGCTCGGGCCTGAGCTCGGCTCGGGCCTGAGCTCGGGCGCTGAAATCGGGCGCTGAAATCGGGCGCTGAAATCGGGCCTGAAATCAGGGGTCAGCCTAGACCCGAGAGCGCACACGCTCGATATCTCCTCGCGCTGTCAGAGCCAGGCGATGAAGCCGAGCAGTGCCGCCACCACGACGAACAAGACGATCGAGGTCGCGAGCGGGGCGCTCCCGGGTCGGGAACCGAGAGAACTCAGGCGTGGATCGAACATCGGTTGGACGGTGTGGATCGCGCGCTGCGTGCCGGTGGGGGGGGGCATGGCAGGAACTTGGTTTCTGGGCTGCGGCTCTCGGGTGCTCGCCCGAGGATTCCCCGCGTGAGGTGCTCCTCGGACCGCGTCAGAGATACCACGTAAGTCCAATTCCTGCGGAAGATCCTGCAAGCGTGGCGTTGAGATGGACAATCGCGCGCGTTCCTCTGGATGCGCCGCTTCGACCTCGTCCCAAGTTTTCGCCATGACCCCGCGCCACCTCCTCCCCCTCGTCCTCCTGGCTCTTGCCACCGTCGCCCCTGTCGTTGCCGGAAGCTTCCCGCCGCAGGAGAAGGACGCGCCGCACGAGGCAGAGCTCGGGTTCCTTGGGTTCCAGCCCCCCGAGGTCGGAGCGATCCGAGTCGCGGAGGTGCTGCTCCACCAGGACACGACCGGCGGAGTGATCCAGCAGCTGCTCGGAATCGGTGGCAGCCGCGGCGGAGGCTTCGGGCTCGTGTGGCGCGACCAACGCGACGGCACGCTGGGCATCTTCTGCGCGCGCATCGACGCCGACGGGATCCTGCGCGAACCCGAGCGCCCGGTGACGGCGACGCAGGGCACGACGCGGCGCTTCGATCCCGCGGTCGCGATCGGGCCCGACGGCTCCGGCGCGGTGGCTTGGATCTCGCGACACACGACAGGCCTACGCCCGTGGCTGCGCTGCTTCAACGCGGAGGGGGCGTGGTACGGCTCGGATCTGGTCGTTCCGGGAGGCGAGGGACCGTCGGCGCGCGCGGCCGCAACACGCGAAGCAGGAGCTCCCGGGGCGCGCTCCCCGGTCCTCTTGGCGCGCCGCGACGGGTCGCGGACCCTGGTCTGGATCGAGGGCGCGCGTCTGCGTAGCGCGGACTTCGACGTGGCCGGGAGCCCGCTGCGCGCCGCGGTGGATCTCGGTCCCGCCGGCACGGATCCCGAGGTCGGCATCCTGGCCGTCGAGGATTCCGAAGGAGGCCTCGCGGCCCTCTGGAACGGCAAGAACGGAGCTTGGTTCACGCGCCGCGCGCCGGGGAGCGCGAAGTCCGGCGACATCCAACTCGGTGAGGGTCTCGCGCGCGGACTCGTCGCCGATCCGAACGGCGGATTCTGGATCGCGCAGCAGCGCGGCGAGAGCGCGTTGCTGCGCCGCGTGAACTTCGACAACAAGCTGAGCGGCGCCGAAGTGACGCGCGACCTCCCCGGCTTGGTCCACCTCGAACTCGCGCCCTCCGCGGGGGGGCTGGCGTTGCTCGCCACGCGCAGTGCGTCGGCGGCGCCCGCGGCGCGCGGGGGCAAGGGAGGACGCAACCAGATCGCCGGACCGAGCGGCGCGACCTCCGGCGCGGCGGAACCCGTTCCGCAACGACCGACCGCGCGCGGTGGCGCGCCGCGCGCTGATGCGACGGCGAGCGGGTCGGGCCCCCTGCGGATCGAGCTCTACCTCCACGACGCGGAGGGCGTGTCTACGGATGCCGAACCGCTCGTGATCGCCAGCGATGCCGCGCGCGCTGTGGCGGACGCGCATCTGGCCTCGGACGGCTCGCGCTTGCTCGTAGCCTGGACCGACGCGCGCGGCGGCGACGCCGACGTGTGGGGCCGGATCGTCGATCCGGCGCAGGTCGGCCCGGCGCGTCTGGGTCCGGAGAAGCGCTTGAACTCGGATGTCGCGAGCTCGGACCAGATCAACCCCGACATCGACGCAGCCGGCGATCGCGGCTGGACCGTGTGGCAAGACCGGCGCGCTGGACCGGGATCGGTGTACGCGCGCGCCTTCGACGGGAACGGCCCGTCGGGGGACGAGATCCTGCTCCCGGTCCAGTCAGGCGCGGCGGCCGCGGATTCCGGCTTGGGATCCGAACCCGTCGTCGCCATCCGCCCGGACGGATCGGCGCTCTTCACGTGGCTGCGACGGGAGGAGAATCGGATGCGCGTGATGGGCCAGGTGCTGGGCCGCGACGGCACGGCGCAATCGGGCTTGATCGAGATCGACGCGCGCGAACCGGCCACGACCGAGCGCGCGGCGATCGAGACCCTTTCCGGCGACCGCGGCTGGATCGTGGTGTGGCCGGCGGGGAACAAGCTCGGCATCCACGCGCGGCGCATCGCACTCGATGGAACCCCGGCCGGTCCCGCGCGGCGGATCAGCGACGCTGGCGACGACGAACTCCGGCACGTGGACGTGACCATGCTCGACGACGGGCGTCTGATCGCGGCCTGGACCTCGCACGCGGCCGGCGCGGGGCGCGACAAGGGCTGGACCATCCGCGCGCGCTTCCTCGACGTCGATGGGATTCCCAAGGGGAGCGAGCTCGGGTTCGAGCCCTCGCGCCGCATGGAGGACCACGATCCGGCGCTAGCGCCCGCGAACAACGGCGGTTTCATGATGGCTTGGTGCTCGGGACTGCCGTCCGATCCGACGCACGACATCAACGTTCGACTTTTCGATGGGCAGGGCAAGCCCGACGGACCGAACCTCACGCCGTGCTTCCTGGCCAACGAGCAGGACTTCCCCGACATCACGCGCCTCGCCGACGGCAGCTTCGCGGTCGCGTGGGAGGACGACGTCTCGTACTACGACCAGACGTACGTGCGGCGCATCGCCGCGGACGGCGGATCGATGGGGCCGTGGATGCGGATCAACCAACTCGACACGCTCAACGTCGCCGACCGGGTCACGCCGCGCATGACGGCGTTCGGCGGCGGCTGGGCGGCGGTGTTCGCCGATCGCAAGCGCTCGCAGGGCTTCGACGTGCGGATCAAGATCGTCGGCGCGGGCTTCGATCCGGCCGCGGGAGGCTGACGGCCCCGGCCTTCGCGAGGGGTTGCCGGGGCCGCACGGAACTTGCCGACGGCTCCGCGCGTCTCATCCCGCGGAACGGCGCCGACGGCACCTTCGAGCCTCCTCCAGGGCTCAGGTCGCCTCAGGAGCGGTGTTGGTCCCGACGCCGGCGCCATGCGCCGGCGTCTTTCTGGACGCAGGGTGTCGCTCGGCGTGTGGCAGCTCGCGTCGCGCACCGCGACCAGAGGAGGATCGGCGACCGCGAACGGCTATCTTCCGCGGTCACGGAGTCCGCGCGCATGAAGACCGACATCGACCGACCGACCACCTACGCTTCGAAGCGCGTCAGCGCGCCGGCGCACACGAAGATCGTCGCGACGATCGGGCCGGCCAGCGAAGAGCGCATCGGCGAGCTCATCGACGCCGGCATGTCCGTGGCGCGCATCAACCTGTCGCACGGAACGGGCGACGACTTCCTGCGGCGCGTGGACAAGATCCGCGCGGTCGCGGAAGAACGCGTGGCTGCCATCGGGATCCTGACCGACATCCAGGGTCCGAAGATGCGCATGGGGCGCTTCGAAAACGCGCGGCGCGAGCTCGAGATCGGCGACGTGATGTCCCTGCGCGAGGGCAAGGGCATGTCGGCGCCGGGCGAGGTCATCTTCGAGTTCACCGGCTTCCAGCAGGCCGTGCTGCCGGGTCACCGCGTGCTGCTGGCCGACGGACAGGCCGAACTGGTCGCGCTGGACGTCGAAGACGGCGTGATCCAAGCGCGCGTGACGCGGCCGGGAGCCATCGGCGACCGCAAGGGCGTCCACTTCCCGGATTCGGCGGTGCACTACGAACTGCCCACGGACGAGGACCGCCGCAACCTCGAGCTGGCGCGCAAAGCCGGTGTCGACTTCATCGGGATCTCGTTCGTGTCGCGCAAGGAAGAGGTCCGCGCGGTGCGTGCCCTGTGCCCCGATGCACTGATGGTCGCGAAGATCGAGCGCATGGCCGCGCTCGAGAACCTGGACGACATCCTGGCCGAGACGGACGGCGTGATGGTCGCGCGCGGCGACCTGGGCGTCGAAGCCGAGCTCGAGCAGCTGCCGCTGATCCAAAAGTCGATCCTGGCCGCGTCGTTGCGCGCCGGCAAGTTCACGATCACCGCGACGGAGATGCTGGAATCGATGATCACGAGTTCGCGCCCGACGCGCGCCGAGGTCACCGACGTCGCCAACGCTGTGCTCGACGGTAGCGACTCGGTGATGTTGTCGGCGGAGACGGCCGTCGGGCTCTTCCCTGTCGACGCCGTGCGGACGATGAGCAAGATCGCGCGCGCCGTGGAGACGAGCCAGCGCTACCGCGACATCCCGCGCCCGATGTTCCGCGCCAGCGAGTTCACGTTCTCGAACGCCGCGGCGATGGCCGCGGTGCAGGCCGCGGAAGCACTGCGCATCACGAAGATCGTGTGCTTCACGGAGACGGGCAACACGGTGCGCTTGATCTCACGCTACCGCCCGAGCGCCGAGGTGATCGCGCTGACGCCCCACCAGCGCGTCGTGAACAGCATGACGATCCTGGCCCACGTGCGGCCGTTCCTCGTGCGCCGCGAGCGCAGCCTGGAGGACATGATCGCGATGGCGAGCGAGATGCTCGTGATGCGCGACTTGGCGCAGTACGGCGACCCGATCGTGTTCGTGGCCGGCGTGCCGGCCGGGATCGCGAAGACGACGAACGTGGTGAAGCTGCACCGGATCGGCGAGGAAGTGAAGTTGCACTGAGAGCAGTGTCGGTGCGGCAGATCAGGATCAAGTGGACGAGCAAGAGTTCTGGGACGCGAAGTGGACCGCCTGCGAGGGCGTGCTGGCAGCGCTGCTTCACGACGAGGGGGAAGCACCTCCCGACCGCGATGGACCTCGGGCCACGTTCGAAGCCCGGTCTGGGAGCGTGAGCTTTTCAGATCTCGAGTCCGCCGCGGCGTGGGCGCTCAGCGCACGTCGCGCCCGAGCGCCGTGGCGGACGCATCGAGCGCACCGATCGCCACCTCCGCCGCGATGCAGCTGAACGCGGGCATCGGGCCGGCGAACACGACTTGCGCGAGCAATGCGCGCGCGCCCTCGCGGTCGCCCTCGTGCATCAGCCTGCGCGCCGCCGCGTGCGCGCGCGTGGCGAACGCGGTCGTGCCCGGCTCCACGCCCAGCAAGAGCTCGTCGCGCGTCATCTCGCCGCGCCAATGCAAGAGCGCCGCGCGGTAGTCCTCGTTCTCGAGGATCGTCATCGCGCTCGACACGGGCTCGAGCAGCCGCGCGGCCTCATCGCGGCGACCGAGCTCCTCGAGCGTGATCCAAGTCCAGAACGTGTGGCTGACGAAGCGGTCGTCGTTCGCACGCGCGAGCGGCAGCGCGGAGAGGTACACGTCCGCCGCGCGCTCGCGGTCGCCGCTCAGGAGCAGCGCGAGCCCGAGGTGGTAGGCGATGTTCGAGCGCAGTGTCCCGATCGGCACGCCGGCCGCGTTGGGCTGGCCGTCGGGCTCGACCTCGTCCGGTCGCGCGGCGGCGAGCTCGCGCGCGCGCTCGAGGTCGCGGACGGCGGCGTCGAAATCGCGCAGGGTGATGTAGCGGTGCCCGCGGAAGCGCAGCAGCCAGGCCGATTCGGGGTGGCCCTCCAGCCCGCGGGTGAACGCCGCGATCGCGTCCTCGTAGCGGCCCAGGTAGCCGAGGCGGCGGCCGACCCACACCGCGGCGTCCTCGCCGGCCGGGTCCGCGGCCAACTTTTCCTGGGCGACGCGTAGCTCGCGCTCCTGGCGCGCGCGCGTCGGATCGGCGGGTGTGGAGGAGCACGCGGCGAGCGCCGTGAGGATCAAGGCCGTCGGATTGGTCATGCGCATGGGAGCCAAGATCCCAACCCGGGATCCAGGAGTCACGCGCGCGCTCTGGCGCGGCCTCGCGCACGTCCGTACGCTGCGCCGCTTCAACCTGCACCGCAACTCGAGCCGCATCGGACACCGCCCCCCCCCATGCTGAACGGCACGACCTGGAGCCTCGCCCGCTTCGGCGCACGACTGCGTCAAGCCGGCGACCTCGCCCGCCCGCCCCAGAAGAAACTCTCGCGCGTCCTGTCCATCGCCAGCGGCAAGGGCGGCACGGGCAAGAGCATCGTCGCCACGAATCTGGCGGTGCAACGGGCCAAAATGGGCGAGCGCGTCTGCCTCGTCGACTTCGACGCCGGGATGGCCAACGCGCATCTCCTGCTCGGCGTCGCGCCGCGCTTCGACCTCGGACACGTGCTCGACGGCGAGATCTCGGCCGGATATGCGCTGGTCGAGGCCCCGGGCGGACTGCAGCTCTTGTCGGGCGGCGTGGGGCGAGCCGCGCTGGCGAATCCGACGCGCAAGGAACTCGAGCGCCTGTTCGAGGGGCTCGAGCCGCTCGAGGAAGCCTTCGACCTCGTCATCGTCGATCACGGCGCCGGGCTTTCGTACGCGACGATGGCGCACCTCGCGGCGGCGACCGCGCTGCTCGTCGTCACGACGAACGAGGTCACGTCGCTCTCGGACGCTTACGCGCTCTACAAACACGTCACGACCGTGAACACGCGCGTGCAGGTCGGCCTGGTCATGAACCGCGCGCCAGACGAGGCCACGGCGCTGGCCGCCTGGGAGCGATTCCGCGGCGCGAGCCAGCGCTTCCTCACGCGTGCCCCGGAGCTGGTCGGCTGGGTGCCCATGGACGACGCCGTCGTGCGCAGCGTCCAGGCCCGCGCGCCCGTCTCCTTGCGCGAGCCCGAGAGCCGCGCGGCGCGCTCCCTGGCCGCCATCGCCCGCTGGCCGGCGATCGAGACCGCCCGTGGGACTGGGTCCTTCTATTCCGCGGCCCGGCGAGCACTGCGCTAGCTTTCCCGCGCCTTCGGAGGTAGACCGGAGCCCCTGGGGATTCTTCTCAGGGAGGTGACCGATGGACGGATTGGCTCTCTTGTGCGCGCTGCATGCCGACGGACCGCAGTCGCTGCGTCGTCTGCGCCGTTCGGGCTGCCCTTCGCTGGAGTCGATCGCCGGACTCGACATCGATCGGCTCGCGGAGCTGCTCGCGAGCACGCCGACCGCTGCCCAGCGCTTCCAACGCGAGGCGCACATCTTGCTCTTGCGCATTGGTTCCGGTGAGCAGACGACCGGCGGCGCGGCGGGCGCGAGCGCGCGTCGCGCGGCGGCGCTGCTCGAGGTGGAGGACGGCGCGAGCTCGGAAATGCACGCGTCGCCGGCAACTCCGCCGGCGCACGGCGACGTGCCGCTGGCGCCTCGGCAAGCCTACGGCGACGTGCCGCTCGCGCCTCGGCAAGCCTACGGCGACGTGCCGCTCGCGCCTTCGCAAGTCTACGGCGATGTGCTTCTGCGCTGGCGCGAACTCGATGCGCTCGAAGATGCGCGCGCTGTCGCCGAGCCGATCGTCGAGGAATCTTCGGCGCCCTCGCCGCACCCGTCGCCGCGTACGCAGTTGTCGGCCCTTCAGGATCTCGCCGACGAGTCGCGCGACGCGCTGATCGCGGTCGGCATCGTCGACCTCGAAGGTCTCGCGGCCTGCGATGCGCTCGAGCTCTCGTGCGCGACCGGACTCGACTATTCGAACGCCATGCGCTGGCGTTCGCTCGCGCGACGCGCGCTGCCCTCGGGTGTCGATCGCTTCTCGCACTCGGGCCTGCCCGATTCGCAGCGAGCACCGCTGCTCGCGCTCGACGATTACATCCTGCATCCGAACGCGCGCCCCGAGCCCGCGCGCGGCGCGTCAAGTGCCCCGGAGACCTATCCGGTTCGCGCCGACGTGCGCGAAGAAACGGCCGGCGGGCCGTTCGCCTAGCAGCCCGTTGAACAAGTCGGGTCGCCTGACGCCACGTGCCGTCGCGCTGCTTCGTCGACCTCGTCACGCCGTGCAAGAGCGGCCGGGAAGGCCGCCTCCGCCGTCGCTCCGTCGGCCTCCTCGCATTGCTTAGGCACGTAACGTCAGGCGACCCGACTCTTTCAACGGCTGCTAGTCGACCCGTCGCGCTCGTGGCGGACGCAGCCGGCGCCGAGTTCTCGGCGCCGCCTGCTTTCAGCGCTACTGTCTTTCAGCGCCGCGGTCTTTCAGCGCCGCGGTCTTTCAGTGCCGCGGTCTTTCAGTGCCGCGGTCTCTCAGTGCCGCGGTCTTTCAGTGCCACTGTCTTTCAGTGCCACTGTCTTTCAGCGCGACGCGCGCTCGCGGATCTTCGCGATCCGCGCGAGGAACTCGTCGGGCGGCTGGAAGCCCGAGATCCGTCCGAGTTCCTTCCCGTCCGGCTCCAGCACGATCATCTCTGGGTAGCCCGAGATCCGGTACTTCCGCGCGAGTGGCACCCCAGCCGGGCTCTCGGCGTCGATCGTCATCGAGACCATCCGGGCCAGCTCGGTCTGCACCTCGGGCTGCGAGAAGGTCTCCTTCTCGAGCTTCCGACACGGCGGGCACCAGCTCGTGTTGAAGTCGATGAACATGAGCTTGCTCGATGCGCGCGCCTGCGCTAGGCCGTCCTCGTAGCTGCCCCCGAACCAGATCGCGCTCTCGGCGTCGTGGGTCCCGGTCGCGGACGCGCCCGAGTCGCTCGCGCGCTGGGTGCACGCGGCGACGAACAACACGGGCAGGAGGAGGAACGTGATGCGGGCGGCTCGCTTCATGGTGCTCCGAGGATCGGGCGAATCGGCTCCCAGCTCAAGGGCGCGTGCGCGGCGACTCGTCGGTGCGGCATCCAGGCCCGACTACCGGAGCCCGCGCTCGGAAGCGGCGTCCGGCGGGCCTTTTCCGCGCCTCGAGGCGCGCGAAGTGCCCACCAGCGGTTAGTTTGTTTTCCTGCCTCCCTCGCATCCGGGAGGCGCCGGATCCGCGCCGATGCCCCTGACCCAGACGACCCACTCGAGCCTCATCCCGACCGCCGCCGCTCGCCCGGCGGACGACCCGATCTTCCTCCTGAACGCGGAGGCGCTGCGCCGGGCGCAGGCGGGGGAACCGATCATCAACGCCACCCTGGGCGCGCTGATGGAGGACGACGGTTCGCTGGCCGTGATGCCCAGCGTCGTCGAGGCGCTCCAGCGCGTCCCGGCCAAGAAGGCCGCGGCCTACGCGCCGATCCTGGGCGCGAAACCGTTCCTCGAGGCGGTCGTGCGCGACACGTTCGAAGGAGCGCCCATCGCACGCTTCGCCACGGGCTCGGCGACGCCCGGTGGAACCGGCGCGCTGTACCAGGCGATCACGAGCTTCCTCGAGCCGGGTCAGGCGCTGCTCACGACGAACTGGTTCTGGGGGCCCTACCAAACGATCGCCAGCCAGGCGCGCCGCACGGTCGAGACCTTCGAGACGTTCGACGCGCGCGGGCGCTTCGACGTCGGCGGGTTCGCCGCGGGGCTCGATCGCCTCGTGCAGCGCCAGGGGCGCGCGCTCGTCGTCCTGAACTTCCCGTGTCACAACCCGACGGGTTACTCGCTCGACGCGGACGAGTGGCGCGACGTCGCCGAAGTGGTGCGCCGCACGGGCGAGCGCGCGCCGGTCGCGTTGCTCGTGGATCTGGCCTACGCGCGCTTCGGCTCCGCGACCTCGCAGGCCTGGGTCGCGCAGATCGAGCGCGTGCTCGAGACCTCGACGCTGCTCGTCGCCTGGACCGCGTCGAAGTCGTTCGCGCAGTACGGCGCGCGTGTCGGCGCGCTCGTCGCCGTGCACTCCGACGACGCGGAGCGCACGCGGATTCAGAACGCGCTGGCGTTCTCGTGCCGCGGCACGTGGTCGAACTGCAACCACGGCGGTCAGCTCGCCGTCGCGGAACTGCTCACGGATCCCGCGCTGCGCGCGAAGGTCGACCTCGAGCGCGCACGGCTCGTGCACCTGCTCGACGAGCGCGTGCAGGTCTTCAACCGCGAGGCCGCGCGCGCGGGCCTGAGGCATCCGCGCTACGAAGGCGGCTTCTTCGTCTCGGTCTTCGCGCCGGATTCCGAAGCCGCCGCCGAGCGACTGAAGGCCGCCGGCGTGTTCCTCGTGCCGCTGCCCGGCGCGTTGCGCGTGGCGCTGTGTTCCACGCCGGCGCGCGACGTCCCGCGGCTCGTCTCGGCGCTCAAGGACGCGATCCGCTAGAGTCCAAGGCCGGTCGAAGGGAGGAGTTCGCAGCATGGCGCACGAAACAGTCCAGGACTCCGGCGGCTGGGAGCTCGAGCACCGCTATGGCGAGCGCGTGCACGTGCTCGACAACGTGTACTTGCTGAGCGCGCTGGCGCGCATCGGCAGCCCGAGCATCGCGCACCGCGACTTGATGGCGCTCCTGCGCAGCGTCTACCAGACCCTGCTCATGACGTCGTGCGGCCGCGAGCTGACGCGCGTCGCGAGCGAGGTCCCGACCCGCATGGCCGCCGCGCACCCCGATCGCGCGATCTACCGCGGCCCGGTCTTCGAGCCGACGGCGCAGGTCGTCGTCGTCGACATCATCCGCGCCGGCATCGTGCCGTCGCAGGTGTGCTTCGAGCTCTTGACCGCGGTGTTGTCGGAGTCCTGCGTGCGCCTGGATCATCTGACGATGGCGCGTCTCTCGGACGCCGCGGGGCACGTGACGGGCGTCGACCTGTCGGGCAGCAAGATCGGCGGCCGCGTAGACGGCGCGACGCTGATCCTCCCCGACCCGATGGGTGCGACCGGGGTCACGACGGTGCGCGCGCTGCGCCACTACCTGGAGAACTACGGCCGGCCGAAGAAGATCATCGCGCTGCCGATGATCGCGACGCCGGAGTACCTGCGCACGGTGCTCGAGGAGTTCCCGACGCTGGTCGTCTACACCGCCCGGCTCGACCGTGGCATGTCGGACGCGGAAGTGCTGGCGACGGTGCCGGGCACGTACTGGGACCGCGAGAAGGGGTTGGACTCGAAGAGCTACATCGTCCCGGGCGCGGGCGGCATGGGCGAGGTCATCAACAACTCGTGGTGTTGAACCCGACCTCCGGAAACTGACCCAGTTGCGTGTCCGTCCCCCGGCGCGCCCCTCACGGGCCGGTTGACCGCGAGCTGATCGCTGACGGATGCGCGCTCGCCGGCGCTGGGCGGGCCGGGTTCGGCCGACGGACAGCCAACTGGGTCAGTTTCCGTGCGCGCGCGTTGGGTATCCGTGGACAACTACGTGAGACGCAGTAACCATGACACCCATGGACCTCACTCCCCAGGCTCTCACCGCCCCGCCCCTCGCCACCAAGGACTGCCTGCAGGGCCCCGACGGCTCCGGGTTCTGCCCCATCCACGAAGGCCTGCGCCTGCTCCAAGGTGCGTGGACACCCGAGGTTCTCTGGCAGTTGCGCCAGGGACCGAAGCGCTTCGGGGAACTGCGCCGCGCGCTCGGGCGCATCTCGGCCAAGGTGCTCACCACGCGGCTGCGCGAGCTCGAGCAGCGCGGGCTCCTCGAGCGCCGCGTGCAGGCCAGCTCGCCGCCCTCGGTCGAGTACCGACTGACCGACTTCGCGTTCGAGATCGAGCCCGTACTGTGCTCCATCGCCGAGCTCGGCACGAAGCTCCACGCGCGGCAGGCGGCCCAGTCGCAGGTTCGCGAGCCGCGCGCGGCGGAAGTTCCGACGGTCGGAACGGCGAGCCTCAGCGCCGGCGCCTGAACTGCGAGGTCGGACCGTGGGTCAGAACGCGTAGCTCAGGGGTCAGAACGCGTAGCGCAGGCCGAGCGTCCACTGGTTGTCGTCGACCTCGCGCTCGAAGCCGAGCCCGATCGCGACCTGCTCCAGGAACCAGTAGCGCACGTCCCCGCCGTAGACGAAGCCGTCGTCGACCACGTCCTCGTAGCCGAGCCGCACCTCGCCCTCGAAGCTATCGTTGAGCGCGACGCGGAACCCGCCGTCGATGCGCCAGCCGTTCTCGTCGTAGTCCGCGCCGCCGGCGCCGTCGAGTTCGAGCCACACCCACGACACGGAGGCGAACGCGCTCAGCGTGTTGTCGAGGGGCACACTCTGGCCGAAGCCGATGTCGTAGCGGGTCACGTCCTCGTCGTCGCTGTAGAAGTCGATCCCACCGCGCACGAAGACGCCCTGGCCGAATTGCCAGGCGCCGCGGCCGCCGAAGCCTTGCAGTTCGTCGTCGAGCGCGTCGACGTCGCGCAGCAGCATGTGCACCTCGGCGAAGCTCCAGCCCAGCATCTTGGCCGATTCCGAGGCCAGTTGGCCCGGCCTCTGCGCCGGCACGAGCGGCGGCACTGCGAGCGGCGGGACTGCGAGCGGCGGCACTGCGAGCGGCGGCACTGCGAGCGGCGGCACTGCGAGCGGCGGGACTGCGAGCGGCGGGACTGCGACGGGCGGCACTGCGACGGGCGGCACTGCGACGGGCGGCAGGGGCGTGGCGAGCGGGGAGAGCAAGAGCGCGGCGGTGATCAGCATCGTTCCATTCCTCGGATCGGCACGCGCCGACCGGACTCGTATACAGGTGCCGTCGTGAGCGCGCTATGGTCGGCTCGTTTCGTGGATCCCTCCGCGGTCCCCGTGCGGCAAAGGCGCCGGCACGCGCCTCCTGCGAACGGAGCCTCTCAGGCGAACGGGTCGTCGCGCAACAGGGCGTCGCGCCCGAGGGGCATCTCGTACCGGCCGCGCGTCGTCGCGTACTCGATCCCGCCCATGCGGCCCACGGCGCGCAGTCGATCGGGATCGATGTGGAAGCGCGCGTTCACGCAGGCGTCGTCGACGTACACGTGGACGACGCGCCCGATGACCACGTTCCCGCCGGAGGGCGCGCCCCGATTGGTGCGCACGACTTGCACGGTCTGGCACTCGAACGCCCACGGCGCGCGCGCGACGCGTGGAGCGCGCACGCGACGGCTCGGCGTGGTCGCGAGGCCGGTGAGTTCGAACTCGCTCGCCCCGCGCGGGAGCTGTTCGGCCGCCGCGGCGATCTCGCGCGCGTAGGCTTCGATCGCCGCGCACACCACGAACTCGCCGGTTCCGCCCTCGGCGACGGGCTTGCAGTTCGCGAGCGTGTCCTTCTCGCCGCCATCCGCGCGGTTCGCGGGACAGAAGAGGACCGTCATCGGATCCGAGCCGACGCCGTTGAAGAACGAGTACGGCGCGAGGTTCACGCGCCCCTCCGCGTCCACCGTCGAGACCAACGCGATCGGGCGCGGCACGATGCAGCCGATGAGCAGCTTGTAGCGGTCGCGGGGCTCGAGTTCGTCGGGCGATGCTTCCATCGCGCGACAGATTACGACCTCCGCGTCGAAACGCCGCACGAGCCGCGCCCGCTTCAGCCCGGATCGAGTATCCGCTCCGCGCGCGAGCGAATCTTGGGTTCGATCTCCGTCGAGCCCGTCAGGACCATCTCGGCCAGCTCGCGCGCGCGCTCTTGTTCGCCGCTGCGCTGCAACACTTCGGCGTACTCCGTGATCGCGCGCGATCGGATGCTGGGCGAGAGCCCGCTCCGGAGCGAGATCCCCGCCGCGCGCTCCAACACCACGAGCGCCTCGGACGCACGATCGAGCTCTTCGAGCACGAGGGCCTCGTCGATCAGCCCGAAGATGGCGATCTCCGAGTGCGCTTCCGTGCTGCGGGACCAATGGTGAGAGGCGATCGCCATCTGCTCGCGCGCCGTCTCGAGGTCGCCCAATCCCTTCCATGCGTGTCCGAGCGCCCAGTGCGCGCCGGCCGTGCACACGGGATCGTGCTCGAGCATGGAGGCCGCGCGTTCGACGAGTTGCTGACCCGAGCAGACAGCGCCGGCGAGGTCACCAGCATCCCCCCGGATCATCGTCAGGTTCTTGAGCGTGAGGATGCTGTCCTCGTGCGTCGGGCCGAGCGTCCGATCCTGGACTTGGAGCACCCACTCGAGCACCGGAATCGCCTCCGCCTTGCGGCCGGTATTGGCCAAAACCACCGCGTAACCGTTGCCGCGCGAGAGCGTGAACCCGCTGTCGTCACCGAGCACGCGGCACGACGCCAGCCAGGCTTCGCGGGAATGGGGCAAGGCCTGGTCGAAGCGGCCGAGGCGGAACAGGTGGAACGCGAACTGCGAGCGGATGTTGACGGTGATCGAATTCTCGGCCCCGAGGTTTTCTTCCGCCCCTCGCAGCGCCTCCTCGAAACCAGCGAGCGCGTCCTCGACGCGGTCGAGCACCGGCAGGATCTCGGCGCGCCGGCAGCGCGCCGAGTGGATCAGCTCGGTGCGCTCGCCTCCCGCGGCCGTGAGCTCGGTGATCACAGCCTCGATCTCCATCAGCGCCTCCGCGGGGCGATGGGCTTGACGCAGGAAATTGGAGAACTGGAAGCGCGCTCCGAGCGCCGTGACGGATCCCGGACCGGTCCTCCGCGCGTAGGAGTCCACGACCTCGCGGTACGTCTCGACCGCTTCGCCGATGCGCCCGCTCACGCCGAGGGAGAAGGCCAAGGCCGTCTTGCACAGCAGGGTGAGGCGGTGATCCTCGCCGTACGTGTCCAAGCACAGCTCGTAGGCGCTGCGTCGGATCGCCTCGGCCTGCTGGATCTTGCGCATCTCGGCCAGGATTTCCGCGAGCGCCAATCTCGTCTCGATGGCGATGATGGACGCTGGGCCGAACTTGGCCTCGAGCGTCGCCCGGGCCTCCGTCACGAGCCTCTCCGCGTCCTCGTGCCGGCCCAGCTCCATGGCGAGGATCGCGGAGAGGAGTCTCCAGCGCGCGGTCTCGCAGGAATCGGGCTCCAGCGCGGCCGACGCGCGCGCGAGTCCGGCCTCGACCCGCGCGATCAGCAGTGGGGCGGGGAGCAAGTTGCCCGCGTTCTCGAGCTGGAGCCGCTCGAGCGACAGCCGTTCGACATCGTCGTGCGCGTACTCCGCCTCCCACACGGGTTGCATGCGGTCGAGCTCGTGTTGAGCGTCTCGCGCCAGACCGAGGGAGACGTAGGCGTCGACGATGGATCGCCGCAGCGCGAGCCACGACTTGGGCGCGAGATCCGTCCGATGGTCGAGATCGAGGCTCGCCGACCGCAGCGCATCCACGACGCGGATGTCGCGGCCGCCGTGGTCGGGATCGGCACTGGTCAGGATGCTGCCCTGGAACTCGACGAGCTCGCGGTTCGTGAGCGACTCGCTCTTGAGGTGCGCGAGCCGCTCCTCGGCCAGGCTCTCGGCGGTCTCGGCGCGAGTCTTCGCCAGCACCGCGCGATCGCGTTGGACGAGCGCGACGATCGCCCCGGCGACGATGGACACGAGCACCGCCGTGACCGCGAAGACGACGAGCCGGTTGCGCAGCACGAACTTGCGCGCGCGGTAGACCGTCGAAGGCGGGCTGGCGAGCACGGGTTGGTCGCCGAGGTAGCGATCCAGGTCGAGCGCGAACTCGGCCGCCGAGCCGTAGCGACGTTCGCGCTCCGACTCGAGCGCGCGCAGGACGATCCACTCGAGCTCGATCGGCAGGTTCGGCTGGACGCTGCTCGGCGACGGCGGGCTCGCGCTGCGAGCTCGGATCAGTGCCTCGTTGAGCGAGAGGCCCTTCAAGTCGACCACGGGGCGACCGCAGAGCATCTCGTAGAGCAGCGCGCCGAGCGCGTACACGTCGCTGCGCACGTCCAAGACGTCCAGATCGCCGTCGAGCTGTTCGGGGCTCATCGAAGCGATCGTGCCGACGATCTCACCCGCCTCGGTCGCGCGCGTGTGGATTTCGCCGAGCACCTTGGCGATGCCGAAATCGATGAGCTTCGGCGCTCCCGTCGCGTCGACGAGCACGTTGGAGGCCTTGATGTCGCGGTGGAGCACGCCGCGCTCGTGCCCGTGCTGCACGGCCGCGCAGACGCCGATGAAGAGGCGCACGATGTCCTCGTAGCCGAGTGCGCGTTCGCGCACGTACTCGGTGATCGGGCGCGCGCCCTCCACGAACTCCATGGCCAGGAACGGCCGTTCGTCCCCGTGCGGATCGACGTCCACACCGGCCTCGTACACCTGCGCGATCCCGGAATGCCGCAGCCGGCCGAGCGCTTCGGCTTCGTAGCGAAAGCGCAGCAGCGTGGCTGGACTGGCGAACACGGACTGGACGAGCTTCAGCGCGACGCGTCGATGCGGGCGCTCCTGGTTGGCCTCGAACACGACGCCCATGCCGCCGACGCCGATGCGGCGGATCAGGGTGTACCCGCCGATGCGCGCGCCGTCCGTCAGCGGCTGCGTGGGAGGCGTCGTGCGTGTCGGAGCGGCGGGCTCGAGGAATCCGCGCGCTCCAGTGTCGGCGGCGACCAGGCGCTCGACCTCGTCGGCGATCGTGGGATCGTCGGCGCACGCGCGTGCATAGAGCTCGCGCCGCGCCGCCGGATCGAGATCCAGCGCGCGTTCGAGGAGGCTCGAGACCCGATCCCAGCGCTGCGTGTTCACGTGGCCTCGCCGGCTTCGGTGCCGCCCAATCGCGTGTAGAGCCAAGCGCGCGCGCTGCGCCATTCGCGCTCGACCGTGCGCGTGGACACGCTCAATACGC
>Ga0105044_10000153_pt1 | contig 74394 bp, 66 predicted proteins | sample MAT01_FD_78092 | JGI IMG/M metagenome (GOLD analysis project Ga0105044, IMG submission 78092) | Freshwater microbial communities from Lake Fryxell liftoff mats and glacier meltwater in Antarctica - MAT-01 | ecosystem: Environmental > Aquatic > Freshwater > Ice > Liftoff microbial mat | place...
CTATAGATGCAATGGCACCTATAGAAAAAGTTATTTTTTACTAACTGTATGTCTAATGTAAGTTTTACTTCGTCGCTAACAACAACTCCACCTAATTCAGTTGTTGAACTCCAAAGTAAACCGAATTCTTTTCTATTTAGAAAACCAGTTATCTCAAACCCAGCGTGCGTTCCACCCCAACTGTCTTGAGTAATTCCGTTGAACGTTGCTTTCAAAGTAACTGGTTTTGTATTTTCATGAATAGTAAGATTACCATTCAAATTGTATTTTTAATTGTTCACTTTTTCAAACGAAACAGAATCGAATTTCATTTCAGGATATTTTTCTACTTTGAAAAAATCGTCAGAACGCAAATGTTTGTCTCTATCAGGAACACTGGTTGAAATACTATTTACATCTGCACTAAATGAAATTACAGAATCTGAAAAGTTATCATCAGCATTGTTTTGAGAAATGGAACCAGAATATGATTCAAATTTCCCTGTAACGGTAGAAATCATTAAGTGTTTTATTTTAAAAGCAACATCCGAATGAGTTTGGTCAATTTTCCATAAAGTCGACAAAGTAGGTCTTTTAAACTAAATTGTTGAACAGGAAATTTGTTTTAAAGTAACATAGGAACTTCGATAAGAAGAATATCCACTTCAGAAGATGGTTGTATTTCTAAAATAGGATAGTTTGTAAACCCAGCGCCGTCTCTTTTGGTTAATTCAATAGTGTTTATTAGAACTGACCCTTCAAGTACAAAAGCATAGACACCGTTTTCGGGAGAATGAAGCATATAGTTTGAAATGGAATCTTTTTCTAAAGTACCTCGAGTTAACCAAGCATTTTGATGTATTGCAACTCCTTGTTCTCCTTGTGGAGAAACAATTGTTACTAATTTTCCTTTTCTTTCTTCTGGCAGTACAGTAATTTGGTCATAACTTGGCTCAATGTTTTCTTCAGAAGGGATTATCCAAATTTGAAGAAAATTTGTTTTACTATCTTTTGAGTGATTAAACTCAGAATGTGAAACTCCAGTTCCTGCAGACATTATTTGAATATCATTTGTTTGGATAATAGTTCCGTTTCCCAAACTGTCTTTGTGTTCAATTGCACCAGAAAGTGGAATAGAAATAATTTCCATATTTGAATGTGGATGTTTAGAAAACCCTGAAGATCCAGAAATTTTATCATCGTTCAAAACTCTCAAAGCTCCAAAATGAATACGAGATTCATTGAAATAATTTCCAAAACTAAATGAGTGGTATGAATCTAGCCAACCATGATTTACATGACCTCGAGTAGATGCTTTATGAACTACTACTTTTGGGAGATTTACCTTTTCAGCCATTGTTAAACTTCCTTATAATTTTAGTATTGAATGAAATAATAAAGTAGTTTGTAATTTCATTATACTAAAATGGTTTCATTCCAGAAACAAATAACGTTTTCTGTTACATTGACGTTGTAAATTATTATGTGTTGTAACAATATTTGTTTACACAAATATAATGGCAAAAAAATCATTCTTTAATAGACCGTAAAATATTTTTGAACCGAACTTGATCTTCGACCTTTACATTCTTTAGGACAATTGAAAAAGTTTCTTCAGCAATTCGAACTAATTCAGGTTTGATTTCTTTAGCAAACGAAGTTGCATATATATCATTTACTCTTCTGTCCGATTTGTTAGGAATTCGGACAACTAAATTTCGTTTCACTAAGGAATCTAACAACCTGCAAATAGAAGCATTGTCTTTGCCCGTCGAATCGGAGAGTTCTTGCTGTGATACACCATCTTTTTCCCATAGGTGTATCAGAACAGTCCATTGTTCAACAGTAATGTCATATCCGGCAGCTTTAAAAGCATGCAACAAGGTTCTTTGAACAGTAGTCTGTGCAGCATTTAATAAATAGCCTAAAGAGCTCAATAGGCAACTATTTGAATTATCCATGTTGTATCAATAGTTGTTGTAACAAATAATAACGAAGGTTTATCAATTCTAAGATAAAAAAAAAGCCCTTTCAGTTGAAAAGGCTACTATAAAATTAAAAATTACAGCGATTTTAGCAATTCTCTTGCAATTACGATGTGTTGAATTTCTGAAGTCCCTTCATATATTTCAGTAATTTTAGCATCACGTAAATATCGTTCAACATTATATTCACGAACATATCCATAACCACCATGAATTTGAATTGATTCAAGAGCAACTTCGACTGCGGTTTTAGAAGCAAACAATTTAGCTTGTGCGGCTTCTTTAATGTAGGGAATATGATTATCCTTCATCGATGCAGCTTTATGAATCAACAGCCGAGAAGCGTCAATCTTCATAGACATATCAGCTAATTTCATTTGAATAGCTTGTAATTCACAAATAGGCTTTCCAAAAGCTTTACGTTCTTTAGAATATTTCAAAGCAGCTTCAAAAGCAGCTTGAGCTATTCCCAAAGCTTGAGCGGCAATACCAATTCTACCACCATTTAAGCTTTCCATTGCAATTTTAAACCCATTGCCAACTTCACCTAATACATTAGATTCATGAACTTTGACATTTATAAGTCCTAACGAACATGTGTCCGAAGATCTAATTCCTAATTTATCTTCCTTTTTTCCGGGCTCAAAACCTTCAGAATCTCGATCGACTAAAAAACAAGTAATACCTTTATGTCGTTTTTCTCTATCAGTTTGAGCAAAAACAAGATATAGATTTGCAGTAGTCCCGTTAGTGATCCAATTCTTTGTACCATTTAAAACCCAGTATTCACCTTCTTTATGAGCATTAGTATACTGAGATGTGGCGTCGGAACCAGCTTCAGGTTCGCTTAGACAAAAAGCACCTAATTTTTGACCAGTTGCAAGAGATTTCAAAAATCGTTCTTTTTGATCTAGATTGCCATACGTATCAAGACCCCAACAAACTAATGAATTATTTACAGACATAATAACTCCAACTGAAGCATCGGCTTTGGATATTTCTTCCATTGCCACAACGTAAGAAACTGCATCTAAACCACTACCACCCCATTCGGAATCTATCATCATACCCATAAATCCAAGTTCAGCCATTTCTTTAACAATTTCTGTTGGAAAGGTGCAGGTTGCGTCTCTATCTTGTGCAGAAGGAAAAATTCTATCAGCTGCAAATTGAGCCGCTGTCTCTTTAATTAATCGCTGTGTTTCGTTTAGTTTTGTGTTGAACATAGTAGTTTCTCAAATTGGTAAACAGTTATAGTTGATGCTGTAGAATACAAAAATACAAAAAATGAATGGAAGACAAATCGTTAATTTGCATTGATATAAATATTGCCTTTAAAACAAATGAATTTAAAAGATAGTTCAAATTTTTTTAGTACATTTGTAGGTAGTAGTAATAAAATTGTCTATACCAATAAACAAGTATTTATGTAGTGATTGATTTACTTAATTATAACACTTTTCTTTTCAATATAACTACTGACATTTTATGAGTAAATATCCTGCAATAATTATTGATGACGATGTTTGGATGCAACGTATATTAATGAAAACTTTAGAAAGTTTTGGGTTTACTCCCATTGTTGCTTCAAATGGATTTGAAGGAGTTGCATTAGCCTTAGAAGTTAAGCCAGTTATAATTCTTTTAGATGTTTTAATGCCAGAAATTTCAGGGCATTTAACATTGAAAATGATTAAACATATAAAAGCAATTAAAGAAACACCAGTAATTATAGTTACTGCTTCTCCTGATGTTGAAAATTTAACAATGGCAATTAAGAATGGTGCTGTAGATTTTATCTCAAAACCCTTCACTCGTGGGTTGATTTTCGATAAATTCAGAGATATATTATCACCAGAACTTATGGCAACTATTTCTCGTGAACAGAAAGAAGCGAACCAACGTCAACAACTAAATCTCAAAGATTCTAATTCAGCACCTACAACTCCTGAAAAGAAAGATGACTTCTTGTTTTCACCAGATGACCCTACTTTAGGGACTGATCCTAGAACTGCAAACAAAAATAAAGTATTGTCTGAATTGAAAGCTTCTTCGTTAAAAGATTCTTCACCAGCTCCCAAACCAAATATTGATGCAGTAAAAGATTTTCTTATGAAAAAAAACAACGGGTAAATAGTTTAAACATATATCCTGTACGTTCTAAAATTTAAGTCTGAAACATGGAAATAGTACAAAATACTTTGTTATCTGTTCAGAAAGTAGTATTTTTGTACATCTGTACCACGATATTAAAGTTACGTACAGTTCTAATGAAACAAAACTCTACTAAAAGTACTGTCATCAAACAATTAGTTCCATATATGGGACTAGGGTTTCAAATGGCAATTACCTTGCTCATTGGTTTAATAATAGGTTATTATATTGACGAATGGTTGCACACAAAACCATTTGGATTAATAATCAGTTTATTACTCTTTAGCACTATAGCAATGATATCATTTATAAGAACTGTAATTAAGCCAAAATAATATCGTTGTTTGAAAAAGATATATAAACAAACGTGAATTATTCTATAATTATTTCTGTTTCATTACCAATTATCATAAGTGTTTTAAATTCGTATATTGGGTTTATAACTGGCAATATTGGTATGAAACGTGAAGAAATGTCCAAGTGCATTTCTATAGTAATTGGGAGCATGGTTGTTCGTGTTGTTTCAATCACCATTTTAGTTGGAATTGCATTAACAATTGAATATTTCAATCATCTTGTAATGATGATTACATTAGTTGTTGGAATCTTTGTTTCCCAAATGGTAGAAGTTTTCTTACTTCATTTTTCATTCGAACGCAGAAAAAAAATACAAAAGACTGAAAAAAAAAATGATTTTCAATAATATTCAATTACAAACCCCATTGAGCTTTTGATGTATATGAAACCAACTGAACAACTGTTTGCTGAACATTCTGAACAACATAAAGCTGGGCATACTTCTAGACAAAATGAAGCATTCGATTCGTTAAAAATTGAAACTTCTAAACATGAAGGTCAAATCTCACACGACCTTTCAAATGTTCCTCAAGAACAAGTATTTGAACATTTACTTGGTGAATTAGGCGACCATCACGGTTTATATTGGGGTCCTTATCATTTGACAGATCTACCGCACATGATCTACACAAACGGAAATGAATTTTACTATTACCCAACTTCAAAAGCTCTTATAGATGGTGGCAAATTTACATTTGACAAAAAAAACCAGATAATTTCAACTGAAACTGAATCAAAACCTTGGTTCGATTTATCGATCACTAATCTTGTATTCTACCAATGGGCAGTAATGTTATTGCTATTCTTTTTCTTTTTTATAGCTGGTAGAAAAGCTAAAAAAAGTAAAGGAGCTGCTCCAAAAGGATTACACAATTTGTTAGAAACGGTTATTGTCTATATTCGCGATGAAGTAGTAATGCAAAATGTTGGAAGCAAAAAGGTTGGAGAAAGATTAATGCCTTATTTCTTAGGGCTGTTTTTCTTTATTTTAGGAGCAAATTTACTAGGACTATTTCCGGGTATGCATACATATACCGGTGCAATTGGAGTAACCGCAGCGCTTGCAATTACTGCTTTTATTGTTATAAATTTAACAGCGATTCGAGAATCGGGTATAAAAGCGTGGTTCCATCATCTATTAGGAGGTGCACCAGCATGGTTGGCACCAATTATGGTTCCTATTGAAATAGTAGGTTTATTTACTAAACCTTTCGCACTTACTGTACGTCTTTTTGCAAATATGACAGCAGGTCATGTTATATTACTTTCCTTAGTAGGCTTAATTTTATTCTTTAAAAGTTTGATATGGGCTCCGATAGCAGTTCCATTTTCAGTCTTTATATATTTTCTAGAGTTGTTAGTAGCATTTCTACAAGCATATATCTTTACATTGTTAACAGCAGTATTTATTGGGTTAGCAATAGGTGACCATGCAAAAGAAGAACATGCTCATCATTAAAATTGGCGTTTATTGTATTTAAATATTTATCATATTCTATTGTTTTTGGAGGATAACCAAAATGGGTGAATTAGCAAAAGCTATGGCTTATTTAGCAGCAGGTCTTGGAGTTGGAATTACAGTTTTTGGTGTAGGTTCTGGAATCGGTCGTCTTGGAGCAGCAGCCTTAGAAGCAGCAAGTCGTCAACCAGAAGCAGCTGGAGATGCACGTACAACAATGATTATTGCAGCAGCTCTTATTGAAGGTGCCGCACTTTTCGCAATTATTGTTTGTATTCTTCTTGCGTTTAAATAGGCAATTCTTATTTAAAGCAGATATAATTGAATGGTTGTAGTGTGGTAACATTTCTACAACCTATTCTATCATTTTTAGAATTTCGTATTTAAGATTCTTTTGAAGTACTTAGAATCTACATATAATTGATCCTATACTATAACTATGGATAATTTTTTAAATTTTTCGCCGGGTCTTATCGTTTGGACATTGATTAACTTCATTTTATTCCTTGCTGTACTTGGAAAATTTGGATTCAAACCTATTTTACAAGGACTTAAACTTCGTGAAGAAAATATAGCATCTGAAATTTCTTCAGCAAAGTTATCCCGCGAAGAAGCAGATAGAACACTCGCTGATGTTCAAGCAAAATTAGCGAATGCACATAATGAAATGATGAATCTACTTAAAGATGGCCGTACGCGTGCTGAACAAATGACTCGTGAAGCAACCGACGCTGCTGAAATCATAAAAAAAGCAAAAATTGAAGAAGCTACTAGAGAAATTAACCGTCAAAAAGAAATTACATTTCGTGACTTACGTTCTGAAATAGCAACTCTTGTTGTTTCTGCTACAGAAAAAATATTAGAACAAACTATTGATGCTGATCAACATACGAAGTTTATTAACAAATTTGTAGATCAAGTCTCTCAAAACTAATTACTATGGTACATACTAAAATAGCACGTCGTTATGCACTTGCATTGTTAGGCACAGCTTTACACGAAGGTAGTGTTAGTGACCAATCGCATTTCGATTTTTCTAAGATTCAACCGACTTCTAGATTAGCAGACAAAGTTTTAGAGGATTTAAAATTTATTAGAGAAGTAGTTAAATCTTCTAAAGAATTACTAGCGCTTATGAACAGCCCAGTTGTTCAACATAGAAAAAAAGAAGCTATTCTTAAAGAGATATTCGAAGCCAAAGTAGATCCTCTTGTTTTCAGTTTTTTAGTGTTATTAACTGAAAAGAAACGTGAAAAACTATTTTTAGAAATTGTAAATGCATTTATAGTCCTCTACAACGAAGTTTACAACATATTACCAGTTACAGTTTATAGTGCAGTAGCACTTAGTGACACATTAGAAAATTCTATTTCTGATGCTCTCGCCAAAAGAACAGGTAAAACCATTGTTTCCTCTTTTGAAGTGGATCAACGTTTAAAAGCCGGAGCTAAGGTTCAAATTAAGGATTTAGTGATTGATGGTTCATTACAGTATCAGTTAAAACAACTTTATAAAAAACTGATTCAAGAATCACCGTTAGTGTGAGAAACGAAGAATTACTATAATGTTTGAAAATATAACAGCAACAGATTTACTTGCAACAATTGTAATTTCAGTTGTTGTGATTGTTGTTGTTCCTTGGTTGTTTATAACCTTTAAAAAGTTATTTGACCCTGATTTAGATAAAAAACAAAAAGAGAAATTGGCATTTTTAATTGCAATTGGCTTAGGTGTCTTAGCAATAATGCCGTTCTTAGTCGGATATTTGCTCTTGAGCAAAAATTAATAAGCAATATTACTATAACATTTTGAAGATAAGGTGTCATTATGGCTGAAATTCGTCCTGAAGAAATATCGGCGATTCTACGTAGGCAACTTTCCGGTTTTGAAAAAGATGTCGATATTTACGAAGTAGGTACCGTTCTCCAAGTTGGAGATGGTGTAGCGCGTGTTTACGGGCTTATGAAAGTAATGGCTTCTGAATTAGTTGAATTTCCAAATGGTGTTCAAGGTATGGTTTTAAACCTTGAAGAAGACAACGTAGGTGTTGTACTTTTTGGAGATGATCGATTAGTGAAAGAAGGAGATACAGTTCGACGGACTGGAAAAATTGCGTCTGTTCCTGTTGGTGAAGAATTATTAGGTCGCGTTGTTAATCCTCTTGGTATTCCAATTGATGGAAAAGGAGATTTAAACACTAAAAAGACTTTGCCAATTGAAAGAAAAGCACTTGGTGTAATTCAAAGAAAGCCTGTAACTGAACCCCTTCAAACTGGTATTAAAGCAGTCGATGCTCTTATTCCAATTGGTCGTGGTCAACGTGAGTTGGTTATTGGAGACAGACAAACCGGTAAAACAGTTATTGCTCTGGATGCAATCATCAATCAGAAATTTACTCATACTGAAGAAGCAAAAAAGAACGGTATACAACCTGTGTATTGTGTTTATGTTGCAATAGGACAAAAAGGTTCAACTGTTGCTAATGTTGTTGCAACATTAGAAGAACACGGTGCAATGGCTTATACTATTATTGTTGCGGCAAACGCTTCTGATCCTGCACCTCTTCAATTCATTGCCCCATATAGCGGTTCTTCAATGGGAGAATATTTCCGTGATAATGGAAGACATGCATTGATTGTGTATGATGATTTAACAAAACAAGCTGCAGCATACCGTCAAGTTTCCTTATTGTTGCGTCGTCCACCGGGACGCGAGGCATACCCTGGGGACATATTTTATTTGCATTCTCGCTTATTAGAACGTGCTGCAAAATTGTCTGACGAATTAGGTGGAGGTTCTTTAACTGCTCTTCCAGTTATTGAAACACAAGCTGGTGACGTTTCTGCATATATTCCAACAAACGTAATTTCTATTACCGATGGTCAAATTTATCTTGAACCAAATCTTTTCAATGCAGGTATTCGTCCAGCATTAAATATCGGTATTTCGGTTTCTCGAGTGGGTGGAAATGCACAAATCAAAGCTATGAAAAAAGTAGCAGGTCCTTTGAAATTAGAATTAGCTATGTTTAGAGCCTTAGAAGCTTTTGCTAAATTTGGTTCAGATTTAGATAAATCTACACAACAAAAATTGACTCGTGGATATGCACTTTCTGAAATTATGAAACAACGTCAATATTCTCCAGTACCAGTTCAAGAACAAGTTGTTATTATCTATTGTGCTACTAAAGGTATTTTAGATGATTTCAAAACTGATTCACTGCGTCAATTTGAAATTGAATTTATTGATACGATGCGTAGTGGTTATGCTGATGTATTAGATGGTATTGCTGAGAAAAAAGAAATTACTAAAGAAATTGGTGCACGTTTAGATGATGCTATTGAAAAATTTGTAGCTCGTTTCAGTTCACCTTCAACAAGAAAATAAATGGTTGTAGTTACTGGCGGTGCTGGGTTTATTGGAAGTAGTTTTGTAAAAAAACTCAATGATAATAATATTAACGATATTATCATTGTCGATAGACTTGGTACCGAACAGAAATGGAAAAACCTTGTTGGAAAACGATTTAGCACTATAATACCAATTGGAGATTTTAGAGATCAAATTCTAAAAGGATTCTATGGTAGATCGATAGTTTCAATAGTTCATATGGGTGCGTGTTCAACTACTACAGAACGAAATGCAGATTTTTTATTCGATAATAATGTTGAATATTCGAAAGTACTAGCAAACTATGCTTTTGAAAATGGTTGCAAATTCATTTATGCTAGTAGTGCTGCAACGTACGGATTAGGTGAAGAAGGGTATAAAGATGACTTTAACCAAAATTTGAAACCATTAAATATGTATGGTTTTTCCAAACATCTTTTTGACTGCTGGATCCACACAAATCAATTAGAATCAAAAGTTATTGGGTTAAAATACTTTAACGTTTTTGGTCCGAATGAATATCATAAAAATGAAATGGCTTCAATGGTGTATAAAGCCTATATGCAAATACAGCAAAGGGGTTTTGTAGAACTCTTTGAATCGAATACGCCAGAATATGCAAATGGTGAACAAGTTCGTGATTTTATTTACATAAAAGACGTTGTAAATACAATGTGGGACTTATACACTTCTCAAAATGTAAAAGGCATTTATAATCTTGGGACTGGAATTGCGCGTTCTTGGAATGACCTTATGAAAAGTGTCTTTCAGGCAATGGGTAAAAAAGTTGACATTCGATATGTACCAATGCCAGACCATTTAAAACTACAATATCAGAATTTTACGCAGGCTTCGATGGAATCGCTGCGTTCAAATGATATTTATACAAAGCCAACGAGTTTAGAAGACGCAGTTGAAGACTATGTTCAACAATACCTTCAAAAACTATGGCAATATATCTAATGAGAAATTAAAAATATATTTATATGGCAACTTTACGCGATATTCGACAACGGATAACTTCTGTTCAAAATACTTCCAAAATTACGTCTGCTATGAAAATGGTTGCAACTTCTAAATTGCGTCGTGCCCAAGATGCTATTTTGGCAGCCAGACCGTACGCTACGAAGCTTTCGGAAATACTTTCGAATTTAGCAATGGCGGAAGAAGGATTTGCACATCCATTTTTTCAAGCACGTAAAGAAGTTACTTCCGTCGCTTTTTTAATTATTACTTCTGATCGTGGACTTTGTGGTGGATTTAACACAACAATTCTTCGTTCAGCAATGCTACATATTCAAGAGCTTAAGAAAATGTATCCTTCTGCAAAAATATCTTTAGTTTTAGTTGGCAAAAAGTCTGTATTGGCAATTGCAAAAACTGAAAATTATGTTCAAGACAGATTTCCTGATATATTTGCTAAATTAGAATTTTCAACGGCATTTTCAATTGCTTCCTTACTTTCCGATGGATTTTTAAATTTTGAATATGACTTAGTAAAAATGATTTATAGTGAATTTAAATCGTTGATTAGACAAATTCCTACAATTCAACAGCTTTTACCTATTTTACCTGAAGTAACTGCCGAAGGTACAAAGAAGAAAAGGAAAACTGTTGATTATATCTATGAACCAAATAGGGAAGAAATTTTAGACACTTTATTACCAAAGTATCTAAATTTACAAGTTTGGAAAGGTCTTCTCGAATCAAATGCTGCAGAACAAGCTGCACGAATGATGGCAATGGATGCTGCAACTAATAACGCAAATGATTTAATCAAGATTCTTAAATTGAGTTATAACAAAGCCCGTCAAGCAGCAATAACAACGGAAATGTTAGAAATTGTCGGTGGAGCAGAAGCTTTAAAAGGGTAATTTATTTATTCCTTATATTTTGTAAAGCCTGTATATTGTTTACAGGCTTTTTTTTGGAATTCTATGGAAATACTTTTACATTTATCCTCATTTATTGACAATATTATAATCGTTATCGTTACGTTTGTAGCATCGGTTATAACATTCTTTTCAGGATTTGGTTTAGGAAGTGTTCTAATGCCGGTGTTAGGTATTACTTTTCCAATCGAATCTGCTATAGGGATTACTGCTATTGTGCATCTAGCAACTAGTTTATTTAAAACAGTCTTTTTGTTTAAAGATATCAATTGGAAAACAACCTACCTTTTTGGAATTCCAGCCGCAGTATTTTCAATTGGTGGAGCTTTTTTACTTTTAAAGTTAGTGGGAATTCCAAACCTTCCTTCCTATGAATTCTACGGAGTAATGGCAACACCAAATATTCTTAAAGTTGTAGTAGGGCTTTTTTTGTTGGGAATTGTAATATACGATAGTATCCCAAAGCTCAAAAAAAAGAAATTTCACAAAAAATACATTGTCTTTGGTGGTGTAATAGCAGGATTCTTTGGTGGTTTAACTGGTTTGCAAGGCGCTATGCGTTCGGCTTTTTTAATGGGAACAGAATTAGAACCCGAAGAATATATAGCTACTTCTGCTTCTTGTTCTCTTATTATTGATATTGCAAGAGTTGGAGTATACATTCCTACTATCTTGTACATGTCTTGGAGTGGTATGCACACATCAATTTCTGTTGTGGCATCTACTGTAGCTGTTTTAGGTACAATTGTTGGTTTCTCGTTTTTAAAGTTTCTAACTATTAAAACTATTCGAATAATTGTTATCAGTCTTATAGTAACATTAGCAATCTCAACAATTCTTGGTATATTGTAATGTTGTACTAAAATTATTGTCATAAAATCTCAATTCTAAATTGAAAACCTAATGAAAATCCTATCTTTCTTATTCTTACTTTTCACAGTTTACAATGTAAATTCTCAAACAGCACCTGAAATTTTCCCTTACCCTAAAATGTACTTGTTTGATAATACACAAGCATCATCAATGACTATAAACGCAGTGATAAGTTCCCCAAACAGTGACTTTTCAAAATTTTCAAAACGAATTCAAACTATAGTAAAAGAAACTCGAAACGAAGATATACAAATCCAACCTTTTCAAGACTACTTTCCAAATTATGGTATTTACATAGGTTTGGCTTCAGATTCATTTTATATGAAATCTATAAAAAATTTTAATCCTCGATATATTGAACCAGTTAAAAAAGATGGATATTCTATTGATATCAATGAATTTGCAATCGTAATTATTGGTCAAAGCGAAGAAGGAATAGCTTCCGCAATAAAATCATTACAACAAATACTTTTAGCCCCTCCTCCTTCTTTGAATACTTTTGTTTGGGATTACCCAGACTTCCCAGAACGTTGGGTGTTTTCTCAACACAATCTTCGTGGTCAAGGTGCAGTAAAAACAATTAAAGCTATTTCAGATTCACTCGATAAATTTAAAATCAACGGTTTTAGTAATCATGATTTTAAATTGAACAGGTTAAAAAGTGAAATTCCTATATATTTTCGAAATCTTGATACTATAGTAAGATATTGGAACGATAGATCTATCAAGCCGATACCCGGTGTGGCAAATTTTGGTTGGTCAGAAGGTTTGCTCTCAAACAATCCACATCTTGCAGAAGGAGTTCTAACAAGAGTAAAATGTATTGTTGAAGGTGATTCATTGCGAATATTGCCAGTTCAAAATGTATGGTTAACAAATAGTGGCTTTGAATTAGTTACCGGAAATGGTGACTTTGCAGGATGGTCATTCTATGATGGTGCAGGTCTAAGCACTTTTAGAGATTTACAAGAAAAACATTCTGGTACTTCTTCTGCTCGATGCACAAATTTCACTGCAGGTAATACTTCAGGAAATTGCAGATTTAACAAACTATTACAGTGTGAACCATACAGACAATATACAATGACTGCTTGGTTTAAAACAGATAATTTCAAAGCAGATGAAGTTCGATTACTTGCATTAGCGGGAACAAGGGCCTTAACATATACCTCATTTTCTATACCTTCCACTTCACAGGGTTGGCAAAAAATTGAAGTAGCATTCAATACCTTAGAAAATACACAAATGAATATTTACCTTGGTGTTTGGGGTGGAAAACAAGGAACTATTTGGTTCGATGATTTTGAAATAAAAGAAGCAGGTTTTATGAATATTCTCCGTAGAAATGGAACTCCTGTAACACTTCGAAATCTGACTAAAGCAACTATTCCTGTAGAAGGAAAAGACTTAGATTCCATTATCGACCCAACTGTTTCGACAAGTTTAGGAAATTATGGTCCACTACATACAGTACGTTCGCCACGATTAAAAGGGGGCTCTTCAATTTCAAATGGAGATTCAATTTTTGTTGAATATTTTCATCCATTTACTGCTGTAAGCGACAACAATTATTCTGGTTCTACTATGGCTTGTGTGAGTGAGCCAGAAGTTGATTTGTTTATCGAAGATCAATTTCAACGTGTCGATTCATTGTTTCAAAAACCAGATTGGTTTTTCTTTCAACACGATGAGATTAGAAATATGAATAGGGATTCTTCTTGTTTGCACACAAAAAAATCACCGTCAATGTTGCTTTCAGATAATATTAACAGATGTTCATCGGCACGTTTAGCAGTCAATTCTAAAGGTCGTTCTATTGTTTGGTCAGATATGATAGACTCACTCCATAATGCACGAAACAACTACTATCTAATAAATGGCGACTTACGTGGTGTTTGGAGCCTTATTGATCCTAAACCGGTAGTAATGAATTGGAATAATACTCTTAAAAAGGAATCTTCAGAGAATTTCGAAAACCTCGGTTTCAAACAAATGGCATCTTCGTACTACGATGTGGGGAATACCTCTACCTTGCGCGATTGGAGAATTATGATGGAGGGTAATGAATCGTTTGAAGGTGCAATGTACACTACTTGGAATTCTGATTACCGTTTTTTAAAGGCATTCGGATATTATTATTGGGGTGCAGGACCTAATTTCCAAAACCCTACTGTTGAACTTTGTTCAAAAAATGATTCACTTAATGCTACAATTGAGATACTTTCTGATCCATTTGATAGTAAAGATTCAATAGTGTCTGTATCAATTGTGCTTTCTACTACGGATGTTTCTGCAGAATTTCCACTTAGCAAAAAAAATAAGGGAGTCTATGAAATTAAAAATCAAGCATACAAAACAGATTCTCGTTGGACAAACAAAGAAATTGACTATTATTTTTTAGCAACAAATGTTCAAGGAATCACCAATAAATCTTGTATCTTTAATACTTGTCCTATTGTAACTTCCGTTCAACAGTTTTCAACCGAATCCCCTAAGATAATAAGTTTTCCAAACAGTATAAAAGTAACTTCACAGGAAAAAGGAGAAGTAAAAATTATTGATATTTTAGGGAAACTAGTAGTAAGTTTTACCCATCCTGGGTTTGGAGAACAAATTTATTCAACGGCATCATTACAATTTGGAACATATCTTAGCGTTTTCTCAACTAGTAAAGGAATTACTACAGTTCTTCCTTTTATTCACCGTTGATATATAGTAAGTATGGAATCAGAAGAACTTTCAGTTCGACAAGTATTAGAAGAAAAATTACAGCGTTTGCCAACATCGCCAGGAATTTATCAATTCAAAAATAGTGATAACAAAATCATCTATGTTGGAAAAGCGAAATCACTCCGAAATAGGGTACGCCAATACTTTCAAGGACACCGCAATGTCGATGCAAAAACTAAGGCGTTAGTAACGCATATTGTCGAAGTAGATATTATAGTAACCGACACAGAAGCTGAAGCACTGATTCTGGAAAATGTTTTAATCAAAGAACACAAACCAAAATACAACATACTCCTCAAAGACGATAAATCCTTTCCGTATATACGAATTACCAATGAGTTGTATCCAAAAATATTTCCAACAAGGAAAATTATACGTGACGGTAGTAAGTACTTTGGTCCTTATACCGATATCCGGAATTTGAAATATATAATGCGTACTTTACGAATGCTATTCCCTTTCCGATCTTGTGATCTTCCTTTAACAGAAATATCAATTGAACGTGGGAAATTTAAGGTTTGTTTAGACTATCATATTAAGAAATGCGATGGACCTTGTGAAGGCTTAATTGATTCTGTTCAATATAATCAATACATTAAACAAGCAATGCATATATTGAATGGTAAAACGAAAGAACTTGAAGCTGTAATTATAGAGGAAATGTATGTAAAAGCTGAAAATTTCGAATTTGAAGAAGCGGCAAGACTTCGAAATAGATTACAACAATTGAAGGAATACCAAGGCAAACAAAAGGTTGTTTCTACTGATTCTATCGATAGAGATGTTTTTGCTATTTCAAGGGACGCTACGAATGTATGTACGGTGATATTGTCTATTCGAGATGGAAAATTAGTCAGTAAACAACATTTTTTACTCGCTAATGCATCCGACAGAACAAATGAAGAAATTATTCAATCTGTTGTAGAGATTTGGTATTGCGAAAACGATTTTATTCCAAGTGAAATTTGTTTGCCGAATGAACCTCAGGACGCTGACTTTTTAGATCGATGGTTGAAAAGTAGAAAAGGAAGCGCACTAAGTATTACTGTTCCTTTGATTGGAGACAAAAAGAAATTAGTTTCTTTAGCAACAACAAATGCAGATTTTGTACTACGTGAACTTCAAATACAAAAAGAAAAATCCCAACAATTTGTACCTCGAGCAGTGTTGTCACTTCAGCGAGATTTACGGTTACAACAACTTCCTCGTTGGATAGAATGTTTTGACAATTCTCATATACAAGGTACTGATTTAGTCTCATCTTTGGTTGTATTTGTTGACGGGAAACCCAGGAAATCTGAATATAGAAAATTTAAACTTCAAGATAAAAATGATGACTTTACCTCTATGCGAGAAGTATTACACCGACGATATTCACGGTTACTTCGAGAAAATAAAGATCTTCCAGATTTAATATTGGTCGATGGTGGAAAAGGTCAACTTTCTTCTGCAGTAGAGGTTTTAACAGAATTAGGTGTGTACCCCAAAATATTAGTAATTGGAATTGCAAAACGATTAGAAGAAGTCTTTTTCCCATTTGAATCCGATTCCGTATTGTTACCAAAAACAAGTAGTTCTTTAAAGTTGTTACAACATCTTCGCGATGAAGCTCACCGCTTTGCAATCACCTATCATAGAAGTTTACGAGACAAACGTACCTTACAAACAGAATTAACGTCCGTTCCAGGGATAGGTGAAAAAACTGCACAGAAGTTGTTGAAAAAATTTGGTTCTGTTCAAGGTGTTCGCGATGCAGAACCAGCACAAATAGAAGTTTCTATTGGAGTGAAAACTGCAAAATTGTTACAAGAATATTTTCTTAACACAGCGAACGAAGAGGACGAAAAAGAATGATAGTCGTTGGTATAACTGGTGGAATTGGAACGGGAAAATCTACAGTTGGAAAATATATTCTATCGAAGGGTTTTCCATTTATTTCCTCTGATTTGAATGCAAAAACTATAATGAATTCTGATCCAGAATTACAAAAACAGTTAGTTACCCAATTTGGAGAAAAAGTACTAGCCGATGGTTTCATAAATTCACCTTTTTTAGCAGAAAAGCTCTTTGGAGATACTAACGAAAAAAACAGAAATTTTGTAAATAACCTTGTACATCCCAAAACAATTTCATTAATGATGGAACAAGTGGAAGCATTTGAAGAAAAAGGGGAATCAATTGTATTTGTCGAATCTGCTTTGCTATATGAAGTTTCGCTTGAAGATGGATTTGACTACATTATTGTTGTCGATGCGAAAGAAGAAATCCGAATTGAAAGAACTTTAATGCGTTCAAAAGAAACGAGAGAACAAATTGTTGAACGAATAAATGCACAGCTTTCTCAAAAGTGGAAAGTTCAACAAGCGGACTTTGTGTTAGAAAACAACAAAGGTATTGAAGATCTTTATAGAGGTACCGATTTTTTACTTTCCTTCTTACCTTCTTTACCACCAAAATCTTTTGAAAACCCTGAAGAAGAAGAATAATTGACTAAAATAAGAAAGGAAGCCAAATGTAAATAAAAGGCTTCCTTTCTTTGTTCAAAATTCTAACATTATTCTAGTGTTTTCTTTCTACGTTCAACTATAAACTGACCAATAACAAAAAGTAATCCTAACACAATTATACCATTTGATGCCATTGAAAGCTTTTTACCAAGTTCAAATTTAGGAGAATCAAAGGTAAATTCTACTGTATGTTTTCCTTTCGGAACTATTACAGAACGAAACGCAAAATTTGTTTTGTAAAAATCGGTTTTTACACCATCAATTGTTGCTGTCCAACCAATTGGATAGTAAACTTCACTAAGAAATAGTAAATTATTTCCAGTGGCTTCCACTTCGAAAGCAATTTTTTCATTTTCATATCGAGTAGATTTCACCGTATTCGTTGCAATAGAAGAATCGATAGTTGTCGGAAGTTTCTCTTCAACAAATGCCACCATTTGTGGGTCGAAATTTCCTGCTTCAAGATTTTTCAAAATTGTCATTTTATCGGCTACTTGGTACGATTGAACAAAGAATGCTCTAGGAAGTACTTCAGAATTTTGATAAATACGCATAGCAGATTCCTGTGAAACAAACGTAGGAGTGCCTAAACCAATATCTTGAGAAGCAAGTAAATACTTCACATTCATTAATTTGTGTAAGAACGGGTTCAATATCACTTGACCTTGTCCTTTGCCTGCTACGTCTAACAAATCTTGATACACACGAAGTTTAGCGGGGTGATACCCATGAACATTCTGCAAACCAAAGTATGCAGAAGCATTTGGTGAATCAAAGGCATTAAAATCGGCAATACGGTATAATGATTTGTCCTTTTGTAAGAACTGAATTGCATCGGTTGTTCTGAATGTTGTTTGTGTTTTTTTGTCTGTTACTTCCATAGCTCTATAAGCAACTCTCCATAAATCAGTAACTAATAGTACCAAGATAATTAGAGCAAATACATTCTTTTCCATTTTGCCTAATACAAACCAAAGTAATGTGCCAGCAGCGAGAAGTCCAATAAATGCAGTTACAAACCAATCGGATATCATTTGCGACCAAATGTATTTTTGAATACTTAAAGGTAGTTGACCAGCATTTTGAGATTTGGCAACATCAGATAAATACCCTGTTTCTCCAATAGCAGAATATCCCAAACCAGCAATTAAAAATAACACAAAAAAACCAACAAGTCCATACATCATTTTTTTCTGAGATTCTTGAAGGTTCGATCTCCATTGAATAGCCGAAGCTAAACCAAAACCAGCAAGAAGAGGAATGGTGAATTGTGGAATCATCAAAGCCATTGCAGGCGCTCTAAACTTATTAAAATATGGAACATAGTAATAAAACAGATCGTAGATCAAGGAGAAATTTTTCCCAAATGACAGAAATAACCCAAATATACTAACTCCAACTAAAAATTGAACAAATGGTTCTTTTCTTCTTTCAATTCCTCCCAATATGGCTAATGCTAATACAAAAATTCCTAAATATTGTGCTGCATCTGTAAAGGGCATTTGACCCCAATAAGTAGGTATTTGCCGTTCCTGATTTCCTGTTTCTGGTCCTTTATAAGAAAGTTTGCCATACCCATAAAAGTTTGGAACAAACCAAGTGAGAACTTCTCCTGGGCTAAAAGAAAAATTTGTAGCATAATTGTAGTCCAAACCGCCTGATTTATCTTGTTTCTTTTGATCGTTTTGAACCAACGGTGCCGATCCACGAATGGAGTAAGGTGTGTATTCTTGTGTGGATAAAAATCGATCTGAAGACGTTGCGAAAGCTAATGCTCCAGCGAGAATGAACAATGCCACAGGACGAAATACACTTATTGGGTCATCTTTTTTAATCAATCGAGATATTAACTCAAATAGAAAATAAAACCCAATAATACAGAAAATATAAAAGACAACTTGAATGTGAGAAGGAGCAAAAAGTAATTGCATTGCTACTGTTAAAAAAACAAGATATCGAATAGAAAACTTTTCTCGTAATTTTTCTAAACTAAGCAATATAAAAGGTGCCATTGCCATAGTTGGCATCTTTGTATTATGTCCAATTATGACTAATACAATAATAAAGGTTGAAAACATTGCAGAAAATGCTCCAAAAAAGGAGGAAACTCTATCAAGTTTTTTCGATCGTAAAAGTAAAAAAATACCTATTCCATAAATGATATAGTAAATAGCAACCCAAGTAGCGGCTCCAGGGAATATTTTTCCAATAGTAACGGGAATGCCACCAAAAAAATTATTTACAATATCCCACCAACGATCGCCAGTAACAAGTAAGGAAGCATATCCCGGTAAGCCACTAAAAATATAGGGCATCCATTGAGGAAATTGACCTTGTTGATTAGCTTGATCTAAATACGTTTTGAAACTTTCGGAGGCTAAATTATCCGCTGAAGCAAACGAACCTGACCCAATTGTTACCGGGAATAAAAATATAAAAACAGAAACTGTTAAAGCAATTACACACAGTATGTCTGCATAGCGTTCAGGAATCCAGGGTGCAGAATCTTGAACTTGTTTAGTCTTTGTTGTTGTTCGAATTTTTGCTGCCATTGTTCTATTGAAATAAGTGAAAGAATATCCTAAGTATAGCGAATTTACTAAATCTTTCTCATTTAGTAGATACGATTCTATTTTAGGTACTGTAAGAATATAATTTTGTTACTTAATAGTAATTAGGTATCTTCGTATGAAAATTGCAAATTGCATAACTTTCTGAATAGGTAGTTTTATTTTTAGAACTACTTCTCGATGTTAGCTTATCCACACTCTGATTATAATTTGTGAAAATAGTAGTATTACTTTTAGTTGTTTCATGTCTATTAATTACTTGTTCGCAACCAAACCAAAGAAGGGTAACTCTTAAAGGGTCAGATACAATGGTTATGCTTGTTCAACTTTGGACAGAGTATTACCCGGAAAGAAAAGAAGTACAGTTTCAAGTCACAGGTGGTGGTTCAGGAGTAGGTATTGCAGCTTTATTAAATGCTACAACCGATATTTGCTCAGCTTCTCGACCAATTAAAAAAATGGAAATTGCGCGCTTAAATGAATTATATGGTTCGTCTGGTGTAGAAGTCCGAGTTGCCACAGATGGTATTGCGGTGTATGTTAACAAAAGCAACCCAATTTCTAAAATGACAATAGAACAAGTTCGTAAAGTTTTTATTGGCGAATATAAAAATTGGGAAGACTTAGGAGGTCCCGATGAACGGATTATACTCTATAGTCGTGAAAACAGTTCAGGAACATACGAGTTTTTTAAAGATAAAGTTCTAAAGAAAAAAGATTTTGCAGCAAATGCTCAAAATTTAGTTGGTACATCTGCTTTAATTAGTGCAGTAAGTAAGGACCCATTTGGAATTGGATTTAGTAGTGCTGCCTTTGCCGAAGGAATTTCAACAGTTGCATTAGCAAAAGATGACTCAAGTAATTATTATTTGCCAACAGAAGAAACTATTGGAAATGCTACATATCCAGTCTCACGATTTTTATACTTCTATATGAGGGAAGACCCAAAAGGAGATATTAAAAAATTTATAGATTGGATTCTAACTCCTGAAGGTCAAGCAATTGTCCATAAAGCAGGGTATTTCCCAGTAAAAATACTTAAAAAATGAGCAAAATAAGTCTTTTGACAAAGAAAGATAATCGTTGGTTTGAACGAGGAATTGAATTCGTTATCAAAGCAGTTGCTAGTCTTTCAATACTATTAATCTTTTTGATTTTTCTTTTTGTATTCAGAGAGTCACTTACTTTGTTTGTGCCAAAATCAAATAGTGAAATAGCAACTATCAAATATAATGCACCCAAAGTTTACAACCCAGAATCTGGTATTTTAAATGAAAAAGAAGTATCTAAAAAACCAAGCCCACTTCAAGAATCTGTTTGGGATACTTTCTTTAAATCCGTTTGGCAGCCAGTGGGAGAGCATCCTAAGTTCGGAGTTTTACCTTTATTGGTAGGAACTCTAAAAGTTACACTTATTGCCTTGGTTATTGGTGCACCTTTGGGGATTTTAGCGGCAATTTGCACTTCTTTTTTTATATCTGCTCGACTTAGAAACATAATAAAACCTGCAATTGAGCTTTTAGCGAGTATGCCTTCCGTTGTTATCGGATTTTTCTGTTTAATAATAATTGCTTCCTTTACGAAAAGTGTTTTTGGATTAGATTTACGATTAAATGCTTTAGTTGGTGGAATAGGATTAGCAATTGCAATTATACCTATCATTTTTACTATCACAGACGATGCGTTGCAAACTGTCCCAAAATCTTTACGAGAAGCTTCTTTAGCCTTGGGGGCTACAGAATGGCAAACTGCTTTTAAAGTTATGTTGCCAGCTGCTGCACCAGGGGTATTTTCTGCAGTTCTTCTGGGGTTTGGACGTGCTTTTGGTGAAACAATGATTGCATTAATGGCAACTGGAAATGCGGCTTTAATATCCTTAAATCCTGCTGGTTCTATTCGAACACTTGCAGCCACAATTGGTGCTGAAATGGGTGAAGTTATTTGGGGTTCCGATCATTATGGAATTTTATTTTTGTTAGGAAGTATCTTGTTCCTGATAAGTTTTGGTATAAATATCGTTTTAGAATTTTATGTTAAAACTCGGTTATTGCAAAAAATTCAAGGGAAAATTGGGTAAAAATTATGAATAAAGTATTACTCACAACCCCAATTCAAATGAATAAAAAACTACTTGGTTTTTTTGCAGTTGCTTCTACGGTCTTTGCTGTTGTTGTAGTTTTAGGGTTGTTAATTTCTATGATGGGAAGTTTTGTCATAGAAGGTTTTCCCCACTTGTCTTGGGAGTTTATAAGTCAAGCCCCTCGCAATAACAACCAAGAAGGTGGTATATTCCCTGCTATTTATGGAACAACATTATTAGTACTTACTATGACAGCTTTGGGAGTGCCAATTGGGACTATTACGGCAATATATCTGAATGAATATGCTAATCCCAATAGTTTCTTTTCCCGTTTGATATTGTTTGCTGTAAACTCTTTAGCGGGAGTACCATCAATAGTGTTTGGATTGTTTGGAGTAGGTTTCTTTATACAATTTTTTGGTTCTGGTATAGATTCAATCTTTAACCCTACAAAAGTAGTTTGGGGACAACCTGCCATTATTTGGGCTTCTGCAACATTAGCGGTATTGACATTGCCTGTTGTCATTATTTCGGTAAACGAAGCTTTGAAATCCGTACCGGTAAGTTTACGAGAAGCCTCTTTGGCATTAGGAGCAACTAAATTCCAAACAATTTGGAAGATTGTTTTACCAAACTCACTCACTGGAATTTTAACGGGTTCAATTCTAGCAATAGGTCGTGGTGCAGGAGAAGTAGCACCTATAATATTTGTTGGTGCTGTATATTCAATGCCCGATCTGCCAAGCAGACTCAACGACCAATTTATGCATCTTGGGTATCATTTGTTTGTGCTTTCTACTCAATCGCCGAATGTAGACAAAACAATACCAATACAATTTGCAACAACATTAATTTTACTTATGTTAACCTTTGTACTTAGTTTAACAGCAATTATAATTCGATCTCGTTTAACAAAGCAATCACAAGGGTAAAACCTTTCAATATAGCAATAGAATATGCGAAAACAAGTAAATCCGATTAAAGTAAAAACAACTAATTTTTGCGTCTATTACGGCACAAAACAAGCCTTGAAGGACATAACAATGGATTTTCAAGAAAAGCAAGTAACGGCTTTGATTGGTCCTTCAGGTTGTGGCAAAAGTACGTTCCTACGTTCCATAAATAGAATGAACGACCTGATTCCAAGTGCAAAGTTTAAAGGTGAGATAATTATTGATGATATTGATGTTTTCAATTCAAGTGTCGATGTAGTTCAACTACGCCGTCAAGTTGGAATGGTTTTTCAAAAATCTACCCCATTCCCAAAATCAATTTATGATAATGTTGCTTATGGATTACAGCTTAATCAGAGAATTACTCGTTCTGAATTAGATGATATAGTTGAACAAAGTTTGAAAAGTGCTGCACTTTGGGAAGAAGTTAAAAATAGGCTCAACGATTCTGCTTTAGGTCTTTCTGGTGGTCAACAACAACGTCTATGTATTGCCAGAGCAATTGCAGTAAACCCAGACATACTTTTAATGGATGAACCTTGTTCTGCTCTTGACCCAATTTCTACAGCAAAAGTTGAAGAATTGATAACAGAACTTAAGTCGCAGTATACTATAATTTTGGTTACTCACAATATGCAACAAGCAGCTCGAGTAAGTGATTTTACTGCCTTTTTTTATATGGGAAATCTTATTGAATTTGACAAAACGAGAACGATTTTTACAGAGCCAAGTAAAAAAGAGACCGAGGATTATATCACTGGTCGTTTTGGGTAAAACCACATAGTTTTTTTTTGAAAAGAATACAACTTCTTTTGTAATAATTCGTATAGTAATATTGGTGAATGTTTCACCCTCTTTGGTTCTACTTTTTCTCTTGAAAGGAGGAATACAAAATGCACAAATTTTTTGAAGATAATCTCGAAAAACTTCGAGCTCGTTTGATTCGACTCGCAAGTTTAGTAGAAGAACAAGTTGACTTTTCTTTTCGATCATTATTAGAAGATAACAAGAATTATCTTGGGATTATCACTGAACGTACTTCGAAAGTAGATAAACTTTCTCAAAAAATTGAAAAACAATGCCAACGGTTATTGGCGCTCCATCAACCAGTAGCTTCTGATTTACGGTTTCTATTAGCAATGTTGAAAATAAACATTGAACTTAAATACATTCACGAAGTTTCTTTGCATGTAGCTTCGGTAATTTTGCAAACAGACAATTGTAAAGAAGTTTGTACCACTTTCGAAGTATCACGATTAACAAATACTGCTTCAAAAATTATCAAAATAGCTCTCGATTCATTTGTTAATGGAGATTTAGAACTCGCACACCATGTACAACCATCGAATGCCAATGTGCGTACTGCTGGGCGAGATATCGTTGTTGCAATGATAAAAGAAATGAAAATTAATCCTGAAATAATTGATACTTGTACGAAAATAATTTTAGGGATGCAGTCAATTGAACGATTAACAGAACATGCTATAAATATTGGTGAAGGTGTGATTTTTTTACACGAATCTCATAATATTCGGTCAAGCGAAACTGACGAAAAAGAGGAAACTGCCTTAGGAAATATGTTCTTTTTTGAAGATGCAGAATAATTCAAAACTATGGTTACAAAAGGAATAATATTAGCTGGTGGAAGTGGAACTCGTCTGTATCCGCTTACTGCCACGTTTAGTAAACAATTACAACCTGTTTACGACAAACCAATGATATATTATCCACTTGCTACTTTAATGCTTGGTGGAATTCAAGATGTACTAATTATTTCAACTCCGCACGATACTCCACATTTTCAAAAACTTCTTGGAGATGGTTCTCAATGGGGAATTTCTATTTCGTATGCGGTTCAACCTGAACCAAAGGGTATTGCACAAGCGTTTATAGTGGGGAAAGAATTTATTGGCAACAACAGTGTGTCTTTAATTCTTGGGGATAACATTTTTTATGGAAAATTAGACTTCTTTCACAAAGCACTTGCAAATAACACCGGTGCAACAGTTTTTGGTTACCGAGTAACAGATCCTGAACGGTATGGCGTTGTTGAATTTGGTGAGAACAAACAGGTGCTATCTATTGAAGAAAAACCGAAAAATCCAAAATCGCATTATGCAATTCCCGGTTTATATGTGTATGACAATTCAATTGTCGAAATTGCAGAATCAATTCAGCCAAGTTACAGGGGTGAATTAGAAATTACAGATGTTCATAAGGTGTATTTACAACAAAATAGATTAAAAGTTGAAATAATGGGACGCGGCATTGCTTGGTTAGATACGGGAACGCCAGAATCTCTAATAGAAGCAGGAACTTTTATCTATGCAATTGAAAAAAGACAAGGAAAAAAAATCGCTTGTTTAGAAGAAATTGCACTTCATCGTGGTTTTTTTACAAAAGATCAGTATATTGTATCTGTAGAGCGTTTACCCAACAGTTCTTATAAACAATATTGTCTCGATGTACTGAACGATACCGATTAATGACTTACATATTCTCAGACGATGCAAATGTAAATCAAAATTAAAGTTGTATAGCATTTAAGTAGCACGGTTGTTACGTTAAGTGGGTTGATGCGTAAATATTGAGTTTTTTGCATCTATTCAAGTTCAGTGCTGGTGGACAGTTTTATGCTTCTAAAAGTGCACTAAGGCCGCAGCCAAACTTTATCGGTCTCCATAGCGACAAACAAGAACACCGAACCGATAACACTGTTTTATAATGGCGGATGTAGTACTTCTATGACTGAGAAGTGCAATGTTCAAGTTCAGTTTATCAATTGAATATTTTGCTGAAAATTCCCAGCCGCTACACCAAGCCTCAATCCATTGGTGACAAGAGTAACAAACGACAGTGATAACATACAATACGATGCAAGACTTACTATTCGACTTTCTATCAAAATACATTTCTCTGACAGATGAGGAAAAGAACGCAATACTATCATTAGACATATTTCGCTCGGTAAATAAAGGGACTATTTTATTAAAAGAGGGACAAAAATCAAACAAAGGCTACTTTATTTTGAAAGGCTGTATTCGGACCTATTACGTAATTGACGGAGAAGAAAAAACTACTGCTTTCTACACAGAAATGGAAGCTTTGAACCCCCCTTGTGTAATTAGCAAAACTCCTTCCGAATATTATATAAGTTGTTTAGAAGACTCAATACTTATAGTTTCAAATTCTGATATGGTAGTTGAAACAAATAGTAAATTTCCAAAGTTTGAAACCCTGTGCAGAATATTATCCGAAGAACTTTTAGCTAAACAACAATTAGACTTTGACGAGTTTAAGACTTCCTCACCAGAACAACGATACCTGAACTTACTACACAAAAGACCTGATCTTCTTCAGCGTGTGCCACAACATCAATTAGCGAGTTATTTAGGTATCAAACCTCAATCATTAAGCAGAATAAGAGCAAGAATTTTGAACAAAAACAAAGAGTAACTTCATTTCTTAACTTAAGTGAACGATTGTAAGTCTATTGCCAATGTATTTTTGCAGTATTGTTTAACAAATAAATAGTATTACTATGCAAAAGAAAATTTTATTCATTGGTTTTGTCTTAATGATGACATGTACTCTCCACCTCAAAGCACAATATGCTGAAACAGACAGCACTTACAAGCGGTGGTTCGTTGGTAGTTCTATGTTTGTATTAATAAGTATTTTTCCTCAAATAAATCCCCCCGACTTCGCTCAACTCAATATAGGCTATCGGATTACAGGAAAAGATGTAATTACAATAGAACCAAAAACTTGGAAATATGCCTGGCCAAATGGAATTCACCCATTTTTTAACAAATCATACGGAAAGCCTGAAGAAAAATTTCCGGGGTATGTTCGTGAGTTTGGCTTATCAGTGGCTTACCAACGATTTTTGTGGAAAGGTTTGTATGCCGAACTTAATGTAATGCCTACTTTGCAAAATTTTGTAAACGACGAAGGCAATAAAATTGATAATGGTTTTCAGATTTTCAATACTTACCGAGTTGGTTATCACATCAAACTTTTTAATGACAGATTTTTTATTCAACCATCAATAGCAATTACCCACCGTGCTTTTCACACAAAATTGCCTGATGGGTTTAAACAACTTGATGATAAATGGTCTAAATTCATCTTCGCAGAACCAGGATTTCATTTTGGATTTAATTTTTAGTTTATAATTTATGAATACACAAACAACACTACAAAATGCACTGTAAGATATCAAAGTCAGTTTGAAACTGAAGCTTACTACGCTATGGGCGAGTTTTATGTTTCTTTATAACTGTGTTAATTATTTCCACTCATTTATGCCGAGGTAAGATTGAAGATATTCAGAAAAGGAGAGTGTTTGAATATGACATTACGCATGGATTTCTTTTGGCAGCACTTGCCTCAGTGACAATTCCGGCACTGATGATTTTCCTATCTGTTGCCCTGCCGGCTAAAGTAAATCGCTGGGCAAATATCATTATTGCCGCGGTGTATATTCCCCATACACTGTTTAATTTAGTAGGAGAAGCTTGGATTCACATGGTGTTTGGCGCTATTGTAGAAGTCGTTCTTCTTTGTCTAATTATCCATTATGCATGGGAATGTCCTCATATTTCGAATTAAATAGTTATAAAAACTTTAAAAAATGAAGAAAATAGTAACTATTAATGGGCATCTCGATAAAGAAAGTTTCAATTTTGCCCTTGCGGAATCATACAAACACGGTGCAATAGCATCAGGAGCCGATGTGAAAGAAATCATGGTCCGCAAATTAACATTTAATCCAAATTTACTATTTGGATAGCGTAAAAGAACTGAACTCGAACCAGACCTAATTGAGGATTAGGAAAATATATGGTGGGCTGAACACCTTGTTTGGATATACACTGTATTATGGGGGTCAATTCCAGCCATTATGAAAGGATTTATTGATAGGGTTTTCTTCCGGGTTTTACATTCAAAAAAAAGAGAAAATTTAGTTTGGTGGGATAAGTTACTCAAAAACAAATAAATGCTACGATAATCAACTCATAATAGTGTGATAGTATGTATGTGTCAATTTATGAGTAATGGTAAATTACAAGTAAGTGCTTTTAATAAACTTTGTGTTTGGTTGACAGTGAGGTGCAAGTTGACACTTTTATTCTCTTTAACCCACCAAACGTCAAGGAAAAAAAATAGCTTGTTTAAAAGAAATTGCACTTCATCGTGGTTATTTTACAAAAGATCAGTATATTGTATCTGTAGAACGCATACCCAACAGTTCTTATAAGCAATATTGCCTTGATGTTTTGAACGACCCCTTTTAATGAATCAATCTCTTTCTGATATTATTGAACATCACGAATGGTACAAACATTTTTTTGAAACCATTGATTATCCTGTAATAGTTGTTCAAGAACAATCGTGCGAAGTATTAATAGTGAACGAAAGAGCGGCTTCGATTCTTAATTCGAAAAAAGAACTTCTGCTTTCTACTGTTATTCCTGAATTTTTACCTATAATTGAATCACTTCGTGAATCTGAACATTCTGCAGTTCAAACAAAGGTAGAGTTAATTCCTTCACAACATTCTCCTTCAGTGCGAGTATTGGAAATCACTGCAAAAAAAACGCCCTATTGTGGTGTTCCAGCAATTCAAATAGTTGCACGAGATATAACAGAAGAACGCTTGGAAGAATCGCAGGTACAAGCGGATAAAATGATGATATTAGGTCAGTTATCTGCAGGTGTTGCTCACGAAATTAGAAATCCATTAGCTGCTATAAACCTAAATCTTCAATTGCTGAAGAGAAAATTTCCTAATCATACTATAGAATCTGAACACTTGTCAACGGCTTTGTTGGGGGTTGAAAGAATTGCCCGAATAGTGGAAGCAACCTTAGATTTTTCCAAACCTACTCCTACAAAAAAACGTTCAAGCGATATTAACAAAATTGTTTCCGATTCAATGACCTTTGTCAGTCCACTCATTCACAAGAAGTCGATTGAAGTTTCTTTAGAACTTTCAAATTCAATTCCACTGATAAACATCGATGAAAAACAAATCCAGCAGGTACTAATAAATCTCATTGCAAATGCAACAGATGCAATTCCAAAACAAGGAACTATCAAAGCTAAAACTGAATACATTCCAAACCGCTCTTTTGTACAAATAGACGTTATAGATTCTGGGGTTGGTATTGAGGAAAAGGATTTAGAAAAAATATTTAACCCATTTTTTACTCGAAAAGCAGATGGAACTGGTCTTGGATTGTCAATAACCCAACGAATTATTCAGCAGCATAATGGACTTTTAGAAGTTCATTCCATCGTTGGAAAAGGTTCTACATTTACTGTTAAACTTCCTATTATATCGTAATTTCCAATTCGTACTTTTCTATTTACTTATTAAACAACAATTTCATTTTGTCTACAGAACCAAAAACAATATAACTTGGTTGTTCGGTAAGAATTTGTCTGTACTTAGAAAGTTCTTTTACTAATTCGGCTTTTATAGGAGCAGAATTTATATAATGATACACAATTGGTTTATCATAAAATTCAGGTTTTATCAAAGCATCAAGAACTATATTGTCTAAAACTGTAGTGGAAAGAAAAATAGGAGTATAGGTTTTTTGAGGAACTAATTTTTCCAAAGAACTTCTGCTACACCATGCTAATTGAGGTGCGTCGTAGGAAAACGTATGTTCCTGATGATACAAATAGACAAAAGGCAGTTCACAACCCTGTTTGAAATACATACCTACCGAAGTAGCACCATCGAGAGAAGTAGTTTGAAGCCGTATGTTGGTCAAAAACTGTTTACCCACAAATACTATGGGGAGAACTATAAATAACCAATGAAGTACCGTAAATTGAGTTTTTTGATTGTTTCTCTTCTTCAATAGTATTGCAAACCCTAAACTTATCAAAACAATGAAGACTATCACATAGAAATCAATTTGCAAAAACGTTTGATCTTTTATGAGAAAATAACGAAGGATGTTCCAAATTGAATTAAAAAAAACTGTCAACAATAAGCTTATAAAAAAAATCGTTTGTTTTGTATTTGACAAATATGAATGAAGTGTAAGAATAGCTAAGAACAACAATGGTATTACTAAAATCACCGATGAAGTACTAGAAAATGTTGGAGTGAAAAAGTAAATTCCTATTGCCGATAAAAACCAGAATACAAGTGAAAGTTGGGCAGTCTTAATGGGGAGAGAAATCGATGAAGCATTTAAAGATTGTATTGTTTTGACAACATTAAAGAAAAAAAACAAGCCCAATAACAAGATTGGTGAATCAATAAAGAAAATTGAATTTAAACTTTGAAGTTTCTGAAATACAGTTGTCTTAAAAATTTCAATGAGGAAATATGATTGTATAAAAGGTACTCCATAAAGAGAAAATAGATAGAAAAACCATATTGTAGAAGCTAAAAACCCGAATGCTATAGCACCAATGAAGTATTGTCTATGCTTAGTTTCTTTAATGATAAATGGAAGTAGTAGAGTAATTCCTGCAATCCCTGAATAAAATTCATTTAAAAACAAGAATAAAACAATAACAGCGATTAAAGCTGTTGATAGTAAAACGGAAAACTGTTTTCTTTCAATTGAAACAGCAATATAAAGCAGTAATAACAAAAAGAAAATAGAGGCTATCGTTGGTTCAATAGTTCGAGAAGCAGTAGTAAAAAAGGACGTACCGGTTAATAGAATTGGCGAAAATAGTGCATATTTACGAGGTATAAAAAACGAGGATATTACATACCAAAGTATTAATATTCCAAGCGATAGAAGAGCAATTGGAAAGCGTAGAGCAAAATTAGATTCACCAAAAACATACATCGAAATTGAAACTATCCAACTTGTCAATGGTGGTTTTGCCGACGACGAAATTCCTGAAGGAGAAAATATTGTTTGGTCCAAAGTTGCTTTGTGCTGCAGAATAGCTTCCGCTCTAAATGCAGTTACTGCTTCAGAATAGGGCAACAACTCAGGCAAACCGAGTTTAATGAGAATAACTAACCAACATAGTAGAATGGTTGCTATTGCAATATGATTCAATTGGAATTTTGAATTGGACATACGTTGTTTATTTCAGCGTCAAAACATTTGTTTGAGGATCAAAGGTAGTTACAAATTTTAAAAGGGGCCCATTTGCAGGTCCTTCTATAACATTACCTGTTTGAACTTCAAATTGAGAACCATGCCAACTACAAGTAATTTTATTGCCTTCTAAAGTTTCATTTATCGGTAAACTTTGGTGAGGACAAACACTGCTGTAAGCAAGAATTTCGGTTTGAGAAGTGCGAATGAATAAAACAGGAAACCCACTATTGAAATTAGGAACTGTTTTGAAAACTGAAGAATTGATTGTTGTCAAACTTTTAAGTTTCTCATCAGCAGTAATTATAAAAGTAATAGCATCAGTTGGGTTTGTGTCTGTTGGAGCTTTAACTGTAGTGCTTTCGCACGCTAAAAAAAACGCTGAACATACTGCAATTCCTACTGTAGAACTTGCATTCTTTATAAATTCTCTTCTTTGTTCAATTGTTGCATTTGTCCAATTCATATTATCAGTTTTAATTGTAATATAGTGAAATGTTTTTGTCTTTGATAGAACAAAGATACCATAAAAAAGTTACAGAAAAAAAATGGGTATCTTTTGAGATACCCATAGTAAAAGCTAACGAAAGTAACTTAGTTAGAATTTGCAAAAAGGTTAGCAGTAATTTTCACAACTTTTGCAACTTTGTTTCCTAAAATTCCAGATTTTCCTTTAATTCCAAAATCAGACAAAGGTACATCTAAATGTGCTTGGATCATAGCTATATCGCCTGAAGCACGTTTTTTAGTATCTTCATTTTCTTGAAGGTAGGTAATAACTACAGTACCTTTTAAATATTTAGAAACTCCATTTAGCATAAAGTTTCCTTCTACTGTTCCTGTTACTGTATATTTTAAACCTTCAGTTTTTATGTTCAAACCACTTAATTTTTGGATTTGATACTTAATCTGAGGGTTTTTTTCGGCATTCAACCAATCTGCTCCACGCATGTGTTCGTCACGTTTATCAACACCTGTTTTCATATCAACAATATTCAAAATAAGGTTACCGGTCGTTGCTTCAAAATTAGCAACATCCATCATAAAGTTTCCACTAACAGTATTTACAATCCCATTAATCGTCTCAACAGGTGCTTCTGAATCAAACTTTACTTGATTTTTCCCAACTTTATTGTTGAGTGAAAAGTTTTTTCCACCAGCGTAACTATTAGAATAGACTAAGAAAAAGCATAAAAGAGCAATCGAAAAAATTTTTGATATTGTCATCACAACATCTCCTTGAAAATTCTAAAAAAAAGCGTAAAACTGAACATAAAATCTCGAAGACGTATACTGGGTAGATAATCGAGGAGTTTGTTCGGTATCTAATAATCTATATTCAGGGCGTAATACAATTCCCGGAAAAATGAACAACTGTGAACTTAATACAAGTTGTTTATTTGTATTAGTAACTGTTTCACTACCTTGTTGAATTGTACCAGAAGATTCTTCCGCCCTTACTTCAAAATAAACTCCTTCAAAAGCACTATACATTACTGAAATACTTTTTGATTCTATTGAAAAAAACGATGGTGCTACTTTAGAAGAATACTCACCTAATATAGAAACTGCATCACTTATCCCAATTCCACCGAAGAAATTTGCCAATGTAACGCTTGCATTCCTAAAGTAAGACGCACCAAGAGTAGAATTTGTTGATGGTGTTATCAAATGATTTTCTGAAAATTGTATCTTACCAAGATAAGAAATATCATCCTGACCAACCACAGATTTTAAATTTCCATCGGTAGAAAAGAATGTTACATCGTGTAAAGAACGAGTAGAAAATGCTCCTCCAGTAACAGTTATAAAACCTTTCGACTTATAATTCACAACATCGTACGAAATTTCTGCACCTGCTTCAGCGTAATTGGGTGAAATAATGGGAGTTGTAAAAACTCTATTATTAGGTAACAACCGAGCAAAGTTTGTATGATCGTCGTATCTAATCCCAATTGAAGGTTGGAAAAATCCTATCCGAAGTTGAGGAAATGTATAATCTGGTTGAATAAGTATAGAACCGAAAAACATTTGTTGTCCTGGGTAACGACGTTCAGATGAATAGTACGAAAAAGTTCCTTCAATGGTCATCCAATCGGCAAGTTGATGCGACGCATAAGCAGCAAATTGCATTGGAAACACACGACGTACAGCATCATCGGCAACACCTCTTGCCATTTGGACTCGAATATCAGCACCAACAATCGTTTTTTCAAAAGGTGAATTTGAAGACGGGAGATTGCTCATTATTGCTTCAGGTTTGAATATTGAAACATCTGACATTGTATAAAAACCTAATTCGTTTCTCAAACCACCGCCTTGCTGATTTACGTGGCAATTTGAACACCGATTACCTGTTAAGAGTTGGTATTGGGGCAAGGAGAGTAATGGAATTGTAGAGAAAAAACTAAGGAGTAAAAGAACTATTTTCATAACTTAATCGATAGATATACAAAGGTTTCCACAATTTACGAAAAAAATGAAAGCAAGTACGAAACAATGCCAAATGTGTTAGAAAAAATTCCTTTTTTACAATACATTCTTAAGAGTAAATATATCCAAAAAACTGTTACGATTTTCGTTCTACTCTTCTTTTCTTTTGTTACACTTCAAGGACAGTTGAAATCAAAGGATAGAACTTCTGTAATTGTAGGAAATGTAGTTGATTCACTTTCGGGCGAACCACTTCAATTTGTTTCTATACGAGTTAGAAATTCAAAATTAGGTGCTGTTTCTAGTAAAAATGGTAGATATTCTTTAAAAGTACCAGAAGGAAAATATACTATTTATGCATCAATGGTTGGGTATGGAATATTTGAAAAAGAAATATTGGTTCAAAATGATTCAGTATTTTTAGATGTAATCCTTTCTCAAAAAAGTCTTTCAATGAATGCCGTTACTGTCAATGCAGAACCTCCTGGTGTTCGTATTATGCGACAAGCATTGTTAAAAAAGCAAGAACAAAAAAATCGTTTAAATACTTATACTTATAAACTTTATACAAAATTTTTAGCAAGTTTAGATTCTGCTACTTCAGGTTTTAGTAATCAAACAAACGATACAACTATTTTGGCAATTTTCGAATCATTTTCGAACGGGTATTTTAAGAAACCTGATTATTACTTTAATGAGATTTACCAACGTCGCCAAACTGCAAATGTACCTCAACAAAACAATGTTGTTGCATTTGGTACAACGCTGAATGTCTACGATGATGTAATCGATTTTTTTGGAGAAGAAGTTTTCACGCCTTTTCACCCCAAGGCTTTAGACTATTACAATTTCGAATTAGAAGGTCAATACAACGAAGATGATTCTACCGTTGTGAATAAGATATTACTTACTCCCAAAACAAATCAACGTAGATTATTCAATGGGTATATGTACTTAAATGAACGTACAAATTCTCCATTACGTTTTGAGGCAGTTCCAAACGGAGCGGTTTTACTCCCTTTTGGAGCATCTCTAAAAGTACGGCAAACATTTACCGATATTGAAGTCGATTCTTTTCAATATTCTATGCCCCACGGCTTGAGCATTGCAAGCTCTGCAAAAGCTGAATTGTTTTGGATTGTAGCACCAAGATTTGATATAAATATTGAAACTATTGCATTTGAATATACCATTAATCAACAGTTTTCAGATGATGTTTTTTCAAATACGCGAATTGAATCAACCGAACAAGCAGATGAATTCGATTCAACTTATTGGAATGAATTTAGTCAATTGCCCTTAAGGGCTGAAGAAGAAATAGCATATAATCAAATCAGAATTTCAATAGAATATCCTGATTCGTTAGTGCCATTAGGGTTTTTTGAAGAATACTTCGGTCCGATTAATAAAATACTAGCGAAAACAGGAAGAAGACCTTTTACTGATCGTACTGATATTATAAAATTCAATAGAGTCAATGGTCTTTATTTAGGAATGGGGCTGATTTCTTCAATTGGAAAAAATGTAGAGGTACTCGGAAAGATTGGATACGGTTTTTCAGACAACAGGTATTTTGGTCAGATGAATTTTACATATTTTCCCGACAATAAAAGGCAAATTCAAATGGGTGTGTCTCTTTATGATATTTTACAACGTAGAGATCAGCCTTTTATAGTGCAAAATGGTTTAATAACTACCTTATCGTTGTTTGCAAAGAATGATTATGGTGATTATTTTTATAATAAAGGAATGGAAGTCTTTTTCCAACTTGGTGCTGGACAGTTACAATTTATCAAACCTGAATATTTCGAACACCCTTATTCGTTAAAACTCTATTATCGAAACGAAGACCATTCAACGGCGAAAACGAATACTCAGTTTTCATTCTTTAACAGAAATGCCCTATTTCGAGATAACCCAGAAATTGTTGGTTCAACACAAAGAATCGTTGGGTATGAAATCAATTTGAACTATAATTCACGAAGAAGATTTTCAAGAATAGGCCTTCAATTAAGAGGAAAAGCATCATCACAAGAATATTTAGCTTCGGGAACAGATTTTCAACAATATGAAGGGTCATTTTTTTGGAAATTTAAAACTCTCCCACTTTGGGAAACGACAATCACACTGCATTCAGGCTATTCACGAGGAACAATTCTTCCGCAATATTACTATAGTTTAGAATCCGTGGCTTCATTAGTTGCGCCAATTGGAGATTTGTTTCGTGTAATGAAAGTGAAAGAATTTTATGGGGATAGAGTTTTGTCCGTAAATGTTGAGCATAATCTTGGTGAAATTGTTCCCGGAATTTTGAGAATTCCAAACATTGCGTCTTTTGGTTTAGAGTTTATTGTTATAGCAAATGTAGCTTGGACAGATTTTTCTGCAAATTCTGTTATCGACGTTCCAGAACTATACAAAAGTACAACTATAACTAATGACCGATGGTATTATGAATTTGGGTTAGGAGTAAACAAATTTTTACTATTTTTACGTGCGGATATAACGGTACGTCTTTCGCAAGTAGCAACTCCACAGTTTCTATTCACATTTGGGAATGCAACTTTTTAGACAAAAATAACAATATAAATTGTTGCTATAATTCTATATTTTAACCGTACAATTCATGTACTATTTTTTTTAGTTACCCACTAATTTTATGAAAAATGTAGCAACTATCAGTAATAAAATTTCTATTTTTTTTGTATGTTTTTTGCTTTTATTTACTTCACTCCAAGCACAGTCTACTTATACGGTTCAAGAAAAACAACAAGCAAAAGAAAAGTTACTTCAGCGAGTTAAAACGTATTCAAAGAAAGATTTTAAAAAGTTTCACAGCCGCCTACCAAAAGAAAATCCTTTACAAGAAGTTTTGAGTAGTTACCATAAAAATCTTATCGTATTACAAAATACTAACGAAGTTGCAGAAATAGAACAACTTCCCACAAGTATTCGTACCCCAGCAGAAACTGAAGAAATACAAGCTGTTTTCATTGCTTGGCCAATGTTTGCTTATGACATTAATGGAAATCAAGTTAGTCCAATTTCTAACAATATTGGTTTTAGATACCTAAGTGATGAAGAATATGCTGCAGTGATTCAAATTTTACGACAATTCCCTTTTAAGGAAGATAGTATTTCTGCTTCATTACACGTTGAAATTGTAGCCTATACCCCAGATGTCGATGGAAACAGTCCGTATGCACCAGTTTGGGCACAATTAGCCGTCGCAATTCAAGAAGAAGTTCCTGTTTGGATTCGCATTCACTCAGGTCAAGATTCTGTTGACATAAAAAACTATTGTCTTCAACGAAATACTCCTCTTACTAACTATCGGTTTTTTATGATTCCCCAAGGTGGCAATGATTTTTGGGCAAGAGATTTTTCACCTATTGGGTTTTATCATGGCGATCAAGACAGCCTTGCGTTTGTAGACTTTACCTATTATCCGGGCAGAGCAATAGACGATTCTTTAGGGAATTATCTTTTGCCTCAGTTAGGGTATAAGTTGTACCAAACTTCTTTAATGAACGAAGGTGGAAATTTTTTTACCGATGGTAATAACCGAATTTTCACTAGTAGTGCCATTGTAGAATCAAATGCTCAAAACGATGGTCAAATTATTGCCTTAACTCCAAATACAAACCCTACGTATAGGTTCAGAAATTCAATGACCTCTGCTCAAGTTCGTGATACTTTACGATATTTGTTTGGAGCGGATTCAATTACAATTTTTCAAAGACTACAACACGACGGTGGTACCGGGCATTTAGATTTATATTTACGTCAACTCGATGAAGAACGATTTATGACGACTGATTTCCCAGAAGTTTATAATAACCCACAGTTCCCAGATTATAAAAAAATTCGATCCAACGTTGGAACAATACGCCAAATGAATGGACCTTATAACAGACCTTTCGAATTACCAACGATGCCATTACCAACTAATGACGATGGATCGTTTTCCACCCGTGGCAATCAATACACTCAAGATGCAAGAAATTACATCAATGGTTTATTGGTAAACAATACTCTTATTTTCCCAACTTATTCAGATATGCTTTCAGGGAATACAGTTGCCGACGCAGAAGCAATAGAATACTACAAACGTGCTTTACCTGGGTGTAAAATCATTCCAATTGATTCAAGAATATTATCTCCAAGTGGAGGAGCCTTACATTGTGTAACAATGCAAATTCCGGCAGAAAATCCTTTGAGAATCGAATTTGCTCCTGCACGTGGAACCTTTCCTGTAACAATGCAGAATTACGATATTACTACTCGAATCACAAATAGAAGTGGAATTAAAGACGCCACATTTGTATGGAGAAAAAAAGGAACTTTGCAATGGAACGATATGAAACTAAGTGAAAATTCAAGCTCTAATTTTACATCTAAACTTTCTCTTCAACAATTTGTCGAAGGTGATGAAATAGAATATTATATTCATTCAGAAAGCAATAATGGTAAATCGATGAACAAACCAATGTCTGCTCCTAAAGGCTATTATACTGTTAAAATTGGGAATATCACGTCTGTAAGTGAAAACAAATCTTTTGACCCAATTGGCAAAATTGCAGTTTACCCTAACCCAATATATTCTAATGCAACCTTTGAAATTACGACTCTACAACCAATTACAACTATAATTGAAATTGTTGATCAATTAGGGACAATTGTAGGAACAGTCTTTAAAGGTGAAATAGGAAAAGGAACCAACTTTTTGCCAATTAAAACCGAGTCTTTGTCATCAGGAATGTATTATATTCGTTCAATATCAAACGACAAAAAATCTATTATACCAATTTCGGTTATTCGTTAATTATATTTTTCAACGTACTTAGGCAAAAGTTGTTTCTAAATGATTTGTGCCTTTGTCATTAAACAAAATTACCATGCTTACTTCAACTATTATTATGGTATTCCCACTTCACTTCCGTTCAAACGAAGAAACAGCTTCGTCGAATACATTTCAAAAAAAGGAAGAATTTAGAGTTAACCTACTGAAGACCGTTCAGAAAGAAGCAACATTGTCGCACGAACTTCTTCAATACCGAGGCATTGATTTAGTGATTATTGAAGATTCACCATCTGTGAACACACCAGATTCTTTATTCCCAAATAATTGGTTTTCTACACATTCTGAACTTTCTGAAAAACGCACAATAATCTTTTATCCAATGATGGCACAAAACAGAAGAAAAGAACGTAGAGAAGAAGTTAAAACTATGTTGATCGAAAAGGGTGATTTTGAAGAAATTATTGATCTTAGTGATTATGAAAATGAAGGGTTGTTCTTAGAAGGGACAGGTAGCCTTGTTTTAGATCGTAAAAATAAAATTGCATTTGCTGCAATTTCTGAAAGAACAAATCCAATTCTTTTAGAAAAGTGGGGTGCTATTACAGGGTATAAGGTAGTTTCCTTTTCTACTAAACATCCAACAGGTGTTTCCATTTATCATACAAATGTAATTATGTCAATGGGTATAAAAACAGTAGTAGTTTGTGGTGATATTTTTGAATTTGAAGCAGAAAAGAATTCCGTTTACGCTTCTTTACAAAAATCTGGAAAAGAAATAGTTGAAATATCTCTTTCACAATTAGAAAATTTTGCAGGTAATATTCTATTGGTTCAATCTAAAAATGAAGGAGCAATATGGATATGTTCTACAACAGCATACGGATCTTTGACAGAAATGCAAAGACAAACATTACGAAAAGATGGTGATTTTCAAATGCTACCCGTATCGACAATTGAACAAATTGGTGGTGGAAGTGCTCGATGTATGGTTGCCGAGCTGTTTTAAATTACGAAAACCGAATTGTTTTACAGTTACTAAATTCTTTAAGCCCTAAAATCCCCATTTCTCTTCCAAAACCAGATTCTTTTATTCCTCCAAAAGGTAAACGAGCGTCTGAACGAAAATAATCGTTTATTGCCACCGATCCAGTTTCTAAATGGTTAAGTGCGAGAGAAAGTGCGTATTCTTCGTCTCTTGAAAAAATTGCTCCTCCTAATCCAAAAGGAGAATCATTAGCAATTTTAATAGCATCTAGATCAGATTCTGCTTCTATAATTTGAGCTACAGGTCCAAATAATTCTTCATAAAATGAAGATGTTGTTTTTTGAATATTCGTCAGAATAGTTGCTGGATAAAAATATCCTTTTTCAAAGGGTACAGTACCACCAATAATACAATTTGCACCAGATTCAATAGCCTTTTGAACTTGGAAATGAAGTGAGTTTCGTAAATCTTCTCGTGCAATTGTGCCTAATGTTGGGGATAGCATTGGATCTGCAAATGACGCTTTTTCGAATGCTACTTTCATACCTTCAGTAAAGTCTTTAACTATTCGTTTGTGAACTATAAAACGTTTTGCACTTATACAACTTTGCCCGGTGTTCATTAGTCGCGATGCAACACAAGCATCAATAGCATTACCTAATTCTGCATCTTCAAGAAGTATATATGGGTCAGAACCACCTAATTCTAAAACACATTTTTTAACGTATTTTCCACAAAGCCCAGCTATAACTTTTCCTACTTTTGTACTGCCTGTTAGAGAAACCCCTTGTATGAAATCTGATGAAATGATTTTAGCAACAGAATCTTTTTCTAAAAAACAAGTTCGAAACAGAGTTTCATTTACGCCTATTTTTTTGAATACAGAAGTAAAAATTTCTTCAATTAACAACGAACAACCAGAAACATTTGATGAGTGTTTTAAAAGGATAGTATTACCCATTAACAGTGCAGGAATTGCACATCGTAACACTTGCCAAAATGGAAAATTCCAGGGCATAATTAAGAGGATCGTCCCTAAGGGTTTAAAGGAAACAATTGCTTTAGAATGATCAATTTCTAATTCTTCTTCTAACACTTTTGGATTAATGGTAGAATAGTAATCGCAAAGGGTTGTACATTTTTCAATTTCTGAAACTGATTGATTCAATGGTTTCCCCATTTCAGAAGTGATAATCTTTGCAAACTGCTCCTTATGTAAGAGTAACTGATTTTTAAGTTCTATTAAAAATAGTTTTCTATTTTCAAATGAATGAAGTCTCCAACATTTTTGAGATTGCTCTAAGGCATTGAGAATAGTAGAAAATTCTGTAGTACTCGTGAGGTCGTATTGTTTAATAATTTCTTCTGTATATGGGTTTACAGATATATAAGAATTACCGTTCATTTAATAATTTGGAATATGGTAAAATAATAAGACAGAAAATTAGTACTTTTGTACATAATTTAATTGAAATAAGAATTGGTAAAATATGGAATTATCTTCAGATACACTTACATTTTTAGAATATCTCGATACTTTTTCTGAAAATAATCTTCGAAAACGTGGAGACGTAGGCACTATATTCGAATGTGGTGCTTCCTACGACAGTGGAGAATTGGTGTCAAAATTAATAATGAATGGCACTTTCGTTTGGAAAATATTCTCAAAGTTACGGAAAATGACTTCAGATGACGAAGGCTATCAACATTTAGAACAAGAATTTGCAAAAAGTGTCAATGAAATGAGAACTTTTTTAGTAGAACTTCTAACGCCTGTCGATGATAAAACGTACGCTCGATTTGAAGATATATATTTTGGTATGACACAAGGAGTTATTCGAAATATAGTAGATTTAGCTCATGATTTAAGTATTGTTAAAAAAGTACAAAACCAACAGAAATACGAATAGAAACTCAAAACAATGAATAATCCATATAAAGAACTCTGGGGTTTAGATCCCTCAATCGTTTTTCTAAATCATGGCTCATTTGGGGCAACGCCAAAGTCAATTCAAGCAGTTCAAGCACGTTGGAGATCTACAATGGAAGATGATCCTGTATATTTTATGACTGAATTAGCACCTTCCCTTATTCGGCAATCCGCTACAATGTTAGCAAGTTTTTTACACACTTCTGCTGAACAAGTAGTTTTCGTTGAAAATGCTACAACGGGTGTGAATACAGTTTTACGTTCATTGTTGCCTACATTACGTGCAGGTGATGAAATAGTAACCACATCTCACGTTTACGGAGCTGTATGGCAAACTCTTCAATACATTCGAGACAGCACTGGCGTTTCGGTAAGTGTTGCCGAAGTTCCATTTCCTATAAACAACAAAGATCAGGTTGTTCAGGCAATTAAAAAATCTATTACTCCTTCTACTAAATTAGTAATACTTGACCATATAACTTCATCGACAGGAATTCTTTTCCCAATAAAGGAAATAATCCAATATTGTAAAGGAAAAGAGATATTAATCTTAATCGATGGAGCTCATGCACCCGGAAATGTAACAATTGATTTAGATGATTTACATCCAGATTGGTACACGGGAAATTGCCACAAATGGATGTGTTCTCCAAAAGGAACAGCATTTTTATGGACATCGAACGAACTTAAATCTTTTACTCATCCTACAACAATTTCTCACAATTACAAATCTGGTTATGTTCAAGAATTTGACTGGACTGGAACAAAAGATATTACCAATATTTTGTGTATACCTGAAGTTTTGAATTTGTTAGATGAATGGGGGGGAGTAGAAACAATTACACAACAGAATAAATCTCTTTTGTTGAAAGCAATTTTTATACTTGAAAACAAACTTGAAATTGAATTACCTTCTGAAGAATCTTTTTTGACTACAATGGCAACATTACCCTTGCCGTACAGTTGTAAAGCTTCTGAAGAAATGAAATTAACTCTAAATCAACGATTACGAAAAGAAACTAGAATCCAAGTACCTTTTATAAATTTTAACGACAAAATGTGGTTCCGAATATCAACTTTTTTATATAATACTGAAGATGAATTTAGTTACTTAGCTGATTCTCTACCTAAAATATTTTAAGGCTTTTGAAGTAGCTTTTCAACGTTTTCAATAAAAAAGGCAACTTCTGTTGTTGATCCATTCCCTGCCATAGTGAAAGAAATTTTTTCGTCTTCACCTACAAAAAAAACATTCGGGATATTGGGTTTGCATTGATAGTATTTATACGTATCGCCGTCCCAGTCTAAGTACAAAGGGTACGTATATTTGTCCCTAATACCGCTACGAATAAGTCCGTGTACAAAACCAGGAGCAATACTAACTTCGGCAATAGGAACAAATTTCACTTTAGTCCCCAGATTCTTTTGAAGTGGCTTAACCCAATTGTCAACAAAATCACTCCCGGCTCTGTCGCTTAAAATAATAACGGTAGGTTTTCCTTTAAACGACGTCCAATAATGCGTTTTATCGAATTGATCTCGTAAGGTAAAATTATATGCTTTTTTACCAATAAGTTTATCATTAGCAATAGATACACTAATTATGTTGAAAACTAAAGCTAAACAAAACAAATATGAAAGACGTATATACATATTCTAATCAAAAATTCGACTATAGTAACCATTTCTGACGATTACCATAGTCGAATGTTTTTGCAAAATATTTAAAATACTACGATTTAGATGACATCATTTTTTTATAGTCATCAACAAACTGCTGAACACCACTGGTAGTAAGGGGGTGTTGTAACGATTGAATCAAAACTTTATATGGCACTGTAGCAATGTGAGCACCTGCTTTAGCACACTCTAAAAGGTGTATCGGATGTCTAATTGAAGCAGCAATTATTTGAGAATCTAAGCTATGCAAATCCCAAATTTCAGAAGTGTCACGTACAACTTGAATTCCGTCGTTAGAAATATCGTCGAGCCTACCAACAAAAACACTTACATAGGTTGCACCAGCATTATGGGCAGCTAATGCTTGGTTCGCTGTAAATATTAACGTTACATTTGTAGGGATTTCTTGATCTGAAAGTTTTCTTACGGCTGCCAATCCAGTTGGAATCATTGGAATTTTAATAGTTGCATCTGGGAACCAAGAAAGAATTTCGTCAGCTTCGCGTAACATTCCATCGGTATCAGTAGAGTTAACTTCAACTGAACAATGTCCTCCAACGGAAGAATGAATTTCTTTAATTATTTCTTTCACATCTAAGGTTGGATCTTCTTTTGCAAGAAGACTTGGGTTAGTAGTGACGCCACTTAAAAAGCCTAAAGAAGCTGCATGGCGAATGTCTGTAAGATTAGCTGAATCAACATATAATTGCATATAAAACCCTTTAAAGAAAAATTGGTAAAGTTTTTGTGGATGTAATAATTTCAACAAAAATACGTAATTCGAAGCAAAGAGTATGTTGAAATTCGATAATATCGCAAAATTTTCTATTGAAATAACCGGAATACTGTAAAATTAATTCCAAGGACTTTTTACTTTGTTTTAAAATACGTATAATTGTATTCGTTTCCAAGTACTCATAATAATGAAACCAAAAAGAGGAGACCTTATGGCTAAAAAATACCTAACGGTGCTCTGTTGTTCTTTAGTGTTAACAGCAGTAACCGTTACTGCAGCGAAAGCAACAGTCGAAACAACACGTGGTTCAAAAACTATTTTCGTTTCTAAAGATACACTTCTTCCAACGAAACCCTTCCTTTCGCCAGAAGAAGTAACATATATAAATGAAACATTAGAGTTTTCGAAGCAAAAATATCTACGAGCATTAACCTATTTAGAACAAAACGACACACTTTCTACTGCTAAGTTTTTTGAAGAAGCGCTTTATTCACTGAATGAACTTGTACACTTTTCGGGGATTACACTCAATGAAGATTTTGTAGATCTTGCACAAACAATTGTGGAAGATTATGAAACCTACATTCAGCGTATTGACTTGTTACCACAAAATTCTTCGGTTGTCATTTTGCGTAATTTTCTTTTTCAAGAAGCTGGCGATTATAACCAAGCTTATGAACAAGAAGTTCTCTTTAATCCTAAACGAAAAGAACAATTTGCTGAAACACCCAAAAAACAGACTATTTTAGCAGGGACTTCAGAACTACTCGTGGTAAATGAACACGTAGAAAAAAACATTGAATTTTTAACAAAGAACAATTCTGGAAAACGATTCTTAATGGATGTATTGTCACGTTCTGGTCGTTGGTTTCCAATGTACAAACGTATAGCTGCTGAAGTTGGAGTACCTGAAGAAATTATTCATTTGTCTATGATTGAATCCAGATTAAACCCAACAATAGAATCTCCAGCAAAAGCAGTTGGTCTATGGCAATTTATTCGTTCAACTGGTGAAATGTATGATCTGAAAGTAACTCCTTGGGTAGATGAACGTAGAGATCCTGAAAAAGCAACAAGAGCAGGAATTACCCATTTGAATGATTTGTTTAATCGTTTCGGTGATTGGCATTTAGCATTTGCGGCATATAATTGTGGACCCGGTGGAGTTCGTCGTGGAATTAGAAAAACTGGATTAGGCGATAATATCAATTTTTGGGATATTCGCGATAATCTTCCAAAAGAAACCAGAAACTATGTTCCATTCTTTATAGCAACAACATTAGTTGCATCAAACCCAGAATCGTATGGTGTAGATATTTCAGGGATATCCTACGATAAAGAATATAAATTTGATACTTATACAGTTCGAGATCCGATTTCATTGGCAGTTATTGCAAAATGTGCAAGAACAACTGAAGAAGAAATTAGAGAACTCAATACAGAATTATTACAAGGTATAACTCCACCTAATGCTAAATCCTATAAAATTAGATTACCTCAAGGTTCTTTAGGAACTTTCGCGGCTAACTTCGATAGACTTACTCCAGAAGAAAGATCTCCTTGGTTCTTCCACAATGTTCAGCGAGGTGAAACTGTTCAATCGATAGCAAAAATATATTCAATTTCAGCAATCGAACTAGCAAATTTGAATGAGTTAAGTTCTTACAAGAACAAACTTCAAGACGGACAAGATTTGCGTGTACCAATTTCAAAAATTGCATTACGTTCTATTGAAACAAAATCTGAACCAATTGCTTCGGAAAAAGAAAATATCAATTCAACAACAACTGTTTTTCAAAAAAAGAACACTTCTGCTGGTGAAGAAATTGGTACAACTCAAAAGCAACAAACAACCACTACACAGAATTCTACAAAAGAACTTGCTTCTACTTCAAAAAAATGGATCTCGCACATTGTTCGTGATGGCGAAACACTTTATTCTATATCGAAACTATATGGATCTCGGATTACAGATATTCGTACTTGGAATAAATTGCCGTATAATAGCGATGTATTAAAAAAAGGATCTGAAATTCGTTTAGAATATACAGGAATATCATCTAAAAGCACAAATTCAAACGAAACATCTACAAAAGAAGCTTCGATTGTAACAATGAATCATACTGTTAAAAAAGGTGAGAACTTAACTCAGATAGCTGGAAAGTATAATACGACAATAGATATTCTTGTTAAGCTAAACAAAATGAAAAGTTCCGATTTGCAAGTCAATATTGGGAATATTGTTAAGGTGCCTGCACCTTTAAAGAAAAGCTCGAAAAAATCAGGAATTGCTGATACCAAAAAAAAAAATCAAAACCTACTCGACAAAATAGAAAGCGTAGAAAAAAATAGCAAATATATCGTACGTCAAGGTGACACACTGTATTCAATAGCAAAGAAATTTGATACTACAACATCACTAATAAAGAAAGTAAATCGACTTACTTCTGATAATGTAACTGTTGGTCAAATTATAACAATTCAATAGCACTGAAATATCAATAATTCTATGAAAGCATTAATTCCGGCTGCAGGAATAGGAACTAGATTGCGTCCGCATACATTCTCTCAACCTAAAGCTTTATTAAATGTTGCTGGAAAACCAATTATAGGACATATCCTCGATAGCGTTATTTCTATCGGAATTGTCGATATTATAATAATAGTTGGGTATAAATCTGAAGCAATTAAAAATTATGTTGCAAAAAATTATTCCGTAAATGTTACTTTCGTTTTCCAAGAACATCGCGAAGGTTTAGGACATTCAATATGGGTAGCAAAAGAGTTTATTGATCCCAACGATCAACTGTTAGTAATTTTAGGCGATACTATCATTGAAGCACCTTTAGACGCAATGGTGAACAATAATGAGCACATGATTGCAATTCAAGAAGTAGCTGACCCACGTCGTTTTGGAATTGTCGAACTTGAAAACGAATCGAACAAAGTACTTCGTTTTATTGAAAAACCTAAAGAACCAACAAGTAACAGTGCAATTGTGGGGCTTTATTATTTTTCAAATACCAAATCGTTGTTAGAAACATTAGATTCGATGATTCAAAATAATGAAAGAACATTAGGAGAATTTCAACTTACTGATGCTCTTCAAAGAATGTTAGAAAAAGGTGAACCCTTCAAAGCAATTGAAGTAAGTAAATGGTTCGATTGTGGCAAGCCAGAAACCTTACTTGCTACGAACGCTTTCCTACTAGATGGTACTGAACAAACACAATATAATTTAGATCACGTTATTGTGATCCCACCTGTGTTTATATCCCCAACGGCAACAATACGAAGATCTGTAATTGGACCGTATGTTACTATTTCAGAAAATGTTACTATTGAAGATACAATTTTAAAAAATTCAATTATAAATTCGAATGCTGAGGTATATTCTTCATTGCTAGAAAATTCGATTATTGGGGAATTTGTAGAGTTAACAGGTTCCTTTACTGAGGTAAATGTTGGTGACTCGAGCATTATACTATCTAAATAATACCTAAGTATTTACAATAAAATCGACTTTTGAACGTTGATACCTCGATACTAAAGTTTATGCTTGTCAAGCTATTTCCTCAATCCATAATTAATCTTGCATGAGTACCTACCTCTTTACTTCAGAATCAGTTTCCGAAGGACACCCAGATAAAATTTGCGATCAAATATCAGATGCCGTTTTAGACGCTTTGTTTAGTCAAGACCCAATGGCGCGTGTTGCTTGTGAATGTTTCGCAGCAACAGGGCTTTTAGTTGTTGGTGGCGAAATCACAACTGATTCATATATAGATTTACCAACAGTTGTTCGTGAAACAATACGTGAAATCGGTTATACTAAACCAGAATATCGTTTCGATGCAGATTCTTGTGCTGTTGTAAATGTAATAAACAAACAGTCTCCCGATATCTCTATGGGAGTTGATACCGGTGGTGCAGGCGACCAAGGAATTATGTTCGGATATGCTTGTTCAGAAACACCAGAGTTAATGCCAGCAGCATTAATGTATTCGCATAAAATATTACAAAAATTAGCATACATCCGTAAGCACGAAACAAATAAAATGCCGTACTTACGCCCAGATTCTAAATCGCAAGTTACTCTTAAATATTCTGATACTGGAGAGATTCTTGGAGTTGATACCGTTGTTGTTTCAGTACAACACGATCCTTCAATTCGACAAGAACGAATAATAGAAGATGTGAAAAATCACGCAATTTTTCAAACAATTCCTAAAGAATTACTTTCGAATGAAACTAAATTTCATATCAATCCAACTGGGAAATTTGAAATTGGTGGACCACACGGTGATACTGGTTTAACAGGAAGAAAAATTATAGTTGATACTTATGGTGGAAAAGCACCTCATGGTGGTGGAGCATTTTCTGGAAAAGACCCAACAAAAGTGGATCGTTCTGCAGCGTATGCAGCTCGACATTTAGCAAAAAATATTGTTTTTTCAGGCTTAGCTACTGAATGTACAATCCAATTGTCGTATGCTATTGGTGTTGTAGACCCAGTTTCTATATATGTTGATACTAATAGAACTGGAACTATTGCAGATGTTGAAATTTCAAATTTTGTTATTAAAAATATAAATCTTACTCCGCAAGGTATTATAGAGCGTTTTGCTCTTCGCCGTCCGATCTATAAACAAACAGCATCGTATGGTCATTTTGGAAGAAATGAATTTCCTTGGGAACAAATTAACCTAGTTGATTTGTTTAAAACTATCTAACGCTATTATTCATTTATCGGTACAACATATTATGTCAGGATTGCCTCCCAAAAAAGCCACAGGACAGTTTCACGAAAAAGAAGGAGTCTATTGCGTTCGTAATATAGACTTAGCACAAGAAGGACAAAATTTAATTGAATGGGCAGAAGCTCATATGCCAGTTATGATGAGTTTAAGAGAAAAATATAAAAAAACTCAACCATTTAAGGGGTATAAAATCGCAGGTTGTTTACATGTTACCAAAGAAACTGCTGTACTAATTAAAACATTTATCGACGCAGGTGCAGATTTAACATGGTCTGGTTGCAACCCTCTTTCTACAAACGATTCAGTTGCTGCAGCTTTAGCAAAAGATGGTGTTTCTATCTTTGCTTGGTACGGTAACCATGAAGATTTCTATTGGTGTATCGATAGAACATTAGATTTTCGCCCGCATTTAACTTTAGATGATGGTTGTGATCTTATCGATAGAGTTCACGAAAAGTATGAAGATTATGCAAAATCTGTTGTTATTGGTGGATCAGAAGAAACAACAACAGGTGTTCAACGTTTACGTGCTCGTAGTGCTGCAAAAAAATTATATTACCCAGTTATTGCCGTAAACGATGCAGAAACTAAATGGGATTTTGACAATGTATACGGTACAGGTCAATCTACTATTGATGGTATCGTTCGTTCTACTTCAATTATGTTAGCTGGTAAAACTTTCGTTGTCGCTGGTTATGGTCATTGTGGTTCTGGTGTATTAAAACGTGCTAAAGGTATGGGCTCAAACACTATTACTACTGAAGTGAAAGCTACTGCTGCTATCAAAGCAACATTAGAAGGTCATGAAGTAATGACAATGGACGAAGCTGCAAAAGTTGGCGATATATTCTGTACAGCAACTGGAGTAAAAGATATCATTCGCAAACATCATTTTGAATCAATGAAAGATGGTGCTGTCGTTTGTAATACTGGCCATTATGACGCCGAAATTAATATTAAAGAATTAGAATCTATTTCTGTAAGCAAAAGAGTGATTCGTCAAAATTGTGAAGAATATACTCTGAAAAACGGGAAGAAAATTTATTTATTAGCCGAAGGACGTTTAGTAAACTTAGTTGCTGCTGAAGGGCACCCTTCTGAAGTAATGGATATGTCTTTTGCGAATCAATTCTTGTCTCACGTTCGTATTGTTGAATCTCACACATCTGGAAACCCTCTACCTATAGAAGTTATTGATATTCCATTGGAACAAGATCAATTTATTGCGGCAACAAAACTTGCAACAATGGGAATCAATATCGATGTTTTGTCAGATGAACAAATTAAATATATGAACGATTATAACGCAGGTACGTAAGTAGTTTTGTGTTACAAAGTTATTGAGTGCTGTACCTTTTTTTTTTGAGGTACAGCACTTTTTTTATATCTTTACATAATTATACACTTTTTATCTTTACTTTACATAAACAATGAGTTCTCTGGAATCTATAAAACAACGAAAAGTAACCACACGAACCCTTCAAGAAATGAAGGAATTACAAAAGAAAATTACTTGCTTAACTGCATACGACGCACTTACGGCAAGAATTTTAGACGAAGCAGGAATTGATATGCTATTAGTCGGCGATTCTTTAGGGAATGTGATACAAGGTCATGAAACTACTATACCTGTAACAATTGATGATATTATTTATCATACTAAAGCTGTTATTCGAGGTTCGAAAAGAGCATTGATAGTTGCCGATATGCCGTTTATGTCGTATCAAGTTGATGCTCGTGAAGCTTTCAGAAATGCGGGTCGTCTTCTAAAAGAAGCTGGAGCGGAAGCAATTAAATTGGAAGGTGCAACTTCAATTGTGTTAGACTCTGTCTTTAATATGACCAATTCAGGTATTCCAGTTTTGGGACATTTAGGACTAACACCACAAAGTATCCATAAATTTGGTTCGTATAAAGTACGAGGCGAAGATGTGGAAGAATCCGAAGCAATTCGAAAAGCTGCTATAGATCTTCAAAATGCTGGAGCTTGCGCTATTGTTTTAGAAAAAATTCCTGCTACTTTAGCTTTAGAAATTTCTAAAGAATTATCAATTCCAAGTATTGGAATTGGAGCAGGTTTAGGGTGCGATGGTCAAATATTAGTCTATTCTGATATGTTGGGACTATCTGTTGATTTTAATCCACGATTTGTAAGAAAATATGATTCTTTGTATCAAAGAATATTAACTGCTACGAAAGAATATATTAATGATATTGAAAACGAACAATTTCCAAATGATAAAGAAAGTTATTAACTCCGTTTTCATTGCAATTTTAAGTTTCGTTGCTTGGAGCTGCAATTCTAATATAGTTTCTAACCCTACTGAAATTATATTCCCTGAAAAAAATATAAGTTATTCAGTAACCGTTCAACCGTTTTTAACTTTAAGTTGTGGACTTGGTGGGTGTCACTCATCTGAATCAAGAGCCGGTAATTTGCGAGTTACTGAATATACGTATCTTATGATTGAATACCCAGGGTTAGTAGCACCCAACCTTCCGCCAGAACAGAATTTATTAATTCAATTACTTGATGGCAAAGTAAACCATTTAGTTTGGGATATTCCATCTAGAGTGAAGCCAGAACAAGTAGTTGGAATGAAACAATGGATTAAAGAAGGTGCATTAAACAATTAAAATTCTTTTTTAATTGTGTAGAATTATCTGCTGCTGAAACACTTCTCCATATTGCGTTTTCACCACAAGGAAATAAGTTCCATTTCCTAATTTGTCTACAGGAAGTACCAAAGTATTCGTTTGAGAATGGTTTAAAGACATCCGAACATTGTTTTGCGAAATTCCCAGAATTGAATATATTTCAATATCCGCAAATTGATCTGCGGAGGTTCCAATTGTTATCTCTATTTCCGAATTGTTCACAACTGGATGTGGGAAAGCAACAAGAGCTATTGGCAACGATTCTAATCCACTTCTAATTCCACAAACACTAATAGTAAAGGAACCATTTCGAGAAGATGTAGAAACCCTTTTTGTCGTTACTGGAATAATTGAAATAAAATTTAATGGTGTTTTGTCTGGTTTATTTAACAATGCTCGAGTTATTATTCGAGCAATCTGCATTGGTTGTCGCCCTAAATCGAACTTCTCATTTTGGGGAACAGAAAAAGACAAAATATTATTTGTATATATAAATGGTATAAGTCGAGGAGGTACCGTCCAAGGTAAGAGAATTCCTTTTGGAGAAAGCAAACGACTGTCAAAACCAATAGAAAATTCTATTTCAGAAACTTTTGCCCTTGTTAATGAATCATATAAGAATATAGGAAAAATAACTTCTTCACCGGGTACTCCCGATTTATCTTCCAAACCAAATGAAACAGAATACGATTCAAAAGGTACATTAGCCGTTACTTGTACAATCTGTGAATCAGCACATGCTGATTGCATGTAGAAAGTAAGGTCCGTTGTAGAAATCCCCTCAACTGTTGCAGTAAAAAACACTTTGATAAATGTACTAGAATCAGGCAATAAGGTAATTGGAAAATCTAATGTATTTATAGTAAAACCTAATTGACGATTAGTAAAATCACCATTTTGAATTGTAATAGGATATGTTGAAGTGTTTGAAATTTCTATTGAATCAATTCTCGAATCATCCATCCATATTTGCCCAAAATCTAAGTTTGAACTTGATAGTACTAATTTTGGATCAATGTATTCGCAAATAGCATTTATAACAATTATAGTTCCGCAAATTCTCGATCTATATACAAATCTTCCAGAATAAATTCCTTCCGTCTTTGAAACAAAACTTATTGGGTCTGATGTGATACTGAAAATTGAAGAATCATTTCCAAGAATAGAGACTTCTAATGGAACAAAAAAATCGTTTAACGAAGAAGACTCTGGAACAACGAGATCTAAAGTATCCTTTAGTGAACCCGAATTAACTAAAGTTGTTGAAAGTATTTGAATTGAATCACATTTTCTGACAATACCAAAATCAAAAATACTATCAGCTATTGTAGTGGAAGTTTTATAATAAGTAGAATTTATCAAAAGAATCAGCGGTTTGTCTGAATTTGCAGTCAATACAAATAAAGTATCAACTTGGGATCCTTCAGACAAAGGAGAATAACATAAAGTTGAAGTTACTGTTTCGTCTGCTCTGATTACAAAGCCAACCGAAATTTGATTCGATATACTGATAGGTGTAACTGACGAGGACAAAATTGAAACTTGTATAATTGTGTCGGGAGAAATTCCTCTATTGACTAAAGAAACTTGTTTACAAAGTGTTTCAGTTGAACACCGTTGAGAAATGGTTATCAGAGTATCACTTAACAGCAATAGCGAGCCTACGCCTCTTACAATGATAGGGATACTGGCTACATTAGAACATTCATCAAGGTTTGGAATGCATTGGATTGTAGACTGTATAGTTTCTAGTAAACCAGCAGTGTACCTATACACTACAGAAAAGGTATCGTTTGGTTCTAAAATGCGGGAAGTTTTGGGAAATAATATTTCAAGTTTAGCATTTGCAGGAACAAAAGATATTGTGGAAATATTTACAGCTACATTTCCTAAATTCTTTACTACTACCGAAGAAGTATCGTATGTTGATTGTAATACTTGGTGATTAACAGTTGTTGGATTTATAGAAAGAATTCCTTGTTTACCAAAGAACTCAACAACAATATACTTTTCTAAATTACAAGTACTTGAAACTAACCAAATTGTGTCCTTTACTTTCCCTATTTTCTGTGGTAATGCTGTGATAACAATTTTTGTGGAATCTTTTGGTTCGATAACTATTGGGAATGTTCCTTGAGTTAACAGTACTAAAATATTATTTTTATCAAATTCTAAAGGTTCAAATTCAGCAGCAACAACACCTAAATTGTAAATTGTGATTGTATCAGATAAAAAAGTTCCAACACAAATAGAATCAAAATCAATTACTTTTTTGTCACTCGATAAGTCGGGAGCGCCCCAAAAACCTAATAAAGATCCCTTGAATATTGCTTTGTTTCCACGTTCTTTTGTTGAATCGTTTGTAAGAATTTCTAATTGAGCAGTGACATTGCCTAGAATAGAAGGTGTAAATTGAATGAGTAAGTAAATACTATCATTCGGAGCAACTTTTTTTAATTGAAATGCATTTGTTCCATCATTATAAGAAACGATGGTAAAGGAAGATGAATTTGGACCTAAAACCCTAGGGTTTCGCAAAATAAGTGAATCGTTACCAGTGTTTTTAATTTTTAAAGAATCAAAGGTGTTTTGTTCGCATGTACTTCGAAATCGAATAGAATCTACAGCATTTATTATCGAAGAAATTCCATAAACATACACATCTTGGTAGGAAAAGTTGTTACAAGGTTCAACTTTAAATCGGTAACGAGTTGAAACCCAACCAGTATCATTTGGAATAACTGAATAGACAATATTTATAGAATCTTTTGGTGGAATACGTAAAGTAGGTGGAGAAAGATATAATATTCTAGAAGAACCTGAATCGAAAATAACTTCAGAAATTTTTTCTTCTACAAAACCAGTGTTGTACCATAAAGCATTCGTATATTGAAGTGTATTGCATTGCGTAGAATCAAAAAATACAATTGTATCGGCTGGTTGTGATTTTCTCGTTGTAGCTATTCCACTTGCAATAACAATATATTCTTCCCCTGTAGAAAAAGAAATTTTTAGGCTGCAAGTTTTAAGTCCTTCTGTAGTAGGTGCAAACAATATCCCTACAGACCGTTGTTCGCATTTCCCAATTTGAAATGGTTGTTGATTGTCATTTACTATCATAAACGAATTATCTTCGTTTGTGAGCAAAGTAACGGAAATTGAAACATCACTAAAAGAACTATTTGAAGCGCTAACTAATTCAACTTTAGAACCAGGAATACAAAAAGTACCAAAATCAATTGTATTTTTTGAAATAGTTCTTGAAGACGGGACCAATCGAAATATTCCACTTCCAACAACAAAACCAGTTGTATCATTTATGAAAAAAACATCGTCTAAATCAACTCCACCAATTCCACAATTCTTTAAGTCCCAAGAAATACCTGCGTTATCAGTATAATAAATTGAACCTGCTAAACCACACCCCCATGCACGTTGTTGATCAATTATATAAGTACCAAACATATTATAAGGAATTGGAAAGCTTTTCCAAGTAATACCTGAATCGCTAGAAAAACGTAAAGAACCATTTGTTCCTCCCTGACAATTGTCACCAGCTGTTGGAACTACAATGGTACCATTTAGAAACGTTATTTCTTCTTGCCAACCAACATCACCAGTTGAAGATGCTACATTCCAAGTTTTACCACTGTCAAGAGATTTCCAAATCCTTCCGCTCGAAGAGGCGAATCCAACACCATCAGAAAGTAAGATTGGGTCAGTAAGTCCTGTATTTGGAATTGAATACGTAGAAGTGTTCCAAGTTGTTCCACCATTTGTTGTATGATTAAAATTTTGATTTGTAGCACACCCACCACCAATTACAACACCATAATCAATAGAAAGAAAATATAGTCCCCAAAGATCTCCGGTTATTGAATTACTGACATTTATCCAAGAAATTCCACCATCGATACTTTTGAAAACTCCACCTGGACCACTTGTGTATCCTATTTGTGGTGTTAAAAATTGAATAGATTCTAACATTTCAATACTTGCAACAGAAGAACCTAACCAAGATACACCGCCATCAATAGTCCGAAGTGTTTTTCCTGAATATCCACAAGCCCAGCCTAATTGTGGGTTAGAAGGTAGAAAGTATATATCTAAATAATAATCTGTTGGTAAATTATATTGTGCTTGAATATTCGTGATTTTTTCCCACCGTTGTGAAAGAACGCTGTTTGGGCAAAACATTCCAAATATGAGGATATTCAGCAAAAATACTATGCGTGGACTCATTAGACTAAAGGTGGATAGTGTTAACGTAGTGAAACATTAAAATAAGAAAAAAATGGATACAGTCAAAGTGTTACACACAAAGATTTCGAATTTATGTAAATTATATGAATATAGAATAGAGTAAACGGGCATTTCTTCCTTGTTCTGGAAACAAGTCTTTTATTCTATTTAGATGGTTTCTATACAGGGTATTTGTAATATTCAACAGCGAGAATGAAACTGTATGTAGGGTAGAATTCCACTGAAAATGATATTGAGAAGAAATATCGTAGAGTGTATAACCAGGTGTTTTCGTTTCAAATTCACCTAAGTTATTTTGTTCAAGTGCATTTGTTGCACTTAAACTTAGTTGAAATGCATTACTTTTATAAGTGCACTCGAATTTAGAAAGCAAAGGTGGAATTCTAGGTACAAATGTATTTGTTTTTGTAAAACGAGCATTTGTAAAATAGGAATTTGCAGAAACAAGGATATTTGGATGTATTTGGTATTCTGTGTGTATTTCATATCCAAAAAACAATGCATCTTCGCCTATAAAGCGGTATAAAAAGAGGTCGTTTCTTCTTAATGAGCGTTGTCCAGTATTTACGGGTATGATAAAGTTTGAAAAATAATTCGCATAGACAGATACTTTTGTAAAAAATACATCGGTTGCAAAGGTAGAAAAAAGTTCAAAAGCATTACCAATCTCTTCTTTCAATAAAGCATTTCCAACTTCATAAGAGTACGCAGCTAAGTGTGGACCTTCAGAAAATAGTTCTTCTGTTAAAGGTGAACGAAATGAACGAAGTATTCTGATTCCTGAAGAGAAACTCTCAGTTAATGTATAGTTGATTTCTACTGATCCACTTCCATTTGAAAAAAACTTATTATTGACAAACCCTGCAACGGAGGAATCTTTTCTACTTATAGGTTGAATGCTTTTTGTATCAAAACGTAAGGCTGCATCTATTTTTAAATTACCAAATATTTCTGAATGGTAGGCCATAAAAGCAAAGGCATTTTCAACACTATTTGGAGTAAAGGTTAGCCCTCCGCTGGTGAAATTCCTATTTTCAAACCAAAACCCAACTGTAGTTTTCCTTTCCTTCGATTCATAGTTTAATCTTGATAAAGCAAGAAGTGAGGAAGTAAATACTGAAAATGACATACCTATTCTACCGCTCGATTCAATTTCTTGATTTGAATAATCTATAAACGATCCCAAAATTTCAATATGTTTAAAAAATGAATCATTCAAAATAATTTCACTTTTTGCTTCAACTTTCGACTTTTGCATAGATACAGTAACTCCTTTTGGATGTCCATTGATTGAATCTGGAGGTATTCCATAATCATTTGAAAACATTGAAAAACCTAAACCAGCAAAACCATAGGAACCAAAATGCGATACACCTAAAGAACCATTTCTAATACTCGATTGGGTGTTTGGAAGTACTCCAATTGGTGTTTGATATGATTCTTGATTTTTAAAAGATAGATCTGAACGAAGAGAGAAAGTAGAAATGGGAATTTCTATTCTACCTGTTGCTGAATAAAGAGAACTGACTGTTTCTCCAAAAAAAGTAGCAGACCCTTGGGTGGATGCAGGAAAAATTGACGGAATTGAATTGCGAGTGATATTGACTATGCCGCCTACTACATTTGAACTGTATAGAAGTGCCATTGGACCTCGAATAACCTCAATATGGTCAACTGTTAATGGGTCAATTGAAACTGCGTGATCTGCTGAAGTTGCTGATAAATCCCCACTTTTTTGTCCATCTTCTAAAATCAATACTCTATCAGCACCTAAACCTCTAACAACTGGTCTCGATGTTGAAGCTCCCATAGATTGAACTGATACACCTTGTAAGTTCTTCATTGTTTCTCCAACGGTAGGAGAAAGACTCTTTCGTAATTGTGAACCACTTAACAAAAGGTCAGACTCACCTTGTCGAATCCCAGAATGATAGTGTTCATCTTCAACTAATACAGTTTTGGTTGAAAAGGAAGTAGGATTTAAAGCAACTTCAATAGTAATAGTATCTGATGAAGAAGTGAGTATTGGATAACGAAGTTCTTCATACATGGGATGTGAGATTACCAGAATAGTCTTCTCACGTAAAGAAATTTTTCCGAAAAAGTAACCGTTTTTATCTGTTTTAAAAGATGTATTAGAGGGTATACAGAGAATAGAACACATTGATATTGAATCATTGCTGATTGCATCTATAATATACCCCCTAATTATTAAATCCTGCGAACAAAGCAATTGGAATTGAATTGCAATCATGAATAAAAAGGAGGCATATCGTAGTAACATTGTATAATTATTACGGAAAATTGTTATTGAACAACAATGGTTACAGGCGAAGAAACGTAGTCTGCGTGGTCGTTATGAAAAAGGGATATGCGCAAAGAGGTTGTACCCCGAGAAACTCCTTTTAAAGAGAAATTCCAACGATTAGTTATTGTTTCCGTTGCTATTGCCCCATTCCCAAATGTAAGTTTGATTGATAATGCTACATCAGTTGGAGTAAATAACTCATTTTTGTCATTTAGAAACTGAATCCTGTATAAAGTACTAGAAGAATCAAGCAGTATACGAATAGAGTCTGAGGGCGTAGCATTTTGATTTCTAAGTATTTCCTTATTGTTTTGGTCGAAAAGAACAAAACCAAAGGCTTCTGCGTGATCATCATCTGAATGATTATGAGAATCTGAACAAGATGTTGTTAAAACTAGAACTACAGTTAGTAGCATAAAAAGAAAAGTTTTCATAGAAATCCTATTATTGAAAATATAATAATGCAAATATATGCAAATTGCAAGTAACTTGCAATAAGTGTTACTTTTTTTTCAAAAATGTAAGTATCTTTTTGGTGTGATCGTGCCAAGAATAATTTGAAATGACTTCTTTCCTTGCTTCATTCCCAAGCGAAGAACGTAATTCTGTATCCTGATACAGAGAATACATTGCGGAAATCAATTGTTCAATATTACCCGGTTCTGTTAATAGAGCAGTTTTGTTATGTTCTAAAATATCGCCAATTTGTTCCAAATCGGAAGCAATTATTGGTTTGTTCATAGACATATATTCAAAAAGTTTCGTAGGTGAACCGAAAAACCTTGAATGGTCTGGGTTTTGAATATGTGGAGAGACTAATACATCACAAGCAGAAAGATATTCAGGTCCTTCAGCTTGAGGTACTAATCCTGTCAATAGTACCGAGTTTTCTATGAAAAATTCTATAATTGATTCATTTACTTGATGCATTGTTTTGCCATCACCAACTAACATTAAAACTACTTTGTCTTTTATTTCTGGATATTTTCGTAATAACAATCCAAATGCTTTTGTTAAAACTTCTGCACCATGCCAAGGACCAAAAGTACCTAAAAAACCAAACACAAATTTGTTTTGGAGATTATACATATTCTTTATTCGTTCGGATTCGACAACCGGAGAATATACATTTGGATGAACTCCATTTGGATTAACTAAAATTTTACGTCCATCAATTCCGCGTTCAATTAGTTCTTCTTTCATCACCGAACTAACAACAACAATAACATCTGAATGTTGCAGATTCAACATTTCAATTGAAAGCATAAGATTGTTATGTAACAATTTCCGCCCATTCCATTTTTCCGCCATCCAAACAAAAGATCCATTATACTCACAAACGAAGGGGATTTTGTGTTTATATTTTAAGTAAATACCAAAATAATTTCCTAGGGAATAACGCTGATAAACAAATGAAGGATTTATAGAATGCACAGTGCTTGAACTTTGTTGAAGTTGAATGTTGTATAGCAAATCTGGGATTTCAGGAATATTTGCTCCAACAGAGTAATCGGGAGTTATGAGTCTAAAATCGACCTTAGAATCTACTCCTGTTAAAAAATCAGAACTAACGATAGATGTTCTTACATCATTCGATCGAAACCCTGTTATTACACCTTCTAAATGCCCTACCGAACCGCCACTTTTCACCCCAAACCAATGATCTGTACGAAGGAAAAGACATTGTTCTAAATTAGAAACTGTATAAAATTCAACAGTTTTTTTAGAATATTTATCAACTTGAATCACAACTGAATTGTACAAAGAAAGCCAAGAAAAAAGATCTTTTTGAATTTGTAAAACTGATTCTAAAAATGAAGACTTTCTTTCAGTATTCGAATAATCTTTCCAAGAAAAAGTAACTCCCGAGACGGTTAAATAACATTCAATAATATTCAGTAAGGCAACAGTTGAAATGTTTGGAGTGATAATTTGAATGTTTTTCTTTGGGAAAAATTTCTTTTTCAATAGATAAGAAAGTATTTCTTTATCGGTGATTGGTTCAGGTGGTATCATTTAGCAAAAACCTTCATCCAAATGGCAACATTGATAAATCTCCAAATCATAGTAATACCTTCTTTCTTTTGACTTTGGAGAATACTATCCCAATCTTGAATTAGTTTCTGAACATTAAAATATTCAGATAATGTAGCGGTAAAAAATGATTGAAGGTATTCTTTGTTTTCAATTAGCCAAGTATATTCTGGGGTAGCAAAAGCAACTTTATCTTTTCTCAGTCTATTTTCATTTGGTATAATATCTATCATCGATTGTCGAAGTAAGGCTTTCGACCAGCCCTGAACTATTTTATAACTTGAAGATATTCCAAATACGTATTCAATCAATGGAGTGTCGTCTGCAAAAGGAGTTCGCGACTCAATTGAAAAACTCATTGAGTTTCTATCTTCGTAGCGTAAAAGAGACAACAAACCACTTCTTGTCATAGAATTAAGCAACATCTCATTTAAGGAAGTTGGGTACATCATTTCAGAATGTTCGGATATTCTATGAGAATGAGAACTCCAAAAATCATCTTGAATGTAGGTGAATTCTTTTATATAACCTCTTGTCGTTTTACTCTTTAAAAAAGTAGGTAAGAACTTTGAACGAAGTAATTTTGCCATCGAAAACTGTACAAATTTCGCATCTACAGGAGAATTATCTAAGTTTTCATATTCATATAGAAATCTTGGAATTTTTAGTTTTTTCAACATTTCAGCAAAAAAACCACGGTAATATTGTTGATATCCACCAAAAACTTCATCAGCTCCTTGGCCATCTAATAGTACAGTTACATTATGGCTTTTTGCTAATTTCATTACCATATATTGAGCATAAATGGCTGTGGAATCGAAAGGAATATCTTGAGTATACACCAATTTTTCAATATCATCTTTAAAAGTTGTTGAAGTTGGCGAAATTGTATGCATTTCTGCAGAAGTATGCTTTGCAACAATCTCAGCCCAATGTTGTTCATTAATGGGTAAATTCGGATGTGTAACAGTGAAAACTTTTTGGTGAACTCCAACATGATTATAATTACGTATGTTTATTAGTCTTCTAATGGTGCTTACAATTGCAGAACTATCCAACCCACCTGATAGTGCAGAACCTACAGTTACATCTGAGCGTAAGCGTAAATCTACTGCAGAAAAAAACAACTCTTGAATATTTTTTGAATGATTTAAAAACCGTTCCCGAGAAAATTTTTCCCATTCAAGATTTGTTTGCAGAGAATAATACTGAGAAACAGCAAAAGTATTAGAACTAAGATTGTAGATAAAATAAGAAGAAGGACGAATTTCTTTAATATCTTGGAAAAAGGTTTGTTCTTGAATATCTTTTAAACCGTACACAAGGTAATCAAACAACGAATCGGTGTGAATGGCAGAAGAAACAAAAGGAAGCCCCACAATAGCTTTGGGTTCTGAAGCAAAGACAAAATATTCTTCGTTTGAAGAATAATACAATGGTTTTACACCAAAACGATCTCTTGCTCCAAATAACTGTTGTTTCTTTGTATCGTACAAAACAAATGACCACATTCCATTAAAATGAGAAAGGCATTCAATTCCCCATTCTTTGTACGCATTCAGTAGAACTTCTGTGTCAGATTCTGTAGTGAAAGTGTATCCTTTTTCACGTAGTTCATTTCGAATCTCGATATAATTATAAATTTCACCATTGAAAGTTATATAAATTTCTGAATCATTTAAACACTGTGGTTGGTGCCCTAAAGGACTTAAATCAAGTATAGAAAGTCTGCGGTGAACTAATCCGAATTGTGCAGGTTCAGAATTAGTATGTATATGAGAAGTAGGTTTGTAAAGAGAATTAAATTCTTTTACAACTACAGGTGTATCGTCGCCGTAAGATAAAGATATAGAATTATTTGAAAACAACAAAAACCCTTCATCGTCCGGACCTCTATGTCGCAATTTTTTCGACATACTGTCCAAGTACGTATGCAAAGGTCGCTGAGTTTGTTTAGAGACAATTCCTGCTATTCCACACATAGTATTCTTTTATTAGTTTCGAACATTTACTAATGTTCCTTTTTTAGACTGATGTACAAACACTACGTTATCTGTATGGTGATATTCAGTAATTGGACTTTTTGTTAAAACGCCATTTTGATGAATTTTATAGGAGATATAACCAAAAGAATCAAAGAAATACTCTTTGAAAGTTTTGACTGAAAGTCCTGAAATGTTAAGCATTTCAGACCACAACTCTAAAACAACTGTTGGTTTATATTCTAAGAAAGATTCTTTCATTCCTTGAACAACATTGAATTCGCCACCATCTACATCTATTTTAATAATATCTACTTTTGGAATTGAATGCTCTATTAAGAAAGAATCGAATGTTTGAGCAGGAACGGAAATGACATCCGTATCAGAAACAGTTCTATCGTAAAAAACTGTAGAATGAGAGGAGCTATTATCTATAATAGAATGATACAAAGTAAGAGTACCCGTTTCTTTACTAAGAGCAATTTGAAAAGGTGTGATATTTTTAGATCCATTCATTTCAATATGCCTTTGTAATTTATTGAAATTAAGAGGATCAGGTTCAAAAGAGTATACTTTTCCAGCTTCACCAACAGCTCTTGAAAGAATTTGAGACATATACCCTAAATTCGCACCAACATCAAAAGCAAAATCACCTTTTTTAGTTTGTTGTTGTAAACATGCAACAGTCTCAGGTTCATAGTTGTTAAACAAATAAAAATATGCTTGGTTAAATTCATTTACATTTAACTCAAGTTTAATTCCATCTTTCATGGTAATAACATCAAAAACACTTTTGGATTTTGGAGCAGCTAATGGAACAAAATATTTTGTCAATATTGTGTACCTTCCATACTCACGTTTATAGTTTTGAAAAACTGCACGAAACATTTTTCGAGTTAAAGACCGTACTATAGAATCGCTCATAGTTTTTGAAGTAAAGGTTGTATAATATGGTATTTTTCGGCAGGAACAATAAAACAATTCCTAAAGCCATTGTCTTCGTTTCGAAGCAAGGTTTGGGTTTCAAGTAGCCCAGTGCTAGTTTCCCAAAAAAATCGATACGAATGTTGGTTGAAAAGATCTTGAAGTTGTTGTTCTATTAAATCGAAAAGAACTTCAATAATAAATATTGGTCTGATCTGACTAATAACATTCGAAGATCCTTGTAAAATAATATGTTCAGTTGCCTCTGTATCTATTTTTACAAGATCAATATTTGAAATATTTTGTTCAGCAACAAATGTATCGAAGGTAGTTGTTTCTACGGTTGTTTTACGAACAGGAAAGTTGTTTTGTTGAATTTCTAAAGAACCAACTCCACCTAAATGGTGTTCTAAATAGCTGTATTTTGGATTAAATTCTTCAAAAAAATCAATGGTACCCTTACTATTTGACAAAGCTACTTCTTGAATAAGTAAGTTGTCAAATTTGTTAAGTTCTTTGTTTAATCGTAGAAAGTGTTTCGGACCGTACGATGGTTCAAATGAATAAACAATTACATTCGGATTTAACGCACAAGCCAAAAGGGAATAGTAACCTATATTAGCACCAATATCTACAAAACAATCTAATGAAGGAGCAATTTTTTTAAACAAAGGAGTGTACTCAAAACTATCAACACCTTCCCAAAACATAATTCTATTTATATAACTAGTTTCATTTGTAGTAACTTTAATAGACTTTGTTTCCGATATTGGAATTGTAACTACACCATTTATGGGTATCTTTATAGAAAACGGAAGTACCGAACGAAACGGATATAGTACGTTTCTAATAATAGAATTAACAAATGGATTATAGAGTATTTTATAGAATAATTTCACACAAATTTCATTTTATTGAATGTATCGTTTCCACCAAAGTGCCAAATTCAGCAAATACCATAATTGTTGGGGTTGTTTTTGGATAAATAGTTGCTTTACAGCACTATGGTCTAATAGATCTGTTTCAGTAATAAATTCAGTAATTGCTTTTTCTGCAGTTTCACCTAACCGATCAAAAAACCATTCGTATACAGGAACTCCGAATCCTTGTTTTTTACGATCTATCAATTCGTCGGGAATAACACCACGAACAGCTTTTTTAAGCATATATTTTAAAGTACCATTCTTTAACTTCCAATCAGATGGAATCCCCATTCCCATTTGAACGAATTTATGGTCTAAGAACGGAACTCTTCCTTCTAAACTAACTCCCATACTCATTTTGTCTACTCGCATAAGGAGTAATTCAGGTATTCGGAAATTTAGATCAATATAACTCATCCAATTTAGAGTTGTAGGTTCATTGCTGTTTTCTTGAAATCTATCCCAATAAGGCTTTATGACTTCCCACGACGAATAACTCGAAAATTCTTTTTGTAATGTCGGATGAAGTAATGATTTTTTATGTACTTCCGAAAATGCTTCTGCTCCACCCCAAAATATAGGAAGATTTTTTATTCCACGTTGAAGCCATTCTGACATTAAATGGTTTTTCTTTCCTACAATTCGCAAAGTACTATTTCCGAGTTGCTTAACAAAAGTAGGAACTGGCGAATCGTTGAGTTTCTGCAGCTTCAAAAAACGCTTCCAACTTGGATAACCAGCAAAAAGTTCATCGGCACCTTCACCAACTTGCGCAACAACAACTCCATTATCTCTTGCTAATTTAGAAACATAGTATAATGGTACACAAACTGGATCTGCAATTGGTTCATCTTGAAGCCATACCATTTGAGGTAAAAAAGAAATTAGATCTTCAATTGTCAATAAGCGTTCATAGTATTCAGCACCAACTTTTTCAGCTATTAGTTTTGCATAATGAAGTTCGTTTGTATAAGAATTATATTTACCTTCATATCCAATAGAAAAAGTTTTTACGGGGCTTGTAGCACCTTCAGAAAATAATGCCGCATTAGTGCTAGAATCTATTCCACCAGAAAGAAACACTCCTACCGGAACGTCACTCATTTTACGTAACTGTACAGAAGTTCGTAATTCGTTTAAAATATGTGCACTAACTTCATCTTCTGTTTTATGTCCAAGACTTGTAAAGTCGTTGTTGTAAATGTCCCAATATTTTTCTTGTTTGATAGTACCATCATTAGAAATTTTCATCCAAGTAGATGGAGGTAGTTTATGTATTCCTTTAAATAAAGTCATTGGAGCAGGGGTAGTCAAAAAAGAAAGATAATGAAATAAACCCTCTTTGTTAATTTCTCTCTTTATATGTGAAGGATGTTCCAATAACGCTTTTATTTCAGAGGCAAATAAAAATGTATTGTTATTGAAAGAATAGTAAAAAGGTTTTTCACCAATTCTATCGCGACAAACAAATAGTTCCTTTTCAACTGAATCCCAAATAGCAAAAGCAAACATTCCTTGCAATTTATGAACAGCGTCAATTCCCCAACATTCGAATGCTTCTAAAAGTACTTCGGTATCAGAATGGTCTGTTATCCATTGAGTTTTTCCTTTGGAAATTAACTCTTTCTTAACGTCAAGATAGTTATAAATTTCACCATTAAAAACTATAGTATATCTTCCACTTCTCGACGTCATAGGTTGATTCGCAGTAGTACTCAAATCTACAATCGACAAGCGTCTATGTCCAAAACCTACAGTAGCTTCCTCATTGAGCCAAACTCCAGCACCGTCAGGACCTCTATGAATCATTGTATCTCTCATAGAAATCAGAACGCTCCGAGAAACAGGTTCTTTAGTCGAAGTTGTAAATATACCTACAATGCCACACATATTTTAGGGTTTTCTGTTTTGTAAAAATAATTGCAAAGCATCAATCTTATTCTGCAGTTTCTCTATTTCTTCTAAGTTTTTTTCTTTGCTTTTCGACAAAAGCTTTGCTATTTTCTTGTTGTAATCTTTTACGATTTCGTTGATAAGAAAACTAAAAAACAAATGATTACTTTCGTATGGATTTTTGTTTTCCTTTAGAAAAACTTCTTGGAGTGCTTCAGTAACTATATAAACATTAGTAAGGACTTCTGTTTCATCTTTGGAAGCTAATTCTGCCTTTTTAAGGGATTCTTTTGAGCGTAAAATAGGCACTAATTTTTGTTGATGCTTTTGAAACTCTTTTATTGACTGAATAGTTGAAATTGGTTTTAAAAGTTTCTGTTTTGTAAACAGAGAATCTTTTTCCATTCGTAAAAAATTATGAGAATCAAAATTAGTGATGGACACTAGATTTGATTCATCTTCAATGATTTTCCCATCAAGAAAAAAACGTATCACTTTATCATTGATTTTTTCATAAAGTATTGCTAATGTGCCATTAAATAACGAATCGTTTATAGAAAAGAGAATTGCACCTTTAGAATCGCTAAATGTTTGAAAACTTTTAATTTTTCCTGATTGCATAATTGTTAAAAGTCTTCCGGGCACTACAGGACCAAAGAAAATATCGTTGGAATCAGTTGTTCTTCTTTTGTAGGTAACGTGAATACTGTCTTTAGTAATAGTAAAAGAAGTAAAAGAGTATAATGCATCATCTTTTAACAGTATGCTATACTCAGAATACCAAGTTCCTATCAAACTAGATGTGTTTGAAAACAAACTAGAATTTGAAATAAAAATGAAACTAATCAAAATCATTAAAAATCTTGCAAAAGAACTATAGTTTTTCAATAACAACCTTTTTCCCATAATAGAATGAACAAATAATAACTAAAACTGCAAATATGAAATACGAAACTGATGTAGCAATAGAGGCTCCATTTAAACCGTATTTTGGAATAAATATTGTATTTAAAATTAGGTATAAAACTGCACCGAATCCCCACAAATATAAAGTAATTTTAGGCAATCCAATACTAGCAAGGTATTGCATAAATATAGTTTGAACTCCCATAAAGAATAATCCTATAAGTAAATAATTGAAAGGTACAATTGCTGAGTCAAATTCTTTACCAAACAAAAGTCTGAAAATTGTTTCATCATTGAAGTAATAGACAGTAAATGCAATAAGCAATAGAACAGAACATAATGCTGCTGATTTTAAGGTCATTTTCCATCGTCTTGAATTTTCTGCCATTGAAGAAGCCTTAGAATAAAGTATCATTCCAATAGAAGCGCTAATCATTGAAAACAAATCTGAAACGTTCATTACAACTGAATAATACCCAGCTTCAGTTGCACCAAGCATTTCTTTTATCATAAACAAATTCGATTTCAACATCACAAAAGCAAATATTGTTGCAATGTAAATACGAGTTGAATAGGAAATTGAAGAGGTAACTTCTTTAAAATCAAAAGAGATTTTTCCATAACTTTTTAACTTCCAAAGAATCCAAATACTTATGATTAAAGGAGGGAAATAAGTCGTTAGATAGACTAATTCGATTGAAGTAGAATGGAAAAGTACAATTACTAAAACAAATAGAATAACTCCAATTGCTCTAAAACCTATTTCTGCAAGGTTATAACTTTTAATATCCTGAACACCTGGAAAAATATTTTGTAGTAATAAATAGAGAATTCCAAGTGGTACCCAAAACAAAGATAACTGAAGCATTGAACCATCTAAAGGCTGCAATGTTGGGAAAAAGTAAAAAAAGACAGACGATACAACTATCACTATTATTCCCAGGACAATTGATATGAGTAATGAATTACCAGCAATTATGGGAACTTTTGACGGATCTTTTGCACTATAATATAGATTGGAAGAATTAATTCCTAAACAACCTATTTGTACTCCGAATGTAGACAATTGTAATGCTACCCCAAATGTACCTCTAGCTTCAGGACCTAACATACGTGCTAGAAGAATTGAACTAATTGCTCCCAAAATTCCAATAATGACTTTCGCCAACATAGTGCCAGATGTTTTACGGAGAAAATCTGATTGTAAGGAGGCTTGGAATAATTTTTTTAGAGAAGTCGAATTATTTACTGCGTTTTGCAAAGATGAAGGTATTGGTGTAACTTTTATGAAGATGTAAGTGTTCTAAAAAACATCAATTTAACAAGTACTAAAACGTATGTACGTTCTTAGTATTTAAATATTACAAACATTACTTGTTCTAAAAAATGAAGATTTTGTATACCATCGTGTTTCTTATTATTGTTAATTTCTTATCACTATCAAAAGCAGAATCAAAACCTGTTCACCTTTTTTTGGATTATTCTATATTTGCTCTAGACGATTCATCTTCACTATTTGAAATGTATTATTCTTTTATAGATACGTCACTACTCTATACTAAAAACCTTTCGAGAAATACTTTTATTGGTGAAGCGATAATCAATGTTGTCGTTAAAAATAAAAACAAAACTATTCCAGTTATTGACATTTTATGGAAAGTTGAACAGATGAATTCAAAAGGGTATATTGATACACTGAGTTATTTTGTTGGACAAAAAAACTTCAAATTAGAATTCGGTGAATACACTGTAACAGTCCGCGCCTTTGACCAGCTTGATTCTAATAACGTAAAAGAATATACCTTTACTATTTTTGTTCCAAAATACAATGTTCCTTATCCTCAACTTTCGGATATTCAATTAGCCTCGGATATATTCCAAGTTGGTTCAAGTTCAAACGGAAACAATACTGAATTTCATAAAAGTGGCGCTTTGGTGGTTCCTAACCCAAGTTTAGAAATAATATCCACTACACCTACTTTAAAATTTTACTCGGAAGTATATAACACAAATACAATAGTAAAAGGAAATTATACAATCATTTACAAAATTGCAAACAGTTTAAACCAAGATGTTGTTTCCATTCCTGTAGAAAAAAAATCTACAAATGATGCAATAGTGCTTAGTGAGGAAATACCTTTAGAAATCTTACCAAGCGGAATTTATTACTTTTATATTCAACTGCAATATTCGAGAAATGATTCAAATTTTGTAGTTGAAAAACGTAAAAAGTTTTACTTGATTAATTCTGAAATGCTTCCTTCTGAAACAAATGAATTTGTTTCAGAAGATGACCGGTTTCTTCAAAGTGAGTTTTCAACTCTCACAGAATCAGAAACTGAAATTGAAATAGAAAAAATTAAAATACTCATTCCCAAAAATCAGGTTGACGTTCTCAAATCACTTACAGAAACTAAAGCTAAACAGAAGTTTCTTTTTCAGTATTGGTCACAAATGGATTCAGATCTACTTACTTCTGTAAACGAAGAATTGGAAAACTTTAAAGAAAATGTTCGGTATGCGAATAAATTTTACAAAAATCCGTTAGTAAAAGAAGGGTGGAGATCAGACCGTGGTAGAGTTCGGTTAAAATATGGGACACCTACTCAAATTGATTTAAGAGTCGCTGGTTCAGATTCTCGTCCACACGAAATTTGGTTCTATCAAGCATATCAAGGTGGAGTTATATTTGTATTCGTTGAAATCGGTGGGGTTAATAGATATGTTCAAGTTCATTCGAATCATTTTAATGAACTTCACGAAGAAAATTGGTATGAACGATTTGCTAGGCTTTCTAAGTAATGCTATTAGAAAAAAAATCTTCGTTACGTTCAAAACTGTTGTTGAAAAGGAATTCCTTATCGGAAGTTGAAATCCTTTTTAAAACTAATTTGATTTTTGAAAAACTATTTTCTTTGTCAATAATCAATCTATCTACTGTTGTACACTGTTACTGTTCAAATGGTTCTGAAGTGAATACTACAAAAATTCTATCTAATTTATTATCTTTAAAAAAAACTGTTTCTGTACCAATTGTGAATGATTTAAATCTTGATTTATCCCATTCAATACTTGATACATCAACGGTATTTGTTCAAGGTAAGTACAATATTCCAATACCTAAAGAACCTCAATTCTTTTCAATTTCACAATTAAACCAACTTAGCACAATTGTTATAGTTCCATTAGTTGGATTCGATGCTTGTTGTAATCGTATTGGGTATGGTAAAGGATTCTATGACCGTTTTTTACAAAAAATTCCGAATGCAAAAAAAATTGGAATTGCTTTTGCCATGCAAGAAGTTCAAACTATTCCAATTGAAAATACCGATATTCCGCTAGACATAATAATTACTGAAGAAACCATCTTTTATCGTTAAAAACAAAATTGACTCTGTAATCAATTTTCATTTCCACAATATTTTCTGTAATAGAAAGGCAGTACTTACGTTTAACAAACCAAATTAAAAATTGATTCTTATATAGATTGTATAAAGAATACCAAATGGATACAACACAGAACACATCCGAATCAAAAAACGGAAAACCACATACCTTTACAGCTTCATTACATCACCTTACTCCACGTCAAATAGTTGAAGAATTAGATAAATATGTTATCGGTCAAGATTCCGCAAAAAAGGCAGTTGCTATTGCTTTGAGAAATCGTTGGAGAAGACAGCAAGTTGCAACTCCACTGCGTGATGAGATTATGCCAAACAACATTATTCTAATAGGTCCGACAGGAGTTGGAAAAACAGAAATTGCTCGAAGATTAGCCAAACTTGCGGGAGCTCCATTTATCAAAGTAGAAGCTACAAAGTTCACTGAAGTTGGTTATGTTGGTAGAGATGTAGAATCAATCATTCGCGATCTAATGGAAATTGGGGTTTCGACTGTCCGCTCAGAACAAATTCAAAATGTTCGAAAACTAGCAAAAGATGCTGTCGAAAATAGACTTTTAGACATTCTTATTCCACCTGTGAAAAAAGGAATTTCTTTTGATGTTTCAACACAAGAAGAAGAAGCTGAAAATTCCATTACTCGTGAAAAATTTAGAACTATGTTGCGGGATGGAGTTTTGGACGAAAAAATCATCGAAGTAGATGTAACTATCGATGCGTCTTCTGGTGTGAATGTTCTTGGTCCTATTGGAATGGACGAAATGGGTATGAATCTTCAAGATATGATTTCTAATATGATGCCTAAAAAATCGAAGAAACGGAAGATGTCTGTTTCTGAAGCTAGGATTGTTTTAGAACAAGAAGAAGCAGATAAGCTTATAGATATGGATGCTGTTTCCAAAGAGGCGTTGTTTCGTGTAGAAAACGCAGGGATTGTCTTCTTAGATGAAATTGATAAAGTTGCATCTCGAGGGGGAGCAAAATCCTCAGGAGGTCCAGAAGTTTCACGTGAAGGTGTACAAAGAGACTTGTTACCTATAGTAGAAGGAAGCACTATTAACACGAAGTATGGACCTGTCAAAACAGATCACATTTTATTTATCGCATCTGGAGCGTTTCATGTTTCTAAACCATCTGACTTAATACCGGAATTTCAAGGTAGATTTCCTATCAGAGTTGAGTTAAGTTCATTAACTGAAGAAGATTTTGTAAAAATTCTTACCATTCCTGAAAATGCCTTAATCAAACAATACTGTGCTTTAATTAAAACTGATGGCTATGAGTTGATTTTTGAAGAAAGTGGAATTAGAGAAATTGCTTCCATTGCTGCAAAAGTAAACGACGATGTTGCTAACATAGGGGCAAGAAGGTTACATACAATTATGACAAATCTTCTCGAAGATGTCCTTTTTAATGCTCCTGACAACTTGAAAGACAAAGTACTCACAATTACTTCAGAAACTGTGCAGTCAAAATTGTCGAAACTTGTTCTGAATGTAGATCTTAGTAAGTATATTCTTTAAAAGATGATAGAACTTACAAATATTCATAAATCCTTTGGAGTAAAAAAAGTTCTTCGAGGGATTTCTTTTGTCGTAGAAGAAGGTCAAACAACCTGTATTATTGGTAAATCGGGCAGTGGAAAAAGTGTTCTTTTAAAAAATATTGTTGGATTATTGCTACCTGACATAGGTTCTGTTACCTTCAATGGATCTTGCATAGCTACTTTGACACAAAAAGAACTTTTCCGTATAAGACGTTCCGTAGGGTATGTTTTTCAAGGTGCAGCATTGTTCGATTCTATGACAGTATTTGAAAATGTTATATTCAGAATGTTTGAGCATGGTGAAAAAAAAATTCAAACTCTAGAAGACGAAGCAAAAAGAGTTCTTTCTGCAGTTGGTTTGTTGCCAGATTTTGATGATCTTCAACCAGAAGGATTCGAAAAAGAGTGGAAACTTCTTAAGGATAAAAAACCTTCTGATTTATCTGGTGGAATGAAAAAAAGAGTTGGAGTTGCACGTGCCTTAACAGGCAGTCCGGAATATATTTTCTACGATGAACCTACAACTGGTTTAGATCCTGTTACAAGTGAACAAATTGATATCCTCATAGCCGATTTAGCTAAAAAGTTTAAAGTTACTTCCTTAGTTATTACTCACGATATGTTTTCGGTATATAGAATCGCACATCAAGTAAAAATGTTAGATCAAGGAGTAGTTTGTTTTTCGGGAACTGTAGATGAACTTCAAACTTCGACTGATCCTGTAGTTTCTGAATTTATAGAACGATTTTCTTAAATACGATGATTATTATTGCAGGACCTTGTTTAGCCGAATCAAAAGAAGTAGTCGAAGAAGTTTCTACTAGATTAGTGGAAATTACCAAAAAATTACCTGTCACTTTTTACTTCAAAGCATCATATAAAAAAGCCAATCGTACAAGCGGAGAATCATTTCAAGGAATTGGCGACGATGAAGCTCTAGAATTACTTGCCTCAGTCCGAGAAAAATGGAATGTTCCTATATTGACTGATGTTCATGAAGTAAAAGATGTTAAAATAGTTTCTCCTTATGTTGATGTACTTCAAATTCCTGCATTTCTATGCAGACAAACTGATTTATTGGTAGCTTCAGGGAAATCTAAGAAAACGGTTAATATCAAAAAAGGACAATTTTTAGCACCAGAAGCTATGAAATACGCCATTGATAAAGTACGAAGTGGCGGTGGGTCTGATATTTGGGTTACAGAAAGAGGTACTACTTTTGGATATAATGATTTGGTAGTGGATTTCCGTTCATTACTGATAATGAAAGAAATGAAAGTCCCTGTGATTTACGATGCAACACATTCTGTACAAGCTCCGAGTATTTCAAATCAATCTGGTGGTAGTCCACAGTATATTCGTTCTTTAGCAAGGGCTGCGGTAGCTGTAGGGGTTGATGGATTGTTTTTCGAAACACATCCGAATCCATCTAAAGCAAAAAGTGATGCTGCAACTCAAATGCCACTTTCAAAAGTGGAAGATTTTTTGACTGAAATTGTTGAATTACACATTTATTCTCAGAAGTTTTTACGTGAAACCACTTAAATTCATATTTGGTGTTTCCCTTTGTTTTTTAGTTCTATTGGGTTGTCAAAATCAAGATTTACCTAAAGGTCAAGGGACAAAAGATGCTTCTATTCCTACCCATATTTCATATTCAATCATTTTGCAATTAGTCGATTCAACAACTGTTCGTTCGGTTGTAAAAGGCGACAAAGCACTCATATTCGAATCTAAAATGATTACCATTCTTACAGGTAATGTTCAACTTAAATTGTATAAGCCTTTTACTTCTACTGTTGAAACAATATTAACGTGCGATAGTGCTGTCATCTATGATAATACTAAGGATATGAATGCGTATGGGAATGTTGAAGTTTATTCCTATATTTCAAAAACCAAAGTAAGAACTCCTTTACTTCGTTGGGTGCAATTGCGACAGCATTTTGAATCCGATAAAGCAGTTACTATAGACTCACCAAAAGAAACTATTTCAGGGATAGGTTTTGATTCCGATAAAGATTTAGTAAATTACACCATCTATAAAGTAATGGGTAACACAAAATGAAAGAATTTATAATTGCAGGAAATTGGAAGATGAATTTACTTCCTGCACAAGCAAAAATGTTTGTTCAAGAACTTTCTGGAAAAATTGATGAAATGGCAAATCAAAATCCCAATGTTCATATCGTTATTTGTCCACCGTTTACAAATGTTTCGACTGTAGTTTCTGTGCTTTCAACAAGTCCTATTTCAGTAGGAGCACAAAACTGCCATTTTGAAGAAAATGGAGCCTTTACAGGCGAAGTATCTGCTTCTATGGTAAAGGCAATTGGATGTGTGTATTGTATCATTGGTCATTCTGAACGGAGATTGTATTTCTTTGAATCAGATGAAATTGTCGCTCAAAAAGTAAAAATGGTTTTATCGAAAGATGTAACTCCAATTGTTTGTATTGGAGAATCTTTAGAAGAACGAGAATCTGGGAAAACAGAAGAAGTTTTAGAAAAACAAATTCGTGCAGTTTTTGAAGGTTTAACTCTCGATGAAGTAGAACGAACAGTAATAGCATACGAACCAATTTGGGCAATTGGAACTGGAAGATCGGCTACTCCTGAAATGGCTGAAGAAACTCATTCTTTTATTCGCCAAACTTTACATATTGTAACAAATCAGTTCGGTCATACTCTTTCTACAAAAATTCTTTATGGTGGCAGTATGAATGCAAAAAACGCTTTAGTACTACTTTCGCAACCAAGTATCGACGGTGGGTTAATAGGTGGTGCATCCTTAAAAGTTGAAGAATTTTCTTCAATTATTTCTTCTGCTATTTCATTGCAATAAGGTATGAAAGCAACGATACCATCAATAATTACTACCATTCGTATAGTCGTTGCTCCGATTATCTTTTTCCTTCTTTTGTCTGAATCATCTTTGCAAGTACTACTTGGAGGAATTATATTCTTTATTGCTTCCTATACCGATTATGTCGATGGATGGTTAGCTCGTCGCTGGAATGTACAAACCAAATGGGGTAGTTTCTACGATCCATTTGCAGATAAAGTATTAACCTTAACAACTTTTTATTACTTAGTTTGTGTAAACATTATGCCATTTTGGATGTTCGTTGTTATAACTATTCGAGATGTTTTAATTACATTACTTCGATGGAGAATGAATAATAATGAACGACCTTTTATTACATC
>Ga0105044_10000154_pt1 | contig 74252 bp, 66 predicted proteins | sample MAT01_FD_78092 | JGI IMG/M metagenome (GOLD analysis project Ga0105044, IMG submission 78092) | Freshwater microbial communities from Lake Fryxell liftoff mats and glacier meltwater in Antarctica - MAT-01 | ecosystem: Environmental > Aquatic > Freshwater > Ice > Liftoff microbial mat | place...
ACAGTTGGTCGAGCAGGTCGGCCTGCACCAGCGTCAGGCGGTCGCGCAGGTGCTCGATGCGCTCGAAGCTCTCGGTACTGGCGCGGCGCACGACGCCCGCGACCGCATAGCCCTTGGCGAGCAGTAGCTCGGCGAGGTAGCTGCCGTCCTGTCCGGTGATGCCGGTGATGAGCGCGCGCGGCACGGTGGTCGTGTCTCGTCCCTTGTCGAAAGCGACGCCCAACCCACACCGCTGCCGCGATCTTGTCAAGGAGGAGGGATGGGCGCCGTGGTCGGCGCCGCGCCGCGCCGCACGGTCACGTCGACGGGCAGTTGGGCGGTGCCGATGAAGTGCAGGCCGGCATCGGGGACGATCTCGAAGACGAGGGCGCGATCCCACCAGTCGAAGTTGCCCTCGTGGTGCGCCCGCCCGGCGTGCGCGGCGATGGCCAGCGAGTAGCTGCCGGGGCCGAGCGCGAGGCGGATGCGGAACGTGACATCGAGCTGCTCACCGGCGGCGAGCGTGCCGGTTTCGACGCCGAGGTGGAAGGTGTTGGTGCCGAAGACGTCGTTGCCGAGGCGGTCGCGGATGAGCAGGCCGATGGTCGGGGCGTTGACGGCCTCGGCGGCGGTCAGCTGGCAGACGATCGCCGCCGCCTCGCCGACCTGAAACGTGTGGCGGCGACGGCCGGTGCTGTCCTGCAGCATCACCTCGGCGAAGCGCGCCAGGCCGCTGCCCGACCGCGTCACGGTCGCACCGGGGGCGCCGTGCTGGTCGATGGCGGCGGCGTCCTCGCGCGCCGCCACCAGCGCGTTGTACCAGTCGAGCACCGCGTCCGGTGTGCCGCTGCGCACCAGGTGCCCGCCGTCGAGGAGGATGGCGCGATCGCAGAGGGACTTCACCGCCGTCGGGTCGTGCGAGACGAAGAGCAGCGTCGTGCCGGCGGCGCGGTAGGCGCGAATGCGCTGCATGCTCTTGTGCTGGAAGTACGCGTCGCCGACGGCCAGCGCCTCGTCGACGATGAGGACGTCGGGCCGACGCGCCGTCGCGACGCTGAACGCCAGCCGCATCTGCATGCCGGTCGAGTAGTTTCGCAGCGGTTGGTCCATCCATTCGGCGAGCTCGGCGAACTCGCTGATGGCCGGCAGCAGCGCGGCGATCTCGGCACCGGCCAGGCCGAGCATCTGGCAGCCCATGACGGCGTTCTGGCGGCCGCTGAAGTCGGCGTGAAAGCCGAGCCCGAGTTCGAGCAGCGCCGCGACGCGGCCGTCGAGGACCGCCGTGCCGGTGGTCGGCTGCGTCGTGCCGGCGACGATCTTCAGCAGCGTGCTCTTGCCGGCGCCATTGGCGCCGACGATCCCCACCGCCTCGCCCGGCGCGACGTCGAAGCTGACGCCGCGCAGCACCCAGCGCTCCTCGTAGGGGTGCCAGCGGCGGCCGCTCAGCCACTCGCCGAGGCGCGCGGCGCGGCGCGGGTAGCGCTTGTAGCACTTGCCGAGGTCGCGGATGCGGATCATCGAGTCCCCCGTCGCCTCACAACTCGTCCACCATCTCGCCCTGCAGGCGGTCGAAGGCGAAGGCGGCGAGACCGCAGAGGACGAGCGTGCCGGCGAGGTGCCATCCGAAAGCCGTCCAATCGGGCCAGGCGCCGGTGAGGAGCAGGCGCTGGTAGGCGTCGACGAGCGCGGTGAGCGGATTTAGGTTCAGCCAGGCGCGGGCGCGTTCGGGCAGAATGGCGGCGCTATAGACGATGGGCGTCAGCCAGAACCAGAACTGCAGCAGCACGCCGACGAACTGACCGACATCGCGGAAAAAGACGTTGAGGACGCCGAGCAGCAGACCGAGACCGAGGGCAAACAGCAACTGCAGGGCGAACAACGGCGCCAGGCCCAGCACCGCCCAGCCTGGCCAGCGGCCGGTCGCCGCGAGGACGAGGAGGAAGAGGCCGAAGATGATGCTGAAGTTGAGCGTCGCCGAGCAGGCGAGTGTCGCCGGTAGGACGCTGCGCGGGAAACTCGCCTTTTTCAGCAGGGCCGCGTTGTCGGGGAAGACGGTCAACGTGCGCGTCACCACCTCGAGGAACCAGCCCCACGGCAGCAGGCCGGCGCACAGGTAGATGCTGTAGGCGAGCCGGTCGTCCTCGCCGGGCAGGCGGGTGCGCATGACGCCGGCGAAGATCACCGTATAGATGACGATCATCGCTAGGGGCGTCAGCACCGCCCAGGCGCTGCCGAGCACCGATTGGAGATAGCGGGCCTCGAACTCTCGCCGCACCAGGGCGAAGACGAAGCCGCGATACTGCCAGAGGGCGCGCAGGGCGAGGCCGCCAGGCAAGGCGGCGGCGAGCGGCCGGCGCCCCGCGCCGCTCATGCCAGCGCCCCGGCGAGGTGCGCGACGATGCGCGCCGCGGCGTGGCCGTCGCCGAACGGGTTGACGGCGGCGTGCATGGCGGCGTGCGCGGCGGGGTCGTCGAGCAGGGCCGCGGCGGCGGCGACGATGGCGTCGCGGTCGGTGCCGACTAGGCGCGCCGTGCCGGCGGCGATGGCCTCGCCGCGTTCGGTGGTGGCGCGCGTCACCAGCACCGGCACGCCGAACGACGGCGCCTCTTCCTGCACGCCGCCGGAGTCGGTGATCACCAGGTAGGCGCGGCGCAGCAGGGCGACGAAGGCCAGATAGTCGAGCGGGTCGGTGAGGCGCACGCGCGGCTGGCCGGCGAGGGCGGCGCGCACCGGGCCGTCGACGGCAGGATTGCGGTGCACGGGGTAGACGACGACGACGTCGGGGTGCGCGGCGACGAGGGCGGTCAACGCCGCGCACAGGCCTGCCAGCCCGGCGCCGAAGCTCTCGCGGCGATGGCCGGTGACGAGCAGCAGGCGGCGCCCGGCGAGCCAGGCCTCCGGCACCGCCGCGGGCAGCGGCAGTGGCCGCGCCGCGACCGACCGCAGGGCGTCGACGACGGTGTTGCCGGTGACGACGACGCGCGCCGCGTCGACGCCGGCGCCGGCGAGGTGCGCGGCGGCGGCGGCGGTCGGCGCGTAGTGCCAGGTGGCGAGCTGCGTCACCAGACGGCGGTTCATCTCCTCGGGGAACGGCTGGTCGATGCGCCCGCTGCGCAGCCCGGCCTCGACGTGCCCGACCGGCACGTGCGCGTAGAGCGCCGCCAGGGCACCGGCGAGGGCCGAGGTGGTGTCGCCCTGCACCAACAGCGCCGCCGGGCGCTCGGCGGCGAGGACGTCGCGCAGGCCGACGAGCGTGCGTGCCGTGACGTCGGCAAGATCCTGGTCCGGCTGCATGATCGCCAGGTCGTGATCGGGCGTCAGGCCGAAGACGGCGAGCATCTGGTCGAGCATGTCGCGATGCTGGCCGGTGACGCACAGGCGCGGCGCCAGCGTCGGCGCCGCGGCGAGCGCGTCCAGCACCGGCGCCAGCTTGATCGCCTCCGGCCGCGTGCCGCAGACGACCAGGACGCGGCGCTGACTGTCCTGCCTCATGCGCGCGCTCCGGCGCCGGCGAGCAGGCGTTGGTAGAGGGCGAGCAGTTCGGCGGCGATCGCCTCCCAGGAGAAGCGATCGCGCACGAACGCGACGGCGTTTGGCGCCAGCAGGGCGCTCTCGTGCAGGCAGCGCGTCAGCGCCTGGGCGAGCTCGAGCGGGTCGCCCGGCGTCACCAGGTAGCCGGTGCGCCCCTCGTCGACCAGCGTGCGCACCCCCGGCAGACGCGAGGCGACCACGGGCGTGCCGCAGGCGAGGGCCTCGAGCAGGACCAGGCCGAAGGCCTCGGTGCGGTCGATCGACGGCAGCGCCAGCGCGTCGGCGGCGCGGAAGTAGGCTGGCAGCACCGCGTCCGGGACATCGCCGACGAAGTGCGCCCGATCGCCGAGACGGGCGCGCGCCTGCGCCTCGTACTGCGCCCGCCACTCGCCGTCGCCGCCGACCACCAACGCCGCTTCGGGGATCAGGCTCAGCGCATCGATGAGCACGTGCAGACCCTTGAAGTAGTGGGCGCGGTCGAGGCGGGCGAGGAAGAACACCGTCGGGCGCTCGGCCAGGCCGAGGGCGGCGCGCGCGGCGCTGCGGCCGCCGGCCGGAGAGAAGGCGCCGAGATCGACGCCGCCGGGGATGGCGACCAGCTTCGCCTCCAGCGCCGCCAGGTCCGCGGCGAGGAACGACGAGGCGGCGTAGTCGTAGGAGGTGACCACCAGGGCGTCGGCCATGCGCAGGATGAAGGGCAACGCCGTGCGCCGGTGCCAGTGGAACAGGCGCGCTTTCCAGTGCACGCCGACGACGTCCATCTGGTACTGCAGCACCAGCCGCGGGCCGCCGGCGAGGCGGCGCGCCGCCAGCAGCTCGGCGGTGCCGAAGAACGGGTAGTGCAGGTGCACGACGTCGAAGCCGCGCAGCCGCCAGAGCACCTGCGGCAGGCAGGCGGCGTTGCCGCGCGCCAGCAGCGCCGGCCACTCCTCGACCGTCACCCCGGCCGGGCGCGCGCGCGGCACCTTGCCGCGCGGCGTCACCACCGTCACCGCGGCGCCCGCCGCGGCGAGCGCGCGCGCCTGATGGAAGGCGACCGCACCCATACCGCCGCGGTAGGGGGGGAAGACGGGCGCGATGTGCGCGACTCGCACGGGTTCGACTCGACGGCGGAGACGGGCGTGGCGTGGCGTGGCGTTGCGTTGGCCGCGCGGCTTCGGTAGCTCGACGGCTCGATGCCCCTAGCAACTGCGCGCCGCCAGGGTCAACGCGGCGCTCCGAACCTGACGGCGCGCGGCGATTGGCTGGCAACGCCATCGGGGAGTCAGTAAGGTTCTTCCAATGGCTGCAAAGCGTTCCGCTGTCGCCACTCTCGTGCTGGCTCTCGCCGGTCTCGCCATCGCGGCGATGATCGCGCACACGCACGCCCAGCTCGAGCAGGGGCTCGCCGTCGCCTGCAAGGTCAACGAGACCGTCGACTGCGCGCCGGTGCTGAGCTCCGAGTACGCCTACCTGTTCGGCGTGCCGATCGCCTGGTTGGCGCTGGTCGCCTACGCCGGCCTCGCCGTCGCCGCCGTCGTCGCCTGGCGCGCGCCGAGCGCCCTGCGCCGCCGCCAGGCGGCGAGCCTGCTCTTCGCCGGCGCCGTCGCGGCGCTGGTCTTCTCCGCCTACCTGGCCTACATCGCGCTGGTCGTCCTCGGCCACGTCTGCCCGCAGTGTACCGGCCTCTACGTCGTCAACCTGCTGCTCGTCGCTGCCACCGCGTGGCTCTACGCGGCGACCCAGAGCGCCATGCGCGCGCAACAGGCCTGGCGCGAGCGCGTCCGCCTGATCAGCGGCGGCGCGCTCGGCATGCTGGCGCTGCTGCTCGGCGCCGTCGCGTGGAAGGCGGTCAACAACCCCGGCAATCTCTCGCCGAGCGAGGTCTGCGAGCGCGACCCGACGTTCTGCCAGCAATACAAGGCGCTGCCGATCGCGCCGGTGGCGATCGAGGGCGGCCACGCCAAGGGACGCCCAGACGCGCCGGTGACCATCGTCGAGTTCTCCGACTTCGAGTGCGGCCACTGCAAGGAAGCCTACCGCGGCATCAAGGCGGCACTGCCGACCTACGGCAACGACGTGCAAGTGCGCTTCCACCACTACCCGCTCGACGCCGCCTGCAATCCTGCCATCCCGGCGGGCAGCGGCCACAAATTCGCCTGCCTCGCCGCCACTGCGGCGGAGTGCGCCGGTGCGCAGGACAAGTTCTGGCAGTACCACGATACGCTGTTCGAACATCAGCCCGATTTCACGCGCGACGATTTGCTCCGCTACGCCGACGCGCTCGGTCTCGACCGCGCCCAGTTCACCGCCTGTCTCGACAGCGATGCGACGCGCGCCGCGATCGCGCGCGATGTCGCCGCCGGCGATCGCCTCGGCATCGAATCGACGCCGACGCTGTTCCTCAACGGCCGCACCGTGCGCGGCGCGCTGCGCGGCGACGTGCTCGGCTACGCGATCGTCCTCGAGCGCGCCGCCGTCGCGCCGCGCAGCTGAGCGCCTCGTCGCGCGCTGCGCGCGCACGCGAAAGCGTTGCGGCACATGCGCGAGGCGTTGCACAGCGAAATTTTCTTGACAGCTCTACCTGCCAGGAATAGAGAGACCGCCTCTTCCGTTCCGATTCTTTCTTTTTTCGATCTCAAATGAAGTTGTTCGGGTGCACCCGCCGCCTTCCTATCGTGGAGGGAGCGGCGGAGGTGCATGTCGTGGCTGTGTATTGTGGTGTGGAGGATGGGGAGAACTGGTGTGGTGGCGGTGGGTTGGTGAGTTGTCCCCAGGTGTGGAAAGCGGTCGCGTGCTCCGACAGGTCCGGTCAGCTCAGGTCTGGGTCGCCCAGGTCTGAGTCGCCAACTGTACGTATGAGGGGTGGGCGCGCATGGAGGCACTATGGTCGGCGGCATTGCCACTGTTGCGGCAGCACATGGGGGAGCGGAATTTTTCCGCCTGGATCGCACCGATCCATTGTCAGGGGACCGAGGGTGAGCTGCGGCTGGAGGTTCCCAGCCGCTTCTTCCAGTCCTGGGTGACGCGGCACTTCCTGGCGACGATCCGCGACACGCTGAGCGAGCTGGCGGGCGCGCCGTGTGCGGTGCGCGTGGTGGTCTCCACGGAGGGGAACGGGGCGCCGCGGCCGGCGCCGGCCGCACCGGCGCCGGAGCTTCCGGCGCCGGTGCGCGCTGCGCGCGCGCCGAAGATCGGCCGCTTGGTGTCGCACTACACCTTCGAGACGTTCATCGTCGGCGCCGCCAACGAGGTGGCGTTCCAGGCGGCCCGCGCGGTCAGCGCGGCGCCGGGCGGGCGGTTCAATCCGATGTTCCTGCACGGCGGCGTCGGGCTGGGCAAGACGCACCTCATCAACGCCATCGCGCACCAGCTGCTGCGCCGCCCGGGGCGGTTGAACGTCGCCTGCCTGTCGGCCGAGTCGTTCATGAACGCCCTCATCACCTCGCTGCGCCAGGATCAGATGAACGCCTTCCGCGAGCGCTTCCGTCAGGTCGACGCGCTGATCCTCGACGACGTGCAGTTCCTCGCTGGCAAGGAGCGCACGCAGGAGGAGTTCTTCCACACCTTCAACGCCCTGCATGGGGCGGCCAAGCAGATCGTGCTCACCTCCGACAAGGCGCCGAGTGCCATCGCCGGGCTCGAGCAGCGGCTGCGCAGTCGTTTCGAGGGCGGGCTGATCGCCGACGTGCACCCGCCGACGCGCGAGATGCGGCTGGCCATCCTGCGCGCCAAGGCGGCGGTGCAGGGCATCGCGCTGACCGACGCGGTGGCCGATCTGCTGGTGCAGCGCAGCGGGGCCAGCGTGCGCGAACTCGAGGGGGCGCTCAACCGGGTCTCGGCGATGGCGGCGGTGCGCGGCTGCGCGATCACGCCGGAGCTGGCGGTGGTGGCGCTCGGGCCCTACGCGCGGACCCGCACGTCGGTGTCGGTGGAGACGATCCAAGAGACGATCAGCACGCGTTTCGGGCTCAGCGTTGCCGACCTGGTTTCGCATCGGCGCGAGCGCGAGGTGTCGTATCCGCGCCAGCTGGCGATGTACCTCAGCCGCATGGTCGCCGAGGCCTCGTTTCCGGCCATCGCCGAGAAGTTCGGCGGCCGCGATCATTCGACGGTGATGTACGCGGTGCAGCGCATCGAGACGCGCCGGGCGGCCGACGCCGACGTCGATCAGATGCTGGCCGGCCTCGAAGGGGAGCTGCGCGCGCGGAGCTGAGGAATTCAGACGGGGAAGCGGAGAGGCGAGTGGGAAAGGGGGACGGGGAAAGGGGGACGTTGGGGCGGAACGGACACTTCCGCGGCGGAAGTGTCCGTTCCGCCCCAACGTCCCCCTTCTTGATTCCACTGGGCTAGCGGCGGCGCTTGCACCTCGCCAGTGCGCTTGCTGTGGTCATGGCATGCGCGCCGTCCTGCTGTTGCTCCTCCTGCCGAGCCTCGCCGCCGCCCAGCTCGCCGTGACGCCGTTGGCGCCCATCGCGTTGCCGGTGGGCGAGGATGCCGGGCCGCAGGCGATCACGCTGGTCGACATCAGCGGCGACGGCGCCGTCGATCTGCTGGCGATCGACCGCGAGAACGACGCGCTGCGCGTCCTGCTCGGGCGCGGCGACGGCAGCTTCGACGCGCCGGTCGTGTACCCGCTCGAGGGCACCCCGACGGCGGTGACGGCGGCGGATTTCGCCTCGCCCTTCGCCTCCGAGACGATCGGCGACATCGACGGCCGCGTCGACATCCTGGTGGCGCACGAAGACGGCTTCGCCGAACTGCTGCTCGGCCGCGGCGACGGCAGCTTCGAGCCGCCGGAGCAGGACTTTACCGATGTGCTCGACTCGCTCGAGCTGATCGGCGTCGCCGTGCACGACCTCGACGGCAACGGCCGCCTCGACCTCGTCCTGCTCGACTTCTTCGAGGAGGTCTATTTCCTCTGCAACGAGGCGGGCTCCTTCGCCCCCTGTGCCACCGACCTGGTATGCACCGACGGCTTTGGCGCCGCCGCGCTGGCGCTGGGTGACGTCGACGGCGACGGCAACGTGGATGTGGCGGTGGCCAGTCGGGACACCGCAGACGTGCGCATCATTGCCGGTCTCGGCGGCGGCCGCTTCGACGCCGAGGCGGTCACGGCACTGGCGGTGACGGTCGATGCCGCCCAGGCGCCGCTCGCTGTCGCCGCGGCCGATCTCGACGGCGCCGCCGGCGACGAACTCGCGGTCGGCTTGTTCGGCAGCGAGCCGCGTTCGTTGGCACGCGTCGCCTTCGCCGCCGATGCGGTGGTCATCGACCACTCCGTCGGCGGTGCCGGCGTGCTCGCCGTGGCGACGGCGGATCTGTCCGGCGACGGCGCGGTGGACGCCCTGCTGGCGCGCGACGGGCGCGGCGGCCTGGCCGTCGCCGCCGGTGACGGCGCCGGCGGCTTTGCCGCCGCGGCGCCGCCGGCAGGGGGCGAGGGAATCGGCGCCAGCCGCGCCGTTGTCGTCGCCGACATCGACGGCGACGGCCGCCCCGACGTCGCCGTCCTGTCGCTGGCCGGCGACGCCGTGACGGTTGCCCTGACCAACGCCGCTCCAGCCTGTGTCGGCGACTGCAATGGCGACGGCGCCGTCTCGATCAACGAGCTGATCGGCGGCGTCAACATCGCCATTGGCAGCCAGCCGCTGAGCGGCTGCCCGGCCTTCGACGGCAACGGCAGCGGCACGGTGACGATCGACGAGTTGGTCGGCGCGGTGCGCGCCGCCCTCGAAGCCTGTCCGCGGTGAGCGGCCGCTGGGGCCGACCGCGCCGCGCCGGGGCGCAGACTGGGCAGGAGGGCCGCGCGTGCCATGGCCGCCCTCCACATATGCGGCCCATCCATATATAGGCGGCGCGAAAGCCCGGGGGATGCCGATGTTCGACCGCAGTGTTCGAGAAGCCATCATGCCGTTCGTCGCCCTCGCCGTGCTCACGGCAGTGGCGGCGGCGCCCGCCCAGGCGCAGTTCCTCAGCCCGCGCTTTCAGCGGCTTGGCGCGGTCTCGGTCGCGGTCGAGGCCGACGCCGGACGGCAGGCGGTGGCGCTGGCCGACCTCGACGGCGACGCGCGTCCGGACCTGGTGGCGATCGATCCCGACAACGCCCGCATCGGGATCTATCGCAACGACGGCGGCGGCGGCTTCGCACTGGTCGCCGAGCCGGAGATCGGCCTGACGCCGATGGCGGTGGCAATCGCCGACGTGGCGTCTCCGTTCGCCTCCGACGCCCAGGGCGCGCCGGACGGATTGCCGGATATCATCGTCGGCGGCGACGCCGGCGAGGTGCGGATCCTGCTCGGGCGCGGCGACGGCCAGGTCGATCCCGCCGAGCAGGACCTGGACGACTTTCTCGAGACGTTCGAAGTGATCGGCCTCGCCGTCGGCGACTTCGACGAGAACGGGGCGCTCGACCTGGCGCTGCTCGATGCGTTCGGCGTCTATCTGGTGTGCAACGAGGCGGGGACGTTCGCGCCGTGCGGCGCGGTCGACGGCCTCGATGTCGACGCGGACGATCCGATCGAGATTCTGGCGGGAGATTTCGACGCCGATGCCGACCTCGACCTGGCGGTCCTGGATCGCGCCGCGCAGCGCGTCTCCCCGCTGCTCGGCCGCGGCGACGCCAGCTTCGCCATCGGCAGTCCGGTTTCCGTGAGTGGCGAGGCGGTCGGCGCGGAGACCGTGGACCTGGCCGTGGCGCGCCTCGACGGCGACGCGACCGACGATCTGGTGGCGATCAATCATACCGACGATCTGCAGTTCATCGCCGTCTCACTGCTCGGGCGCGCCAACGGATCATTCCGCGTCACGCGCTTCGTCGTCGATTTCCAGGCCAGTGCACTGGCCGTCGACGACTTCGATCCCGACGAGGAGAACGGCGTCGACGTCCTGGTCGGCTACGAGGACTTCGGCGTCACGGTGAACCTCGGCGACAGCGCCGGCTCCTTCCTCGACCCCTTCTACCCGGTCGGCAGCAACGGCGTCGGCAGTGTCTCCCTGCTCGTCGCCGTCGACCTGGACGGCGATGCGCGACCCGATATCGTGTCGATCAACCGCGCCGGCACGCAAGCCACGGTGCTGCTCAATGCCAGCACGCCGCCGTGCGTCGGCGACTGCGACGCAAACGGGGTCGTGACCGTCGACGAACTGGTGACCGGCGTGAACATCGCCATCGGCGGCTTCGACCCGCGCCAGTGCCTGGCGCTGCAGGTGGACGGCAGCATCAACGTCGCAATCAGCGAACTGATTGCTGCGGTGCGGGCCTCGCTCGAGGGGTGCCAGGCGCCGCCTGCCTGACGGCCTGCGGCGGCAGATTTGACAATGACGTCGGCCGCCGTGAGATTGAGGGCAATCCCGCCAGCCCACCCCGCGCGCGCGGCCGTTGCCCCGGAGCTGAATTTTTGCCCTCCAGGCGGCGTCGTGAGCCCAGCCGACCACCCACCGAGCCCATGCTGATACTCCCCGCTTCGACCCGCCGCCCGCTCTTCCACGCCGCCGCGTCGCTCGTCGCGCTGCTCGTCGTTGCCGGGCCGCTCGCGGCGCAGGTCAATCCGCGCTTCGCGGTCGGCACGACGGTCGCCGTCGCCGTCGGCCCCGAGGCCGGGAGGCAGCCGTTCTCGCTGGCCGACGTCAACGACGACGGCCGGCTCGATCTCATCACCATCGACCCCGAGAACGACCGCGTCGCCGTCTATCTGCGGCTCGAGGACGGGACGTTCGACCTGGTCGCCACGCCGGAGGTGGACATGACGCCGACCGCGGTGGCGGTGGCCGATATCGCCTCTCCCTTTGCGTCGGACGATGCCGGCGCGCCGGACGGCAAGCCGGACATCATCGTCGGCGGCGACGCCGGCGAGGTGCAGATCGTGCTCGGCCGCAACGACGGCCAGTTCGACCCGCCCGAGCAGGAACTCGACGAACTCGAGACGCTCAGCATCGTCGGCATCGCGGTCGGGGATTTCGACGATGCGAGCGATACCAGCATCGCCCTGTTGGACGACTTCGGCGTGTACATGCTGTGCAACGAGAACGGGACCCTGTCGGCATGCGGCGCCGAAGCGGGCATCGACCTGGATGGCGTTCCGACCGAGCTGGTGTCGGGCGACTTCGACGCCGACGCCGATCTGGATCTCGTCGTGCTGCTCGGGGTGGATCAGCGCATCGTGCCGCTGTTCGGCACCGGCGACGCGACCTTCGATGTCGGCAACAGCGCCTCGGTGGCCGGCGAAGCGGCCGGCGCCACGACGGTCGATCTCGCCGTCGGCCGCATGGACGGCGACAACACCGACGACCTCGTCGCGGTCAACGACGCCAACGACCTGCAGTTCCTCGGCGTCGTGCTGCTCGGGCGCACCAACGGCAGCTTCCGGAGCCAGCCCTTCGTCGCAGACTTCGAGGCCAGCGCGATCACGCTGGCCGACTTCGACTCCGGATCGGACCGCGCCCTTGACGCCATCACCGGGTACAGCAGCGGCCTGGCCACCGCCAACCTCGGCGATGGCAGCGGCGCGCTCGGCGACCCCTTCACCTTCTCAGGTTCTGGGCAGGTGCCGGCCGCGCAGGCCTTGGCCGCCGGCGATCTGGCTGGCGATTCGCTGCCCGATTTCATCGCTCTCAACACCGACGGCACGCAGATGCGCGTGTTGATCAACCGCTCCGCCGAGCCGACGCCGACGCCGTCGATGATGTCTGGAACGCCCGCGACGCCGACCATCACGGCGACCGGGTCGGTGGTGCCGACAAACACGCCGACCGCGACGCCGACGCGGACGCCGCTGCCGCCGACGGCGACGCCGACCCCCATCCCGACCGCCAACTATGGGCGCTGCGACGTGCAACTCGGCGGCGCCTTCGCCGCCATCGCCACCGGCCGGCTCGACGGCGACGGTAGCGCCGACGTGGCCGTTGCCGACCGCGACGGCGACCGCGTCCTGCTGCTCTTCAACACCGACAGCGCGGCGCAGGCGCTGCGCGGTTGTGCCGACTCGATGAACATGATGCAGGGCGACCCGCCGATCACGCTGCCGGTCACGGCGCTGGCGGTCGGCGACGCGCCGCGCGCCCTGGCGGTGGTGGATGTCGAGCGCGACGGCGACTTCGACGTCGTCGTCGCCGACGGCGACGGCGTCACCGTGCTGCGCAACGACGGCGGCGGCCAGTTCAGCCGCCAGCCGGCCGTGGCGGTCGGCGTCAATCCGTCGGCGATCATCGGCGACTACCCGATCGACCCGACCGACCCGCGCCGCCGCGCGCCGCTCGATGTCAACCGCGACGGCCGCACCGACTTGGTCATTGCCAACGCCGGCAGCGCCTTCCTGTCGATTCTCTACGGCGCCGTCGGCGGCGGTTTCGATGTCGCGACGCGCAACATTCCCGGCCAGGCCTCGACGCTCACCGCCGCCGACTTCAATCAGGACGGGCGCATCGACTTGGTCGCCGGCCGCGGCAGCGACGCGCTGCTGCTGCTGCAGAACGCCGACCTCGTGGCCGGCCAATCGGTCTTCCAGGCCAGCGCGTTCGCCAGCGGCGACGCCATCGTCGCCGTCGTCAGCGGCTTCTTCGACGGCAACCGCCTCGCCGACGTGCTCATCACCCGCGCCAGCGCGCTCGGCGAGGTCTTCCTGTTCGGCGGCGGCGGCTTCTCCCGCAGCGGCACGTTCACCGCCGGCCGCAACCCGCGCGCCGCGGGTGTCGGCCGCTTCAACAGCGGCGACAGCGCCACCGATGCCGTCATCGCCAGCGGCGAGTCCCAGGGTGATCTCAGCTTCGCCCTCGGCAACGGCAGCGGCGCCTTCCGGGCCCCGGCGTTGAACCCCTTCGCGGTGCGCCCGCTGCCGGTGGCGCTGGCGGTCGAGAGCTTCGACGCCGACGGCATGCAGGACGTCCTCACCGCCAACGCCGACGGGACCCTGTCGGTGCTGCTCAGCAGCGTGCCGCCGCCGACGCCGACGCCGCGGCCGACCGAGACGCCGACCGCCACCGAGACGCCCTCGCTGACTGGCACGCCGACCTTGACGCCGACGCCGACGGTCACCGGGACCGTGCCGGCGACCGGCACGCCGACCTTTACCGCCACCGGCACGCGCACGGCGACGCCGCTCAACACGCAGTCGCCGACCGCCACCAAGATCGGTAACTTCCAGCTCAGCGGCAACGGGTGCGCCATCGACGCGCGCGGCGGCACGCCGGCCGGCGCGCTCGCCATCGGCGTGGCGCTGCTCCTGGTGGCGCGCCGTCGCCACGGTGCCCGTCTGGTGGCCACGCTGCTGGCGCTCGCCAGCCTCACCGCCGTCGCCGAGGCGCAGCCGCCGTATGTCGCCTGCACCGTCCCGAGCTCGGTATTTCTGCCGCCGCTCAACGGCGTGCGCGGCGGCGCCGTCGGCGACCTCGACGGCGATGCCAGTCCCGACTTCGCGCTGCTCGACGCCGCCAACCTGCAGGTCGCGTTGACCGACCGCACCCTGCTGCAGCGCGGCTCCTGCCCCGAGGCGATCACCGCCTTCGCGACGCAGGCGTCGAACCCGGCCGCGGTGGCGATCGGTCTGCTCGACAGCGACGCGCAGCCCGACCTGGCCGTCGCCGTGCAGTCACCGCGGCAGGTGTCGGTGCTGCCCGGCGCCCTCTTCGGCGCCGGTCCCAACTCGCCGGCGCTCGATCAGCCGGTGTCGGTGGCGATCGACCTGCTCAACCTCGACGGCTTCCCCGACCTCATCGTCGGCGATGCCAACCGCGTGCGGGTACTGCTCGGCCGTGCCGATGGCACCTATCCGGAGTTCTCCAAGACGCTCGAGCTCGGCAACGAGCAGGTCGAGGCGGTCGGCATCGCCGACTTCGACGGCGACGGGCGGCGCGACATCGCCGCCGTCGATCTGCTCGGCATCCTGCGCGTCTTCCTGCAGAACGCCGCCGGCGACCTGCCGCTCGGCCTGACGCGCGACCTCGGCGCCTTTCCCAACGACATGCAGGTGGCCGATCCGCTGCGCGGCGGCGACCTGAACGGGGACTTCATTCCCGACCTGGCCTTCGTCACCACCGACGGGCGGCTGCGCATCCTGCTCGGCACGCGCAGTGCTTCCAGCATTGGTTTCGCCAGTGCGGGCGCCGTCGATACCGGCCCCAATCCGACTGCTGTCGGGCTCGCCGACCTGGACGACAACGGCGATCTCGACGCCGCCGTCGCCACCAGCGGCGCCAGCGGCAACGTGCGCTTCTTCCTCGGCGACGGCAGCGGCGGCTTCGCGCTTGGCGCCACCCGCCAGACCGGCCGCGGCCCGAGCGCGGTGCTGATCGCCGACCTCGACGACGACGGCCTGCCCGACGTCACCATCACCAACCAGACCGACGGCTCGCTGACCATCTTCCTCAGCAGTGCGCCAGCCCCGACGCCCACCTCGACGCCGCTCAATACGCCGACGCAGACCGGCACCGTCACCCAGACCCCGACCCCGACGCCGAGCGCCACGCCGACCGAAACGCCGACGGCGACGCCGACGCAGACCCCGACCTCGACGGCACAGTCGACCCTGACGCCGACACCGCCACGCACGCCGACGCCGACTGTGACCTCCACCTTCGGCGGCTTTCAGGTGATGGGCGAGGGCTGCGCCAACATCGGCGGCGGCGCCAGCGGCGGCAGCGTGATGCCGCTGGTGGGGCTGGCGGCCCTAACGCTGATCCGCCGCTGGCGGCGCTGACCGCTGGTCCGCTCCTGACACCGACAGCACCTTGAACCGCCGTCACCGCTCCTCTACATCCGCCGAATGGTCGGTATCTGTCGCTATGGCTCCTATCTCCCCGTCCACCGTCTCGAGCGCCGGCTGATCGAGCAGGCCTGGGGGACCCGGCAAGCGAAGGGCGAGATCGCCGTCGCCAACTACGACGAGGACGCGCTGACGCTCGCCATCGATGCCGCCATGGCCTGCCTCGGCGACGCGCCGGCGGTGGTCGAGGGCGCCTTCTTCGCCAGCACCAGCGCGCCGTATGCCGAGAAGCAGATAGCCAGCGTCCTGGCCACCGCCTGCGACCTGCCGCGTAGCATCACCACCGCCGACTTCGCCGGCTCGGTGCGCGCCGGCCTGGCCGCCACCCTCGCCGCGCTGCGGACCGTGCAGGCCGGCGCCGCGTCGGCGCTCCTGGTCGCCGCCGCCGACGTGCGCGTCGCCGCCCCGGAGAGCGAGCTCGAGGGCGTGCTCGGCGACGGCGCCGCGGCGTTGCTGGTCGGCGACCAGGACGTCATCGCCGAGTTCCTCGGCGCCGCCGCCATCGCCGACGCGTTCACCCACCTGTGGCGCACCGACGTGCAACGCACCGTTCAGGTCACCGGCGGCCGCTTCTCGACCGACTTCGGCTACGGCCGCGACCTCGCCACCGCCATCCGCGCCCTGCTCGAGCGCCAGGGCCTCGCTCCCGCGGCGATCCGCTTCGTCGCCCTCGGCGCACCCGACGCGCGCGCCGCCGCCGACCTCGCCAAGGGGCTCGGCTTCGACGCCAAGACGCAGGTCGTCGCCTCGCTGCACGGCGAGATCGGGTGCACCGGCAGCGCCGAGCCGCTGTTGCTGCTGGCGCGCGCCCTGGACACCGCCGCGCCCGGCGACCTGATCCTCGTCGGCGGTGGCGGCGAGGGCGCCGACGCGCTGCTCTTCCGCGCCACGCCGGCCCTCGCCGCGCAGCGCGCCACCACGCCGCTGGCGACGTGGCTGGCGGCGAAGGCGCCGCTGCCGTCGTACCAGCGCTATCTCAAGTTCCGCCGCTTGATCGAAGTCGACGAGGTCACCGACACGGTGACCAACGTGCTCGAGTACCAGGAGCGCAAACAGGACATCCGCCTCTACGGCAGCAAGTGCGAGGCCTGCGGCCAGGTGCAGTACCCGATGGCGCGCGTCTGCATCCGCTGCCGCGCGCAGGAGCGCCTCGTCGACGTGCGCCTGGCGCGCCGCGGCACGGTGTTCACGTTCACCGTCGACCACCTCATCGCCAACCTCGCGCATCCGCTGCCGATGGCCGTCGTCGACGCCGACGGCGGCGGGCGCCTGTACCTGCAGATCGCCGACGCCGACGATATCGCCATCGGCGCCACGGTCACCTTCACCTACCGCCGCCTCCACGTAGGCGCCGGCAACCGCAACTACTACTGGAAAGCCCGGCCGATCCGCGAAGCGTAGAGTCATCTTCACACGGAGGCACGGAGAATCGGAGGGCCGCCTCGCTCTCCGCGCCTCCGTGTCTCCGTCTGAGAATCCGTGAGGAGGGACCACGATGAAAGATCAAGTGGCGGTGATCGGCGTCGGCTGCACCAAGTTCGGCGACCTGTACGAGCAGGGCTACGAGGACCTGATCTGCGAGGCGGCGTTCGAAGCCTACGCGGACGCGAAGATCGATCCGGCCGACATCAAGGCAGCCTACCTCGGCACCTACATGCCGGGCGCTGCCGGCGGCAAGTCGGCGGTGTCGCTGGGCGATGCGCTGCGCCTTTACGACCGGCCGATAACGCGCGTCGAGAACTACTGCGCCACCGGCACCGACGCCTTCCGCAATGCCTGCCTCGCCGTCGCGTCGGGCACCTACGACGTCGTGCTGGTGCTCGGCGCGGAGAAGCTCAAGGATCGCGGCGGCCGCGGCCTGCCGCGCTTCGGCCACCCGTTGCTCGCCAAGGGAAACTCCGCCCCCGGCCTCTTCGCGCTGGCCGCCAATCGCTACATGCACACCTACGGCGTCGGCCGCGAGACGCTGGCCAAGATCGCGGTGAAGAACCACTACAACGGCGCCCGCAACCCCAAGGCGCACCTGCGCAGCGAGATCACCGAGGAGCAGGTGCTCAGCGCGCCGATGATCTCGACGCCGTTCGGACTCTTCGACTGCTGCCCGACCACCGACGGCAGCGCCGCGGCGATCGTCTGCCGCGCCGATCTGGCGCAGCGCTACACCGACACGCCGATCCTGGTGAAGGGCTTCGGCCTGGCGGTAACAACCGGGCGGCCCTATTTCGATCCGACCTTCGACTACCTCGGCTTCCGCTCGACGCAGCAGGCGGCGCAGCAGGCGTACGCCATGGCCGGCATCACGCCGCGCGACGTCAGCTTCGCCGAGGTGCACGACTGCTTCACCTGGACCGAGTTGTCGAACATCGAGGACCTCGGCTTCTGCGCCAAGGGCGAGGGCAAGGCGCTGGTGCACGAGGGGCGCACGGCGCTCAGCGGCGACATTCCGATCAACCCGAGCGGCGGGCTGAAGTCGTTCGGCCATCCGATCGGCGCCAGCGGCGTGCGCATGATCTACGAGTGCGTCACCCAGTTGCGCGGCCAGGCCGGTGAGCGGCAGGTGAAGAACGCCCAGATCGGTCTGGCCCACAACGTCGGCGGCCCGGGCGCCGTCGCCTGCGTCATCGCGCTGGGACACTGACGCATCACCTGGAGTGTCACTTTCTCGCCGACTTGCCGTGAGGGGCGCCGGCGCGGATGACATACGCCTCCCCGGCCGGCCCGGTATCGCTGCCAGACCGGCGGGCGGCAGGCTGGCGCTTCCCTTGCTGCGCCGTCACGCAGGACGATGGGGCCCAGCATGGTCAGTAAGGAGCCGACGGCGCGCGACGAGGCGGTCGCGACGGTCGATCGCAAGCGCATCGTCATTCTGCTGCGCTCGGTGGTCATCGCCACCACCGGCTACCTGGTCTCCACGGGAGCCGACGACGGGCGCCTGGCGGCGCTCCTGTACATCGGCCTGTTCGCCGCTTCCAACGTCGCACTGGCCCTGGCGCCGCGCCGCGTCTTCTCCCTGGCGCACTTCGGGCCCTGCCTGTTGCTCGCCGACAGCGCCGTCATCCTGTTCGGCATGTCGTGGAGTCACGGACTCTCCCAGGACCTGTTGCTGGCCTACTTCTTCACCATCTTCCTGGTCACCATCGGCGAGACGCTCGGGCAGATCGCCATCGGCAGTGCGCTGATCGGCGCCGTCTACGGGTATTGGCTGTGGGTCGGCGGCACCGGCGCGGCCAGCGCCGCGGCCTGGGTGCGGCTGCCGTTCTTCTTCCTGGTGGCGGTGTTTTACGCCTCGTTGATCGAGCAGTTGAAGCGCGAGCGGCAGCGGCGGCGCGCGGCGGAGACCGAGAACCAGCACCTGCGCTTCCTGCTCGACCTGGCCAGCGTCTTCTCCGAGACGCACGCGACGCGCGAGTTCGTGCGCGGCATCGGTCGCTTCGTCGAGGGCACCTCGCCGGGCCTGCGTTGCCGCATGGCGCTGACCGACGCGGGCGGCGCGGCGCCGGACGGCGGCGTCGCCTTTCCCTTGCGCGCGCACGGCCAGTCGTATGGCGCGCTGCTGGTCGAGACCGAGGGTGGCCGCGCCCTCGCGGAGCGCGAGCGCTGGCTGTGCCAGATGGTCGGCCATGCCGCCGCCGGCGCACTGTACGCCGCCGAGCAGTCCGACGCGGCACGCGTCGCCGCCGACGCCAAGGACCAGTTCCTGGCCACCATCTCGCATGAGTTCCGGACGCCGCTGCACGCCATCCTGGGCTATCTCGACGTCGTCGACACGTCGCTGCCGTCCGGCGGTGATGCCATGCTGCACGAGAGCATCGAGCGCATGCGCGTCAACGCCTGCCGCCTGCAGCATCTGCTCGAAGAACTGGTCAGCTTCGCCGAGATCCGCTCTGGTCGGCGCGGCGTGCGCATCGAGCCGATCAGCCTGCGCGACACCGTCGAGGAACTCCTGCCGATCACCCGTGAGCTGGTCGGGGGCAAGCCGGTGGCCATCTTCGCCTCGGTTGATGGCGCCGCCGACGACCTGCGTACCGACCGCCGCAAACTCAACCGCGCCCTCGGCTGCCTGCTCAGCAACGCCGCCAAGTTCACCGATGCCGGCGAGATCCGCGTCAGTGCGCGCGGCGTCGGCGACGGGCAGGTGGAGATCGCCATCAGCGACAGTGGCATCGGCATCGCGCCGCAAGATCTGGCGATCATCTTCGACGATTTCCGCCAGGTCGACGGCTCGTTCACGCGCCGCTACGGCGGCCTCGGCATCGGCCTCACCCTGGCGCGCGAGATCATCGGCCTGCTCGGCGGGGGGCTCGAGATCGACAGCGACCTGGGGCGCGGTACGACCGTCCGCGTCACCCTGCCGCAGGCGCTTCCCGACATCGCGCTTCCGCGCCCGCTGCGCGTCTCGGCGCCCATCAGCGAGCCGGCCGCGGCGGCCTGAATCGCGTCACTCGCGACGGGTCGGGAGGGCGCCCTGGGCGCCGGCACCCCGATCAGGCGGCGTCAGACCAGTCCGGCGGCCAGCGACGCGAACTTGCCCAGCCACGGGCCGAGCGAGAAGACGCAATACACCGCCGCCAGTGAGCGCATCACCAGCACGCCGACGCGCGCCGGCGCGACGCGGTGCAGCAGTACCAACAGGCCGCAGGCCTTGGCCTTGAACAGCAGTAAGGCCGGACCAACGCCGAGCAGGCCGAAGGCACCGAGCAGAATCGGGTTGGCTTCCTTGAAGCCGAGCAGCAGGCCCTGGTAGGTGGCGACGCCGTCGAAAAGCTGCAGGGCCAGGTTGAGGATCAGCAAGCGGTACAGATGCAGGTCCACGGTGCGAGTCTGCAGGCTGGCGGCGGCGGAGTCCACGCCTCATCTTCTGGCGCAACTGCCGTGCGCTTTGCCAGAGAAAAATGCGCCAAGGCGCGGTGAGTCAGGCGAGGACGCCGGCGGCGCGCAGCGCCGCGATCCGCTCCGGCGCATAGCCGAGGATGCGTCCCAGCACCTCGTCGGTGTGCTCGCCCAGGCAGGGCGCGGCGCGCTGCACCTCACAGGGCGTGCCGGACAGGCGCCACGGGGCGCCAAAGTGCAGCTTGGTGCCGATCTCGCTGTGCGGGCGTTCGACGAAGAAGCCGCTCTGCGCCAGATGCGGATCCTCCGCCAGGTCGCGGCTGTTCATCGCCAGCGAGGCCGGCAGGCGCGCCGCCTGCAGGGCGGCGACGACCTCCTCGGCGACGCGATCGCGCGTCCACGCGCCGAGCAGCGCCTCGAGGGCGTCCTCATTGGCCTTGCGGGCGGCGGCGCTGGCGAAGCGGCTGTCGTCGGCCAGCTGCGCCTGTCCCATGCAGGCGGCGAGGCGGCGCCAGTCGTCGTCGTCGCGCGCCACGATCGCCACCCAGCGCTGCTCGCCGGCGCAGCGGAAGACGCCGTGCGGCGCCATGATCGGATCGCGGTTGCCGGCGCGCGGCGGGGCGGCGCCGGCGACGCTCTGCGCCAGCACGCCCTCGGCGAGCACCGCGATACTGGTCTCCCACTGCGACAGATCGATGTACTGGCCGGCGCCCGTCTCGGCGCGGTGCCACAGCGCCGCCAGCACCGCCACGGCGCCATGCAGGCCGCCGGTCGGGTCGCCGTAGGAGATGCCGACGTGCATCGGCGGCCAGTCGGCGTAGCCGGTCAGCGACGACATCCCGGACAGCGGCACCTGCGCCGGTCCGTAGGAGACGAAGTCGCGCTCGGGGCCGGTGGCGCCATAGCCCGACAGGGCGATCATGATCAGATCCGGCCGCAGCGCGCGCAGCGTCTCGTAGCCGAGACCCATGCGGTCCATGACGCCGGCGGCGAAGTTCTCGCAGACGATGTCGCACTGCGCGACCAGGTCGTGCGCCACCGCCAGCGCCGCTGGTTGCTTGAGATCGAGCGCCAGGCTGAGCTTGCCCTGATTGTACTGGTTGAAGTAGCCGCTGCGGTTGACGCCGGGCTGGCCGTCGGCGAACGGCGGCAGCAGACGCGTCACGCAGGTGCGGCTGGCGCTCTCGACGCGGATGACCTCGGCGCCGAGGTGGGCCAGTTGCAGCGTGCAGAACGGGCCGGCCCACACCCAGGTGAAGTCGGCGACGCGGATCCCGTCGAGCGGCCGGCTCATGCGCCCACCTCCGCCAGCACCTCGGCGGTGTGCTCGCCGAGGCGCGGCGCCGGTCGGCGCAGCGCCCACGGCGTCGCCGCCATCCGATAGGGAGCACCGGGCACGGTGACGGCGGCGCCGCCGGCAGCGAGCGTGGCGAAGAAACCGCGCGCCTTGAGGTGCGGCGAGGCGAGCAGGTCGCCCATCGTCGACACCGGCGCGAACGGAATGCGGCGCCGCTGCGCCGCCAGGTAGACCTCCTGCACCGACTGTTCGCTGGCCCACTCCTGCAGAAACAGCTTCAGCGCGTCCCAGTTGGCGCCGCGACTGAGGCGGTCGGCGAACAGCTCGATGCCGGCCCACTCCGGGTCGCCGATCATGCGCACGAACTCGCGCCACTGGTGTTCCTCGACGCAGCAGATGAACACCCAGCCGTCCTTGCATTCGAGGAAGTCGAGCGGTTGGATCGGCTTGCGGCCGAGGCGCGAGGCGACCAGTCCCTGGTACGGCCAGTACTCGAACGTCAGCTCGAGGATGGCGGCGAGCGTCTCCTGGATCGACACCACCACCTGCTGGCCGCGTCCGTCGCGGCGTCGCGCCAGCAGCGCGCCGAGGGCGGCGACGGCGGCGTTGACGCCGCCCTGGAACTCGGCCTGCATGCCGTAGGGCTTGAGCGGCGGCAGGTCTCCGGCCTCGGGGCCGCCGCCGTTCAGGTAGGCGATGCCGCCGGCGTTCCACAGCGTCAGGTCCGTCGCCTCCCAGTCGCGCTTCGGGCCGCTCAGGCCGTAGGGCGTGACGGCGGTGACGACCAGGCGCGGGTTGAGCGCCGAGAGGGTGGCGAAGTCGAGCCCGCGCGCCGCCAGGTCGCGCGGCGGCACGTTGTGGACCAGCAGATCGGCGCCCCGCGTCAGGGCATGCAGGCCGGCGCGGCCGGCCGGCGTCGTCAGATCGAGGGCGGCGCCGCGCTTGTTGGTGTTGAGGTACAAGAACAGGCCGCTGCAATCGGGGTCCGGCGTGCCACCGGGGTAGGGGCCGCGCCGGCGCGCGGCATCGCCGTCCGGCGACTCAATCTTCACCACCTCGGCGCCGAGGTCGGCGAGCAGCTTGGTGGCGTAGGCCGCGGCGACCAACTCGCCGCATTCGACGACGCGGATTCCGCTCAACGCCCCGGGCGACATGGCGCAGCCGTGTACATGACCCGGCCGGCGCCGCCAACCCCTGGCTCGACGACGCGCGCCGCGCGGCCGAACTCTCCATGCAAGAAACGGGCGAAACGCCACGCGCGCCTGCGCGCCTTGACAATCATTTCGAGCGCCGGCAATGCTCCGTGTATTCCGACCAGCCAGTCCAGACACGCCGCGCCGCACGCGTACCGCAGCCGCGGGGCAGGCCGCGTCCGACCCGGGCGCCACGAGTTCGCAACCGCATTGCAGATGCCGAGGAGTATGGAGTGAAGCGAATCCGCTTGGGACGTAGCGCGGCCAGCATCATCGCGCCGCTCGCACTGGTTGCCGCCGTCGCCTGGGCGGGATTGCCGCCGCTCTCCTTCGCGCCGCGTGTCGACGTGCCGCTCGGGCCGGACGGGTGCGTCACCGGCGTCGACTGTTCCGAGGGGGCGGTGGCGGCCGTCGCGGGCGACTTCAACGGCGACGGCGACCTCGATGTCGCCACGGCCAACAACGGGTCTGATGACGCTACCGTGCTGCTCGGCGATGGCGCCGGCGGGCTCGTCGTGTCGGCGACGTTGCTCGCGGGCGCGGCGCCGAGCGCCATCGCGGCAGGTAATCTCAACGGCGACGCGGTCCTCGACCTGGTGGTCGCCAACGAGACCGACGACAACGTCAGCGTGTTCATCGGCAACGGTGACGGTACGTTCGACGACGCGGTCCCTGTCGCGATGGGGGGCTCTCCGGATGGCGTCGTGCTCGCCGATTTCGACGCCGACGGGGCCCTCGATCTCGCCACGGCCAATCTGTTCAGCGAGTCGATCTCGGTCCGCCTCGGCAACGGCGACGGCACCTTCGGCGACATCGTCACGACCGCGGTCGTCGGCGGCCCGATCGCGCTTGCCGCCGGGCGGTTGAACGCCGACGCCAACGTCGACCTCGCCGTCAGCCTCAACGACGCAGCCAGCGTCGTCGCCCTGCTCGGCGCCGGCGACGGGACCTTTACTGTCGGCGAGCCGCTGCCGGTCGACGAAGGGCCGCAAGGGCTGGCCATCGGCGACCTCGACGGCGACGGCGACGGCGATATCGCCGTCGCGACGGAGTTCTTCGATTTCGTCGGCGTGCTGCTCGGCAACGGCGACGGCACCTTCGCCGAGAACGTCAGCTATGCGGTTGGCGGCTTCCCCGAGTCGGTCGCCATCGGTGACTACAACGGCGACGGCATCGCCGATCTGGCTACCGCCGACAGCTTCGGCACGATCGAGCTCGAGGGCAGCGTCTCGGTGCTGGCCGGCAACGGCGACGGCACGTTCCAAGACGCGCAGGCCTTCGAAACCGACATCGGTCCGTGGGGCATCGTCGCCGCCGACCTGAACGGTGACCGCTTGCCCGATCTTGTCACCGCCAACCTCGACAGCGCCGATGTCTCCGTCCTGGTCAACACCGGCACGCCGCCGACGCCTGCGTGCGTTGGCGACTGCAACGGCGACGGCGACGTGGCGATCAACGAACTCATCCTGGCGGTGAATATCGCCCTCGGCTCGGCGCCGGTCAGCGCCTGTCCGGCGATCGACGCCAACGGCGACGGCGAGGTGACGATCAACGAGATCATCGCCGCGGTCAACAATGCTTTGAGCGGCTGCCCGGCAGCATAACTTCCGGGCGGAACGCCTTTGACAACATGCGGGCACGTGAGGTAGCTGTGACAGACTTTATCGACACCCCGGCAGGGTCCGGGAGCATCAAAAACGGCGACAGCAGGCGGAGCGGGACGCAGGTCGAGCCCGCGCGGCGAGGAAACGCAGGCATGAGGCGATGGGTCGCGGTGATGGCAGCGTCGAGCGTATGCGCTCTGACGGCTGTCGCGGCGAGCGCGCAGCCCTGTCCGACCCCCGGCCCCGTCGGGTCGACCTGCGGCAGCAATTGCGCTGCGATCGCGGTCGGTGATGCGTCTGGCAGCAGCGCGGCCGCCGGGATGGTCTCGATCTCCTTCACGCAGGGGCCGGACGACGCCGCCGCGCAGCGCGGCAACGACGACGTCGCCGCCATCGCCTTCACGCTCGGCATGCCTGGCACGGGCGAGGGCGCGCCACTGGTCTTCGACTGCGTCGACGGCAACCTGGCGCCTGGCGTCGTCGCCCCGGGCGCCGCCATCGCCGGCGACTTCACGGTGGTGGTCGAGAACGCCCAGTGCACCAACCGCAATCGCTGCCTGTGTCCCGACACGGCGGCGGGCCAGACGCGCGACAACTTCGTCAATATCGCCATCTACGGACCGAAGACGCTCCCGGAGCAGGGCCCGGTGACCATTCCGGTGCTGCCCGACAGCGGCGAAATCGTCGTCCTCAAGCTGAAGGCCGCCAGCGGCGTCGCCCAGGGGACGGTGGTTCCCCTGCACGCCTTCTCGGCGCTCGACGCCAGCAAGCCGCAGTTCGCCGCCAACCTGTCGATCGGCGACCAGTCGGCGTGCGACGTCACGGCCACGGGCACCAGCAGCGCGGTCACCTTCGACGATGGGGCCTTCACGATCGGAGTGCCCGTGCGCGCGTGCGCCGGCGACTGCAACGGCGACGGCGCGGTGGCCATCAACGAGCTGATCACCGGCGTCAACATCGCCCTCGGCAGCGCGCAGGTCACCAGCTGCCCGTCGTTTGATGGAAACGGCGACGGCAACGTCGCCATCAACGAACTCATCGCCGCGGTGAACAACGCCCTCAACGGGTGTCCGGCGGCGTGAGGGTTGCGGAAAACTCAATAGATAGTAGGGTGTGGCGGCCGCGGTTGCTTGGGCGCTGACGGCTGGCTAATGGGATGTGGACCGTCAAAAATTCAGGGGAGGAGTAGAGAGATGATCAAGAGTGGATGGAAGGTCGCCGCCACTGTGGCGAGCGCGGCGTTGTTGCTGGCAGCGAGCGCACATGCGGTAGTAGTGATTACTGGTGGCGAAGCCACGGGTGCGCCGGGCGCCACCGTCAGCGTCGGCGTGTCGCTGACCGCGGACCCGGAGATCGTCGCCGGTACCGAGAACGTGATCGGCTACGACACGACGGACCTCACCATCGCGGCGAGGGCGAACGGTCGTCCCGACTGCGCGGTGAACCCGGACATCGAGAAGGGCGGCACTGCGTTCGCCTTCCAGCCTTCGGGATGCACGGGGACGGCTTGCACGGCGGTCAAGGCGCTGGTGCTGGCGCTCGACAACGTCGATCCGATTCCCAACGGTGTGGTGATGTACACCTGTCAGGTGGTCATTGCCGCGAATGCCACGGCGGGCGAGAAGCTCCTGTCGATCCTCGATGCCGGCGCCAGCGATCCTGCGGGCACCGCGATCCCGGCGACCGGCGAGGACGGTCGCGTGATCGTCGGGGGCGGCGCCGCGGATGCCAACATCATCGTCGGCAGCGACTCGGGTGAGGCGGGAGCCACGATCCAGATCCCGGTGTCACTCGACACCAGCACGCTGGTTGCCGGGACCGAGAACGTCATCGAGTATGCGTCGCCGTTGTCGATCCTCGCCCGGTCGAACGGCCGCCCGGACTGTGCGGTGAACCCGGATATCGAAAAGGGCGGCACCGCGTTTGCCTTCCAGCCGTCGGGCTGCACGGGCGCGGCCTGCACAGCGGTCAAGGCGCTGGTGCTGGCGCTCGACAACGTCGATCCGATCCTCACCGGCGTCGTGATGTACACCTGCATGGTTGGGATCGCGACCGATGCGGTCGACGGCGAGTATCCGCTGACCTGCACCTCACCGGGTGCCAGCGATCCGGCCGGCGGGGCGCTCAACGCCGAGTGCACCAGTGGCATCGTCACCGTGGGTGGTGTTGTCGGGCCGACCGCGACGCCGACCGCGACGCCGGTCATAGACACGCCGACGCCGGGGGCGACCTCGACTGTGACGGCGACGTCGACCAGAACCATCAAGCCGACCAACACCCCGGGCGGTGGCGGTGGTGGTAACGACGACGACGGTTGCGCCGTCGTCGCGCCGGCCCAGAGCAGCAACGCCTGGATGCTGCTGCTGCCGGCCGTCGCGCTGCTGTGGGTGCGCCGCCGCACTCGCTGATAGCGGCGTAAACGTCTGAGCTGAACGGGAGGGGGCTGAGCAATCAGCCCCCTCTCTTTTTTTGCGGCGCCGTTGCGCGGCGCCGCGTGAGGGTCTGATGTCCATCCTCGCCGGAAAGCGCGCCGCCATCTTCGGGGTCGCCAACGATCACAGCATCGCCTGGGCCATCGCGCAGCGCTTCCGGGCGGAAGGCGCCGAGTTGGCGCTGACCTATCCCAACGCGGCGATCGAGAAGCGCGTGCGGCCGCTGGCGGAATCGATCGGCGTCGAGTGCGTCCTGCCCTGTGACGTCAGCGACGATGCCCAGCTCGACGCCGCCTTCGGCGCCCTGCGCGAGCGGTGGGGCGAGATGGATGCGCTGGTGCACTCGCTTGCCTTCGCCGATCGCGACGACCTCAAGGGGCGCTTCGTCGACACGCCGCGGCAGAGCTACCACGTCGCCCTCGACGTCAGCGCCTATTCGCTGGTGGCTATGGCGCGCCGCGCCGAACCGCTGCTGGCACCGCGCCGCGGCGCCATCGTCACCATGACCTACCTCGGCGCCGAGCGCGTCATCCCACACTACAACGTCATGGGCATCGCCAAGGCGGCACTCGAGGCGAGCGTGCGCTACCTGGCCTGGGACCTCGGCGAGACCGGGGTGCGGGTCAACGCCATCTCGGCCGGCCCCCTGCGGACGCTGTCGGCGGCGGGCATCGCCGGCTTCAAGACCATGCTGCACCATAATGCCGAGCATGCGCCGCTGCGGCGCAACGTGACGCCGGAGGAGGTGGCCGGCGCGGCGCTGTTCCTATGCAGCCCCGCCGCCGCCGGCGTCACCGGCGAGGTCCTGCACGTCGACGCCGGCTACAACGTGATGGGCATGTAGATCCCCTCACCCTGACCCTCTCCCTGCGGGAGAGGGGATCTTGGCGTGTACCGCGTTGCTCGCCCGGGTTCCCTCTCCCGCAGGGAGAGGGCCAGGGTGAGGGGATGTCGATGCAGACGATCCGCGATGTACCCAATCCTCTTCCACGGCTGCGGCGTCCCCAGCGATGCCTTCTGGGTCACGGTCTGCCTCGGCTTCCGGGTCGCGCGGCTCGTCGTGCGCACCGAACTGCGTCGCCAGGGACACGACGGTGGCGCCGGGGCGGTGGCGTGGCGGGCGCGCTGCCAACTGGCGGCGCCGCTGCGAACGGCGCAGGGGGTCTGATGCGACCGGTGCTGTTCTACCTCGGCGACATCGCCGTCCCAAGCTTCTGGGCGATGTCGTTCCTCGCCTTCTTCGTCGCCCTGATCGTCATCCGGCGCGACTTCCGTGACCGCGGCCGCGACGAGTCCCTCGCCTACGACTTCGTCCTCTGGGCGTATGTCGGCGGCTGGGTCGGCGCGCGCCTGTTCGTCATCCCGACCGGCTGGCAGTACTTCGTCGAGGACCCGTTCGGCTTCCTGATCTCGGCGAGCGGCTGGGTGTGGTACGGCGGCCTGATCGGCGGCGCCGTGGCGGTGCTGGTGTGGGCCCGGCGCGCCGGCCTGCCGCTGTTGCTGGTCGGCGACATCGGCGCCCCGGCGCTGGCCATCGGGCTGGCCATCGGCCGGCTCGGCTGCCAGCTGGCCGGCGACGGCGACTACGGCGTGCCGACGGACCTGCCGTGGGGGATGAGCTATCCCGAGGGCGTCGTGCCGACGACGCAGCGGGTTCACCCAACGCCGATCTACGAGATGGTGCTGTACAGCGCCCTGTTCGCCTTCCTCTGGCGGCGTCGCCGCGAGCAGCGCCCGGCCGGCGATCTGCTCGGGCAATACCTCCTGTGGTCCGGCCTGGCGCGCTTCGCGGTCGAGTTCCTGCGCCGCAATCCCGAGTGGCTGTTTGGCCTGACCACCGCGCAGATGATGTCGCTGGCCAGCATCGCGCTCGGCGTCTGGCTGATCCGCCGCGCCGCCGCCGCGCCGGCGACCCCTCAGTCCGTCGCCGAGGTGCCGGGGTGAGCGCGCCGTTGCTGTTGTTCGACATCGACGGCACGCTCCTGCATGTCGCCGAGGAGCTGGTCCTGGTGCGCGCCCTGATCGAGCACTGTGGCGGCCCGGTCGACCTGGCCTTCTCGGCCGACATGGTGGTCAGCGACGACGGCTACATCCGCGGCGTCCTGCGCCGTGCCGGCCTGCCGCACGCCGATGCGCACGTCGACGCGGCGCTGGAGCGCTTCGTCGGGCATCTCCGCGCCGCTCTCGACGCCGGCGAGCTGACCGTGCGCGCCGTGGCCGGCGCCGCCGACTTCGTCGCGGCGGCGCGGCCGCTGGCGCCGATCGCCCTCGGCACCGGCTGTGTCGAGGCATCGGCGCGCGCCAAGTTGGCCGCGATCGGCCTCGATGAGGCCTTCCCGTGCGGTGGCTTCTCGCGGCGCGAGGCGTCGCGGGCGGAGATTCTGCAGCGCGGCATCGCCGCCGCGGCGGCGCATTATCGCCGCGCCTTCGCGCCCACCGAGGTGATCTACCTCGGCGACGGCCCATGGGACGTCGCCGCCGCCCGCCAGGTGGGAGCGCGTTTCGTCGGCATCAACGAGCATGCGGACGGGCGCCAGCGGTTGCGCGCGGCCGGCGCGCAGGAGGTGTTCGGCGACCTGAGCGAGCGCGGCCTGATGGCGCTGCTGGGGTAGCGACATCAGGCCCCGAGCCGCTCAGGCCTTCGTCGGCGCGCGCTTGATCGCCTCGAGCGTCGTGCGCTTCAGGTTGCGGCGCATGACGCCGGGTAGGAGCGCCTTGACGGCGTAGGCGACGGCGATCGCGCGCGGGTAGGTGAGTTCGTGTCTGCCGGTCGCCAGGGCGTGCATGACGGCGTCGACCAGGGGTTTGGCATCGACCATGCTGCGGCGCGAGACCGGCGGCATGCGCGCCAGCGCCTCGGCATCGAAGAAATCGGTGCGAATGGCGCCCGGGCACACGGTGAGCACGTGCACACCGGCGTCCTCGACCTCGAGCGACAGTGCCTCGGCGAGGCCGACCATGGCGAACTTCGACGCCGCGTAGGCCGATTCGTCCGGCACGCCGATACGACCCGCCACTGAGGCGACGAACACCACCCAGCCGCGCCGGCGCCGCGTCATCTGCGGCAGCAGCGCCTTGGTCCAGTACAGGGTGCCGAGGAAGTTGACGCGCAGCATGCGCTCCATGTCGTCGAGGTCCCAGTCGAGGAACGGCCGGTGGTGCCCGTAGCCGGCGTTGTTCACCAGCACGTCGACCTGGCCCCAGCGGTCGAGCACCGCCGCGGCGGCGGCGAAGACCGCGGCGCGGTCGCCGACGTCGCCCGGCAGCACCAGCGCCTCGCCGCCGCCGGCGCGAACTTCTGCGGCCACCGCTTCGAGTTCGGCGGCGCGCCGCGCCACCAGCGCGACGCGGGCGCCGCGGCCCGCCATGCGCAGCGCCAGCAGGCGGCCGATGCCGCTCGAGGCGCCGGTGATCAGCGCCGTGACGCCGGTGTACTCGGTCAGGCGCTGCATGGCCGCCAGCCGGCGCCGGTCAGCGCCTGTCGCCGGCGCGCCGCGTGCGCCGGGGCTTGCGGACGGCGGCCTTGCGCCGCCGTACCGGACGGCGTGCGCGTACCGCGCTGGTGCCCGCCGCGGCCTGCAATTCGGCGAACGAGACCTCGATCGCCTCGACGAAGTCATGCAGGTCCGGCACCGTCTCCCAGTCCGCCGTCAGGCCCCAGAAGAGGCCGCCGTTGTAACTGAACAGGCCGACGACGAGGGCAACCTTCTCGAACAACGGCACGACCGGAAACGTGGTCTGCATCTCGCAGGCGAGGAAGTACAGCGGGATCTGCGGGCCGGGGACGTTGGTGACGGTCAGGTTGTAGGGGCGCGAGCGCAGACCGAGCTTCACCGCCTGGACGAGCACGTTCGGTACCGTCCACTCGGCGATCGCGGTCATCACCTCCCCGCCGAGGGCCTGCTTCGATTCCTTCAGGCCGCTCATCGTGATGCGCACGGCCTCGAGGCGGGCGACCGGGTCGTCGAGGTGGATCGGCAGCGAGGCGACGATCTCGGTGATGCGGTTGCCGAGCGCACCGTGTTCCGCGTCGCCGCGCACGCTCACCGGCACCAGGGCGCGCACGTTGAGGATGTCGGGGTCGACGGCGCGCTGCAGGCAGAAGCGGCGCAGGGCGCCGGCGACGGTGGCGAGGACGACGTCGTTCAGGGTGCCGCCGAGCACGTTCTTCACCGCCTTGAGGTCGGCCACCGCCATCGTCGTCCAGTCGAAGCGGCGCGACGGGCCGACCTCGGAATTGATCGGCAGTTGCGAGGCGGGATTGAGCGCCGGCGAAAAAGCCTCCGCCAGGGCGGCGACGTTTTCCTCGATCTTGCTGAGCGTCTCTTCGGGGTGCTCGATCGCCTGGCGGGCCGCGCGCAGGACGTCGAGCGGCTGGCTCATACGGCGCCGCACCTCGTCGAACAACAGCCGGCCGTCGCTGGGGTGCGGGCGCGGGACCCACGGCAGCGGCTGGCCGGGATCGGCGTTCGGGAACGGCTCCATGATCACCGAGATCAGATCGGCGCCGGCGACGCCGTCGATCATGCAGTGGTGCGTCTTGCTGATCAGCGCGAAGCGATCGTGGTCGAGCCCCTCGACGAACCACATCTCCCACAGGGGCCGGGTGCGATCGAGCTGCTGCGACATGATGCGGCCAACCAGGCGCTTGAGCATCCGTTCGTCGCCGGGGCGGGGCAGGGCGGCATGGCGGACGTGGTAGGCGAGGCGAAAGCGGTCGTCGTCGACCCAGATCGGCAGCTGCTCGTAGGGCAGGAAGGCGAGGCGCTGGCGGAAGCGCGGCACCAGGTGCAGGCGCGCCTCGATGGCGCGGCGGACGCGCTCGATGTCGATGCCGCCCTCGACGGTGCGCACCGGCGCGGCGTCGAAGAGCATGACGCCGCCGACGTGCATGTGGCAGCGCGAATCCTCCAGGCCGATGAACGACGCGTCCTGGGCGCTCAACCGTTCGTAGAACGCCATGCTCAACTCCCGCCCGGCAGCACGATGCGCGGCGTTTCCGGGTGCGCGCGGTAGAGGATCAGCACTCGCCCGATGGCGCCGGCGACGGCGCAGCCGGTGCGCTCGCAGAGCAGCGCCGCCGCGGCGTCGCGATCGGCCGGCGATTCGCCGCCGATGCGGACCTTGATCAACTCATGGGCGGTCAATGCGCCGTCGACCTGATGCACCAGCGCATCGGTCAGCCCGCGTTGTCCGACTTGGACCACGGGACTCAAGCGGTGCGCCAGGGCCCGTAAATGCCGTTTGTCCTTGCCGTTCATGCCAGACCCCGGTGCATAGGGTGGACAGGTGGAGAAATCCAGCCCCATTCAGTAGCAGAGACGCGTCCCGTCACCCCGTGCACGTCAGGAGCCCGCATGCATCTCGGCAAACTCGCACTGAGCCTCCCTGTTCCCGGCGACGTCGCCGCCTGCCTCGACTGGGCGCGGCGTGCCGAGGATCTCGGCTATGAGAGCATCTGGATCGCCGAAACCGGCGGCCCGGATCCCTTCGTGCTCGCCGGCGCCGTGGCGCAGGTGACGACGCGGGTGCGCATCGGGTTGGCGGTGTCGCCGGTGTACATCCGTACCCCGGCGACGATCGCCGCGGCCGCCGGCACCGTCGCGCAGCTGGCGGGTGGGCGATTCATCCTCGGCCTCGGCGCCTCGAGCCACGCCATCGTCGGCGGCTGGCACGGCACGCCCTTCCGCAAGCCGCTGGCCCGGGTGCGCGAGACGGTGACGATCGTCCGCGCCATGCTCGCCGGGCAGAAGGTGTCGTTCGAGGGAGAGACCCTGCGCAGCAGCGGCTTCCGGCTGATGGTGCCGCCGCCGGGGCCGGTGCCGATCTACGTCGGCGCGCTGCGCCCGGCGATGCTCGAACTGGCGGGTGAGATCGGCGACGGCGTCGCGGTCAACCTGCTGCCGGTGGCGGCGATGGGGCCGACGCGTGCCCATCTCGCCGTCGGCGCGGCGCGCGTCGGCAAGGATCCCGCCGGCCTCGAGATGGTGTGCCGCCATCAGGTACTGGTGACCGACGACAAGGCCGGCGCGCGCGAGCTCTTTCGCTCGGCACTGACCGGCTACTTCGCCACCCCGGTCTACAACCAGTACGCCGCCTGGTACGGCTTCGCGGAGGAGGCCGAGACGATCGCGGCGGGGTTCAAGGCCGGCGATCGGGCCCGGACCCGGCAGGGTATGAGCGACCGGCTGATCGACGCCATCGCCATCTTCGGCTCGCTCGAGGAGTGCAAGGAGCGCATCGCCGCCTACGTTGCCGCCGGCGTCGACACGACGGCGATCAGCGTCCTGTCGTTCGACCCGACGGTATTCGCCAAGGTGATCGAGGGCTTCGCGCCGGGCAGGTAGACGGAGGCGAGCCGCGGCAGGGCGCGACTACGCCGCGCCCTGCGTGGAGGCGCCGCCGCGGCGCGGCAGACCGGCGCGGTCGTACACCGCGTCGATCACCGCCATGTTGGCGATCGAATCGGCGGGATCCGTCGGCGCCGGCGCGCCGCTGCGCACCGCCTCGGCAAAGGCGCGCAACTGGTGCGTGTAGGTGGCCTGGCCGGCAACGCGCTCGCGGCGGACGCTGCCGCCGGCGCGCACGGTGACGCGATGGTAGAAGTGTGGGGCAACGGGATTGAAGACGCGCATCTCGCCGCGCGTGCCGCGGACGATCGCCTGCAGCCGGACGAGGCTGGTCGAGAACAGCGAGCCGGTGATGCATCCGCTGCGGCCGTCGGCGAAGCGCAGGTCGGCGGTCATCCAGCGGTCGACGTTCGGTCCGGCCAGCCGCGCCTCGGCGCGCACGACCTCGGGTTCGGCGCCGGCGAGGAAGCGCACGATGCTGATCGTGTAGCAGCCGACGTCCATCGTCGCGCCGCCGGCGAGGTCGTAGCGATAGCGGATGTCGTGCGGGAGCACGAGCGGGATGCTCATCGCCGCCTCGACATGCTCGATGGCGCCGAGCTCGCCGCCGTCGACGATCGCCTTCATGCGCGCCGCCAGCGGGTGGTAGCGCCAGTGGAAGGCCTCGATCAGGCGGCGGCCGCTCGCCGCCGCGGCCGCCGCCATGCGCCTCGCCTCGGCGGCATTGGCGGCGAGGGGCTTCTCGCACAGGACGTGTTTGCCGGCCTCGAGGGCGCGAATGCTCCATTCGGCATGGTGGCTGTTGGGGAGCGGATTGTAGATCGCGTCGAGCTCGGGATCGGCGAGCAGGGCCTCGTAGCTGTCGTGGACGCGCGCGATGCCCCGTTTGGCGGCGAAGGCGCGCGCCCGCGCCGGGTCGCGCGCGGCAACGGCGGCGATCGTCACCTCGGGGACGTCGCGGGCCGGCCGCAGCAGGGCCATCGGGGTGATGCGGGCGGCGCCGAGCACGCCGATGCGGAGTGGGGTCGTCATGCGGGTGGGCTACACGATCGTGGCGCGCATGTGGAGGGCGGGCGGGTTCCCGACCCCGCCGCGGTGGGCTATGCAGCGAGGCGATGTCCTCTCTCGATTTCATCCGCCCCGCCGTGCGCGCCATGGCCGGCTACATGCCCGGCGAGCAGCCGCAGGGCGGTCGCATCATCAAGCTGAACACCAACGAGAATCCGTATCCGCCCTCGCCGCGCGTGCGCGAGGCGATCGCGGCGTGTGCCAGCGACGAGGTGCGCCTCTACCCCGATCCGCGGGCGACGGCGCTGCGCACGGCGGCGGCGCGACGCTACGACCTGCCGCTCGATCACATCATCGCCGGCAACGGGTCGGACGAGCTGCTGGCGATCGTCATGCGCGCCTGCCTCGACCCAGGCGATCGCGTCGTCTACCCGGTGCCGACGTACAGTCTCTACGACACGCTGGTCGAGATCGCCGGCGCCACGGTGGTGCGCCTGCCCTGGCCTGACGACTACGCCCTTCCCGCCGGCATCGCGGCGGCGGCGGGGCGCGTGACCATCGTCTGCAACCCCAATGCCCCGAGCGGCACGTGCGTGCCGATCGAGGCCCTGGTGGCACTGGCGGAGCAGGTGCGCGGTCTGCTGGTGATCGACGAGGCCTACGTCGACTTCGCGGCCGACCATGCGCTGCGGCTGGTCCACCGGTATGACAACGTACTGGTGCTGCGCACGCTGTCGAAGTCGTACTCTCTCGCCGGCATGCGCATCGGCCTCGGCTTCGGCCAGCCGGCGCTGCTCGCCGAACTCGGCAAGGTGAAGGACTCCTACAACCTCAGCCGCGTCAGCCTCGCCGCCGGCGCGGCGGCGCTGGGCGATGTGGAGCTGATGCACGCGCACGTGGCGCGGGTGGCGGCGACGCGTGCGCGTCTGACGACGGCCCTGCAGGCACTCGACTATGCGGTGCCACCGAGCCAGGCGAACTTCGTCCTGGCGCGCCGGTCCGGCGTCGACCAGCGGCCGGTCTACGAGAGGCTCAAGGCGCAGGGGATTCTCGTGCGCTACTTCGCGACCCCGGGCCTGGCCGACGCGTTGCGCATCTCGGTCGGCACCGACGCCGAGATCGACGCGCTGCTGGCGGCGCTGCCGGAGATCGCGACCCCCTGACCCTGGAGGAGGCCGCCCGCCAGCATCAGGGAGCCGGGGTCGGGCCGGCCGTCGCGACGAAATCCGCGCGGCGGCGGTCGAGCGGCTTGAACTGAAAGTCGGGGAGGGCGAAGACCGCCGGGTCGCCGTCACGCTGCGCGGTGTACTCGGTCGCCGGGGGGTCGGGGGTGTGTGCGCCGAAGCGGACGGTGCCGATCGCCGCGCCGTCCCGGCCCGTTACCGCCACGGTCAACGCCGGCGGTGCCAGGCCGAACTCCGCGCCGGCCTGCGGCGGGACATCGCCGATGACTGCGGTGCCGGTGAGACGGCTGAGCGCGCCGACGAACCCCTCGACCGCCGACGCGTTGAGGGCGTCGCCAGCGCCGTCCAGCGTCCAGCCGCCCTCGCCGCGGCTGAGCGTGAAGCGCTCAGCCGCGGCGTGGGCGACGGCGATCGTTCCGGCGGCGGTGGGGTCGAAGGTGAGCAGGGTCTTGTCGCGCAGCTCGTTGACGCCCTTGTCGAGGTCGCCGGCCGCCCACTTGCCGACCACGAAGACGGTCGGTTGGTCGGCCGCCTGCACGTAGACGCCTTGCTCGGTTTCCGTGCCGATGCGCACGCGCACCTCGCGGTCGGCGCCGGCGCGCAGGATCAGTTCGCGGCGCGGCGCGTCGAGGCCATACGCGGCGAGGTCGGCGGCGGCCGGCGCGTCATTGGCGAAGTCGGTCGCCTGCATGGTGCGCAGTGTCGCCAGCAGCGCCCGCACGGCGGCGTTGTCGGCGGCATGCGCGGAGGGCCGGGTGATCGTCCAGGTGCCGTTCTGCTGGCTCAGCTCGACGACGCCGTCGGGGCCGCGCAGCGTGATGGCGGTGATGTCCGCATCGCGGAACTCGACGACGGACTTGTCCCGCAGATCCTTCGGCTGCTTGTCGACGGCGGTGCGCAAGGCGGCGCCGGTGAGGACAATCGCCGGCTCATCGCCGCGCTGGACGTAGGTCGCCCCGCTCACCTGCGTCGCCTTGCCCACCTTGAGGATCGGCGGCGTGGCGTCGGCGGCGGTGAGCGCGATGGTGACGAACGGCGGCGCCAGGCCGAACGGGGCGAGGTCCGACGACGCATCGTCGAGCGACTTGGTCACCTCCGCGGTGGTCACGGCGCGCAGCAGGTTCTCGACCGCGACCGGATCGGCGGCGGCGCCGAGCGGCGCCGTCAGGCGCCATCCGCCCTCTCCCTTGGCGAGCGCGATCGTGCGGTCGCCGTAGGTGAGCGTGACGCCGCGGATGGCGTCGGCGCCGACGGCGAGCAGCATCTTCGGCGCATTCTTCGCCGCGACGTCGAGCGACTCGACGAAATAAATATAGGCACAGAGCGCGGCGAGCAGGGCCGCGAGCGCGACGGTGTAACGCGGGCGCATGGCGGGGGGATGGCGGCGCTACTCGCGCCGCCACCAGACGACGAGCCCGGTGAGCAGCAGCAGTTCCGGCAGCACCAGCACCGACAGGTAGAAGATCGCCGTCCCCTCGCGCTCCGAGAAATCGACGCGCGAGGCGCGCAGGGCACGCGGGCGGATGGCGAGCAGATCGGACTGGCCGACCAGCCAGCCGACGGTATTGAGGAACAGGTCGCGGTTGAAGAAGGTGCCCTCGAGGTTCTGATTATCGGCAAACTCGCTCGAGCCGAAGACGGCGATGCGCGCCGTGCCGCCGGCGGCGACGCCGAACTGCGTAAGGTCGATCTCGGCGGCGACGGCGATCGGCACCGGGCCGCGTCGGTCGGCGGGATCGAGCGTCGCCTGCTGTTGATCGAACAGCGCCGGCAAGTCGGTTTCCGCCCAACTCGACTGGCTGGTTTTCACCAGCTCGGTCGCGGTCACGCCGGCGACGCCCTCGGCGGCGCCCACCGAGCGCACCATCGGGAACAGCGAGCGCCCGCTGATGCCCTTGGTGATCTCGTGCGCGGCGTCGTAGGTCTCGACCAACGGTGCCAGGCCGAGCGCTGGTCCCTGGAAGAGGCGCACCACCTGATCGACGACGACGTCGGCTGCGAGCGTCACCCCGTAGGGGGCGAGGAAGGCCGCGAACTCCTGTGCCGCCCGCGGCGGCAGCAGAAAGAGCATCCGGCCGCCGCGCTTGATGCAGGCCTCGAGCAGCGGCAGCTCCTGCGCCAGGTAGGGACGCGTCGGGCCGGCGACGACCACCACGCTGCAGTCCGCGGGCACGGCGTCGAGCGTCGCCAGCAGGACCTTCTTCACCGTGTAGGTTTCGTTCTCCAGTGCCTGCTTGACCAGCGCGTAGCCGCGCGCGCCCTCGCGGTCGTCGATGTCCGGCTCGCCATGGCCTTCGACCACGCAGACCGTCTGGGCCGAGGTGCGGGTCAGCTTGATGATCGCGTTGGTCAGCGCCTCTTCGCTCGGCTGCGTCACCAGGCTGCTCGCTTCACCGTACTGCAAACGGACTGTATTGTACGCCTTGATGCCGTGCCGTTCGGCCAACTCGGGCTCGCGATCGGGGTCGATGAGGCGGTGGCTGACCTTGGCCGACGCCTCGCGGTAGTTCCGCAGGAGGTTCCCGAGCTCGGGGTTCACGCCACCCTCCACGAAAGCCTCCATGCGCAGGTCCTGGGTCAGCCCCTGCAGCACCTGTGTCGACTGCGGCGACAGACTGAAGACGCGCTCGGAGGTCAGGTCGAGGCGCGCGTGGTGGCGGTAGGCCAGGACGTTGAGCAGCGTCAGGATGGCGAGGAAGATGAGCGAGGCGACGATGGTGCTGGTGCCGTAGCGCGTCGAGCGCTCGCCCAGGAAGGTGCGCAGGTTGTCGACCCCACTGCTGAAGTAGGCGATCAGCGCCAGCACGCCGCCGATCGCATGCGCGAGGATGTAGATCTTGTCGAAGACCGTCGCGCCGAGCGTCAATGCCCACGCGACGGCGGCGAAGAGGAGGAAAATGACGCCGATCAGGCCGAGGAGTCCGCTGCTGCGCCGCACAGACTCACCTCCAGCGCAGCGACTCGACCGAGCGCTGTGTCAGGAACAGGGCGAGGACGATGATGCTGCCGAAGTACATCAGGTCGCGGGTGTCGATGACCCCTTTCACCAACTCGCCGAAGTGCTCGGTGAGCGAGAGGTACTTCAACAGCGCGCCGACCGATTCGCCGGCGGTGTCGGCCGGCCACGAGATGACGTAGAGCAGCAGCAGGGTAACCAGGCAGCTCACCGCGGCGATGATCTGGTTCTCGGTGAACGACGAGGTCAGCAGCCCGACCGAGACGAAGGCCGTCGCCAGCAGCAACAGCCCGAGAAACCCGCTCAGTACGACGCCCACCTCGGGGTTGCCGTAGAGGACCAGGATCAACGGGTAGACGCCGGTGAGCAGGATCATCAGGCAGACGAAGGCGAAGGCGCCGAGGAACTTGCCGACGACGATCTCGGTGACCGTGATCGGCGAGGTCATGAGCAGCTCGTAGGTGCCGCTGCGCTTCTCCTCGGCGAAGCTGCGCATCGTGATCACCGGCACCAGGATGACGAGGATCACCGACAGGTTGTGCAGCAACGGGGCGATGACGAATTCGTTCAGGTTGAGGCGGTCCATCGCCTCCGGGTTGCGGAAGCTCAGGTAGAGGTTGAGCAGGGTGTTGAAGCGCGCCAGCAGGTTGAAGAAGAACCAACCGCCGAGCAGCAGGTAGCCGGTCAGGACGACGTAGGCGATCGGCGAGACGAACTGCGAGCGCAGGTCCTTGGCCGCGATGGCGAGCGCATTCCTCACGCGATCGCCTCCTCGCTGGTGCCGCCGCTGATGGAGCGCATGAACACCTCTTCGAGCGGCGCGTCCTGCGTCAGGTGCCCGATCTGGTCCTCGACGACGACGCGGCCCGCGTTGATGATGACGACCTTCTGACAGATCTGCGCGACTTCCTGCAGGATGTGGGTCGACAAGATGACGGTGCGCTCGCTGGCGAGCTCGCGCACGAGGGCGCGGATGTCGCGAATCTGGCGCGGGTCGAGGCCGATGGTCGGCTCGTCGAGCACCAGCACGCTCGGTTCGTGGATGATCGCCTGGGCGAGTCCGACGCGTTGGCGAAACCCCTTGGACAGGTGGCCGCAGACGCGCCGGCGCACTTCGGTGAGGCCGCAACGCTGCAGCGATCGATCGACGGCGTCGCCGAGGCGGGCGCGCGGGATGCCCTTGATGCGCCCGACGAACTGCAGGTAGGCGACGACCGTCATGTCGAGGTAGAGCGGCGGGTTCTCGGGCAGGTAGCCGATACGCTTCCGCACCTCGTGCGAATCGTCGAAGATATCGAAATCCTCGACCCGCACGGTGCCACTGGTCGCCGCCAGGAAACCGGTGATGATGCGCATGGTCGTCGTCTTGCCGGCGCCGTTGGGCCCCAGGAAACCGACCACTTCCCCTTTGTTGGCGGTGAAGGAGATGCGCTCGACGGCCACCAGGTCGCCGTAGCGCTTGGTCAGGTCACGCACCTCGATCATTAACCTCGGCGGTTTATTCGTGGACTCGCACCTTGTCAAGGCGCGCGAATTGAAGCGTACGCACCCGTCTGGTAGGGGTCCGCGACCCACCATGTCCGGCCCTCGCCCGCGCCTCGTGCTTGTGGACGGCACCTCCTACGTCTACCGCGCCTATCACGCCCTGCCGCCGCTCACCGGGCCGACCGGGCAGCCCACCAACGCGGTGTACGGCTTCACCACCATGCTGCTGAAGCTGCTCGGTGAGGCGAAAGCGGCGTATGCGGTGGTGGTCTTCGATGCGGCGCGCAAGACCTTTCGCGACGCGATGTACGCCGATTACAAGGCGCACCGGCCGGAGATGCCGGGCGACCTGGCGGCGCAGATTCCGCAGATCCAGCGGGTCGTTGCGGCGTTGCGTATCGCGGCGCTGCGCATCCCCGACGTTGAAGCCGACGACGTCATCGCCACGCTCACCACGACGCTCGCCGGGCCGCATCTCGACTGCGTCGTGGTGACGGCCGACAAGGACCTCATGCAGCTCGTCGGCCCACACGTGAAGCTGTGGGACACCATGCGCGACCGTTGGATGGATGCCGCCGCCGTCGAAGCGCGTTACGGCGTGCCGCCGGAGCGGGTCGTCGACGTCCTGGCGCTGATGGGCGATGTCTCCGACAACGTTCCAGGGGTCAGCGGCATCGGTGAGAAGACCGCGATCGCGCTCGTCCAGGCGTGCGGCTCGGTCGAGGCCATCCTCGCCGACCTCGACGCCGTCGCCCGCCTGCCGCTGCGCGGGGCGGCGAAGATCGCCGCGCGCCTGCGCGCCGAGGCCGACACGGCGCGTTTGAGCAAGGCGTTGGTCACTGTGCGTCGCGACGTGGCGCTCTCCTGTGGAATCGAGGATCTGCGCGTGCAGCCGCCCGACGCCGCGGCGGCGCAGGCGCTCTTTACGGAACTCGGCTTCGAGAGCCTGCTGCGCCTGCTCGCCGTCGAGACGCCGGCGCTGCTGGTCGAGGCGGACCTGATCACCGCGGCGGCGCAGGCCCCGGCGCATTTCGCGCGCGCCCGGGCCGGCGGCTGGCTGGCGCTGGCGACGCTCGTCGACGACGGCCCTGCGGCGACCACCGCGGCGCGCGAACTGGTGCTGAGCGCCGGCGGCGAGGCCCCGGTGCGTCTGCCGCTCGAGGCGCCGGACATGGTGGCGGCGGTGCGCGACGGCCTTGCCGACGACGGCATGGAGGTCTTCGGGCACGACATCAAGCGCGATCTGCTGGCCCTGTCGGCGCGTGGCATCGCCCTCGGCGGGCGGCTCTTCGACGTCGGCCTGGCGGCCGCGCTCCTCGATGCCTCGCCGGGAGTGCCGCTGGAACGGCTTGCGGCCGAACACCTCGGCGTCTATCCGGCGCCGTTCCGCGACGGCCTCGCCGGCGCCGCCGCCGGGGTCACCGTCCTCGCGCCGCTCGCCGCCGTGCTGCGCGCACGCCTGCAGGCGGACGGGCTGGCGCCCCTGTTCGACGAGGTCGAGATGCCGCTGGTGCGGGTGCTCGCCGGTATCGAACGCCGCGGCATGCTGGTCGACCTCGACCACCTGCAGCGGTTGAGCGTGGAGTTCGGCGCCCGCATGGAGGCGCTGCTGACTGAGATTCACAGGCTCGCCGGCGAGTCGTTCAACGTCAACTCGCCGCCGCAGCTGCGCACCATCCTCTTCGAACGGCTCGGCCTGCCGACGCGCGGCGTCAAGCGTGGCAAGACCGGCCTGTCGACCGACGTCGACGTGCTCACGCGGTTGGCGCAGGCGCATCCGCTGCCGGCCCGCATCCTCGACTACCGGGCGCTGTCCAAGCTCAAATCGACCTACGTCGACGCCCTGCCGCTGGCGATCAATCCGGCCACCGGGCGGCTGCACACGAGCCTGAACCAGACCGGCGCGGCCACCGGGCGCCTGAGCTCGAGCGAGCCGAACCTGCAGAACATCCCAATCCGCGGCGACGAGGGCCGCCGCATCCGCGCCGCCTTCATCGCCGCGCCGGGTGCGGTCCTGATCGCCGCCGATTACTCGCAGATCGAGCTGCGCATCCTCGCCCACCTCGCGGGCGACCCGGCCCTGATCGACGCCTTCAGCCATGGCCAGGACATCCATGCGCGCACCGCCGCCGAGATGTTCAACGTCCTGCCGGGTCTGGTCAGCGCCGATCAGCGCCGGGCCGCCAAGGTCATTAACTTTGGCATCCTCTACGGCATGGGACCGCAGCGCCTGGCCGGCGAACTCGCCATCTCCCTCGCCGAAGCGCAGGAGTACATTGCCCGCTACTTCGCCCGCTACCCCGGAGTACGCCAGTTCATGACGCACGCCGTTGACGAGGCGCGCGAGCGCGGCTACGCCACCACTATCCTCGGCCGCCGCCGCCCCGTACCCGAACTGCGCAGCGGACAACGCGGCGTCGTTCAGGCGGCGGAGCGGGTCGCCGCCAACACCCCGATCCAGGGCTCGGCCGCCGACCTGATCAAACGGGCGATGGTGCGCGTCGACCGTCGCTTGGCGGCCGAGGGGCTGCAGGGCGGTATGGTCCTGCAAGTGCACGACGAACTGCTCCTGGAGGTGGCCGAGGCGGATTGCCAGGCGGTGAGCCGGGTGGTCCGGGAGGAGATGGAGGGGGTGATGACCTTGGCGGTGCCGCTGCATATCGATCTCGGGGTCGGCCGCACCTGGGCGGAGGCTCACTAAAGTGCCGAGGCAGCTGAATACGCTCTTCGACGCGCCGTCTATGGCGCCGGGATGTCGACGTGGAGCGTAGCGACCGGGAGCTGGTTCGCCAGAGCCGCCAGGGTGACAAGGAAGCCTTTCGCGAACTCGTCGAGCGCTACCAGCGCAAAGTCCTCGCCGTCGCCATGGGCATGGTCCACAACCGCGACGACGCGCTCGAGCTGGCGCAGGAAACCTTTGTTAAGGCCTACGAGAATCTAGAGGGCTTCAAGGGCGAGTCGAGTTTCTACACATGGCTGTATCGCATCGTCGTCAATCTGGGCATCGACTTTCGTCGCCGCGAGCGGCGGCATGGGACCATCTCCTTGGCCGACCGGCCAGGAGGTGGCGAGGATCTCGAGGCGCGGCTGCCGGCCCAGCGTCTGGCCGATCCCTATCAGCAGACGCGCTCGCGCGAGATTGGCAGCCGCATGCAGGAGGCGATCGACGATTTGACCCCCGATCACCGGGCGGTCATACTCCTGCGAGAGGTCGAGGGGCTGTCCTACGACGACATCAGTCGGGTCATGCAGTGCTCGAAGGGCACCGTCATGAGCCGCTTGCACTACGCCCGCAAGAAGCTGCAGGACAAGCTCAAGGACCTACTGTGAACCGTACCGATCGCCCCCACGTCCGTCGCCCCACCGCGGAGGCTTGTACGTGACCTGTCGCGAGACGTTGCCGCTCCTGCCGCTGTTCTTCGACGGCGAGTTGGAGGCGCGCCAGATGCGCGCCGTGGCCTTGCACAGCACTCGCTGCGCCGAATGCGAGCGCGAGTTGCGCAGCCTCGAACGCCTGCAGGAGTCGATCGCGGTGCATGTCGGTGCGCTGGTTGACGAGATCGACCTGAGCCGCGTCTGGGCCGGCGTGGCGCCGCGCCTGGCGCCGCGCGCGCCGGCCTTTGGCGACCGGGTGCGCGCCTGGTGGGCGGAGTGGGAAGCCGGCTGGGGGTTGCGCGGACCGGCGTTTGCGGGCCTGGCGATGGCAGGGTTGATCGCCGTTGGCGTCGTCACGCAGTGGCCGGGGCCGGGCCCGAAGGTCGAGCGCGATGTGCGCGGGCGGTCGGCGCGCATCGATAACTCCGTCAAGCTGGATTCGATGCAGAGTAGCGTCGACTCGGTGGCGCTGGTCACCGATGCCGAGACCAACACGACGCTGTTGTGGATCATGGACGACGCCGCGCCGTCGGTCGAAGGCGGAGCCGGCGACGCATGGGATTCCGTGCCGTGAGGCGCGGCGTCCACCGCGCGGCGCTGCTGCTCGCCACCTGCCTGGCGACGTCCGCTGCCGCGGAGTCGCTCTCCACTCCGCCTGACGGCGTCGAGGTGCGGATCGATACGGTGCTGGCGAGCAACGCCGACACCATATTCGATTCCGCGCTGAAGCCACTGCGTCGGCCCTTCCGCAGCCTCTTCCCGTACTCGTCCTATCGGCTCATTCAGGCTGAGCAGCGTATCGCCGTGTGGCGGCGCGAGGAGCAGTTCATGCTCCCGGGCGAGCGCTATCTGGTCATCACCCCGCGCGGCCTGCACGGCGACCGGGTGTCGCTGAACGTGATGTTGATGCAGGGGAACCGCCCACTGGTCAACACGGTGCTGTCACTGAAGAACCACGGCACCTTCCTGGTCGCCGGCCCGCGCTACGGCGGCGGCGTGCTGATCTTCGCCATCGGCGCGCGCACCACCACGGCGCCGCCCGCCTCGCTGCCGCTGCGCGCCAGCGCCGAGCAGCCGTGATGGAGCCCTTCGCCGCCGATCTCTGGGGCCAGGTCAGCGCGCGCTGGGGCGATCTGCGCGATCTCGTCGGATTCAGTGACGCGCTGGGGGCGCTGCCGCCCTGGCTGGCGCCGCCGCTGGCCATCGCCTCGCTGCTGGCACTGGTCGCCTTGGCGGGGGTCTCGTTGGCGGCCATGGGGCTGCTGCTGACGTCCTTGCTGGCGGCGCACCTGCTGCTGCAGCAGGTCTTCGGCCTCTCGATCGATCTCGCCTAGGCGCAGAGCGCACGGCACGGAGCCGCCGTCCGCCGCGTCCGAGTGCGTCGCTCGACGCAGCGGCGGTTACGACGGGCGGGCGCAGGCGCCGCAGTCGCTGACCCGATCCAACGGCCGCGATTCCAGCCCGGCGCTGGCGGCGTTGAAACGCCACCACGTGCTGCCATCGTCAGGCGCCAGATCGAGCAGTGCCCGCAGCACGGCGAGCGTGACGAGGCCGGCGACGACGCCGCCGGCCGGTGCGGCCAGCGGGCTGGCCGCCGGCGTCCGCGCTGCCGCTGCGCGGGCGGCGCAGCCGGCGCAGCCGGCGTCGCCACTGTGCAGCCAGCCACCGTCACCGCCCGTACCCGCGGCGATCAACTGCGGCACGCCGGCGTGCACGAGGGCGTCGAGTCCCGCCACCGGCAGGTCGAGAGCCAGGGTCACGGTGGCGTCGTCGGGGGCCCCGCCACGCGTGACGACGCATTCGGGATTAAGCGCCGACAATTCCTCGCGCAGCGCCGCTGCGTCACCGTCGTCGTCGACCAGCCGCAGGTGTCCGACGCCGGCGCCGGCGAGGTAGCGCGCGGCCATCGCCGCCAGGGGCCCGACGCCGTGCAACTCCACGGTCGCGGCCAAGAGCCGCTCCTGCCCGGCGCCGCCGATCTCGGGCAGGATGATCTGGCGGCTGTAGCGCTCGATCTGCGCGTCGCTGAGCGGCATCGGCGCTACTCGATGACGTTCTTTTCGATCGGCTCGACGGTGACGCCCTGGGCCCGCAGCCAGGCGATGCCGCGGTCGATCTCCGCCCGCCGCCCTTCCACCTCGAGCGCCACCAGACCCATGGTATCTGAGACGTTGGCGCCGCGAATGTTGGTGCGCAGCGCAAACCGGGTGCCGAGCGTGTAGATCAGCGGCTCCTTGATCAGCCGCACGGGGTAGGTGAGGTAGATCTTCTCCTTCACCACCGCCCCGCCCGCCGCGCCGGCGCGCTGCGGACTCAGGCGCTTGGGTGTCGCTGCCGCCATTCGTCCCATCCCGCCCACAGATTGGTGCTGAGGTAACGGTTGCCGAAATCGGGGAAGATCATCACCACCGTCCCGGCGTCGAGATCGCGCGCCACCTTGCGCGCGGCGTAGAGGGCTGCCCCGGACGACTGCCCGACGATGAGGCCGAGGCGCGCGCCGAGGGCGTAAACGAGGTCATAGGCGGCATCGGTCGGCACCGCGACTTTCCCGTCCAACTCGGCCTCGTGATAGATGCCGGGCACGATCGAGGTCGCCATGTGTTTCAGGCCCTCGAGGCCGTGCAGCGCGTCGTCAGGCTCGGCGGCGATCACCTGCACACGCGCGTTGCGCGCCTTCAGCGCCCGACCGGTGCCCATGACGGTGCCGCCGGTGCCGATACCGGCGACGAAGTGCGTCACCTGTCCCGCGGTGGCCGTCCAGATCTCCGGCCCGGTGCTCTCGATGTGCGCCTGCGGGTTCAGCGGGTTGAAGTACTGGTCGGGCTTGAAGTAGCGGTCTGGCGCCTCCTCGAGCAGCGCCCGGCAGCGCAAGATGGCGCCGTCGGAGCCCTCGAGGCCGCTGCTGTACACCACGCGCGCGCCGAAGGCGGCGATGATGCGCTTGCGCTCGCGGCTGACGTTCTCCGGCATCACCAGCGTGACCGGATAGCCGAGTGCGGCGCCGATCATCGCCAGGGCGATGCCGGTGTTGCCCGAGGTCGAGTCGATGATCGTCTTGCCCGGCCGCAGCGCCCCGCTCGCCAGGCCGTGCCGCACCATCCACAACGCGGCGCGATCCTTCACCGAGCCACCGGGATTGCACCCCTCGAGCTTCGCGAAGAGGCGCACGCGCGGCGACAGCTCGGGGGCCATCGCCGTCACGTCGAGCAGCGGTGTGTTACCGACCAGATCGAGAATCGAGCCGGCGCGGCCGGCCGGTTCATCCTGCGGCGCGCGGGCCGCAGCCGCGACGCGGGGCGCGGCGTTCATGGAGACTCAGCCCCCGGCGATGGCCGGGACGATCGACAGTTCGTCGCCGTCCTTCGTCGCGCTGTCGAGATGGCTGAGGAAGCGGATGTCGTCGCCATTGAGGTACAGGTTGACAAAGCGGCGCACGCGCCCCTCCTCGTCGCACAGGCGCTCCTTGATGCCGGCGAACTGGCGCTCGAGGTCCTCGACGACGGCGCCGACCGTTGCGCCATCGGCGCCCACTTCCTCGGATCCGCCGGTGAAGCGGCGCAACGGGGTCGGAATACGAACCTTGACGGGCATGGGGAGTCCTCCTGAGGGTACGCGGGTCACTCGCGACCGATGGCACGGCGCGGCGGCGGAGCGAGGGAGCCGTAGAGCTGGTCGAAGTCCTGCAGACGGGCGTTGATGACAAACGGCGCCTCGACGCTGGCGCTGACCGCCTCGAGCGTCTTGTAGCCGTTGCCGGTGACGCTGATGACAATCGACTCATCGCGCGGGATGCGCCCCTGCTCGATGAGCTTCTTGGTCACGGCGACGGTCGTGCCACCCGCCGGTTCGGTGAAGATGCCTTCGGTACGGGCGAGCAGGCGGATGGCGTCGACGATCTCCGCGTCGCTCACCGATTCGCCCCAGCCGCCCGATTCGCGCACGGCCTTGAGGACGTAGAAGCCGTCCGCCGGGTTGCCGATGGCGATCGACTTGGCGATGGTGTTCGGCTTGACCGGCTCGATCAGGTCGCTGCCGCGGTGCAGGGCGTGCACCACCGGTGCGCACCCGGCCGCCTGTGCCGTGTACACCTTCGGCAGCGGACCGGACACCAGGCCGATCTGCGCCAATTCTTGGAACGCCTTGGCGATTTTCGGCAGGATCGTGCCGCCGGCGGTGGGGACGACGATGTGCTTGGGCAGGGTCCAGCCGAGTTGCTCGGCGATCTCGAAGCCGTAGGTCTTGGCGCCCTCCGTGTAGTACGGGCGCAGGTTGATGTTGACGAAGGCCCAGCGGTACTTGTCGGCGATCTCGCTGCACAGGCGGTTGACGTCGTCGTAGTTGCCGTGGATGACCACGGTGCGCGGCCCGTAGATCGCCGAACCGATGATCTTGCCCTGCTCGAGGTTGTCGGGGATGAAGATGAAGCAGTTGAGACCGGCCCGCGCGGCGTGTGCCGAGACGCTGTTGGCGAGGTTCCCGGTCGAGGCACAGGACACGGTGTCGAAACCGAACTCGATGGCTTTCGAGATGGACACCGCGACGACGCGGTCCTTGTACGAGAACGTCGGATGGTTGACCGAGTCGTCCTTGACGTACAGTTCGGCCACGCCGAGCGCGGCGGCCAGCCGGTCGGCGCGCACCAGCGGCGTGAAGCCGGAGTACGGCCCCACCACCGGGTCGCACGTCACCGGCAGCAACTCGCGGTAGCGCCAGAGGTTGCGCGGCCGCGACTCGATGACCTCGCGGGTCATGGCCCGGCCGATCGCGGCGTAATCGTAGACCACCTCGAGCGGGCCGAAGCACTGGTCGCAGACGTGCAGCGGCTCGTGCGGGTACTCGGCGCCGCATTCGCGACAGCGCAGGCCGTGGATGTAGGTCATGGAGACTCCCTTCTCTAGCGTGCCGCCGCGGCGGCAGCCAGCCGGTCGGTGTCTGGACGCCGGCTGCAGGCGGGGCAGCGCGAATCGCGCGCAAGGCGCACCTGGCGCCAGCGGCCGCTGCGCCCGTCGACGATGACCAGGCGGTCGGTGGGCGCCGCGCCGCCGACGCCGAGCAGCTGGACGGCGGCGGCGGCCTGCAGCGACCCGATGACACCGGCGATGGGACCGACGACGCCGGCCTCCTGGCACGTGACGGCCTCATCCGGCGCCGGTGGCTCGGGAAACAAGCATCGATAACAGGCACTGTGGCCAGGTCGGACGGCCAGCATCTGGCCGAGGAAACCGAGGATGCCGGCATGCACGAATGGCGTCCCGCTCCGCACGGCCCCATCGTTGATGAGGAACTTGGCCGCCGCGCCGTCGGTGGCGTCGACCACCACGTCGGCGCCGGCGAAGAACGCCGCCACGTTGCCGGTGTCGAGCGCCAGTGGGGAGGCCTCGATGCGCAGCCGCGGGAAGGCGCGACGCAGCCGCGCCGCCGCCGACTCGACCTTGGGTTGGCCGAGGCGGGTGCCATCGTGCAGCCACTGGCGATGCAGATTGGACAGCTCGACGCGGTCGGGATCGAGCAGCACCAGCGTGCCGACTCCCGCCGCCGCCAGCCCCCAAGCCGCCGGGCAGCCGAGCGCGCCGACGCCGACGACAAGGGCGCGTGCCGAGGCGAGTCGTGCGCCGCCCAAATCCCCGTCTGCGTCTGCGCTCAGCGTCATGGTGAGAACCACCCTCTCCCGAAGAGGTAGAGGCCAAAACGCTGTCGTCTCGCCTTATCTCCCCGGGCTCGTCCCGGCTGGATTTAGCACCAGCGCCCCGGGGGGAACCCGGGACCGGTTGCTGTGGCTTCGTCGGGCCAGTCCCTCAGCCACTCTGGATAAGTAGCGGCGAGAGTACGCCAGGCCGGCCGGAGCAGTCAACGGGGTTCTGGCGCAGCGTCACGACGGCTGTGGAGGGCGTCGCGCCCGCCGCGCCCTCAATCAGTATCGGCCCTGGCCGTAGGGATTCTGCGAGCGGCCAAACGGGCCGGCGCCGCTCGGCAGGCCGAGGCCGCCGCCGCCCGGACCGGGGCCGGAGCGGCGCGCCGATTCGCCGGACGCGCGTGGCGCCTGGGCGATGGCGATGGTGCGCGTTCGGCCGGTCTCGCTGCGCAGCAGCACGAGGGGATCGCCGCTCGGCAGCGGACCGGCGGCGGTCAGGCCCTCGAGACGACGTTCCGCGTCGCGCGCTTCGAGGTGCTCCGGATAGTGGTAACCGACGGCAGCGTACGCGAGCTGCGCCTTCTCGGTCGCCCCTGGGCCCTCGTAGAGTTGTCCGAGCTGGTAGAGCGCCTTGCCGGCGACCTCGGTGTCGGGGAAGCGGTTGACCAGATCGAGCAGGCGGATCTCGGCGGCGCGGACGTTGTTCTGGCGCTCGTAGTAATCGGCGACGTCGAGCTCGTGCGTCGCCAGCGTCTCGCGCGCGTGTGCCAGGCGCTGCCGCGCCAGCGCCGCGTAGGGGCTGGACGGGTGCTGCTGGATGAGTGCCTGATAGTAGGCATGGGCGTTCTGCGAGGCGCTCTGGTCGCGATCGGACGGCTGCATCTGCTTTTCGGCGCACTGCCCGAGCAGGTAGCCGACGAGCGGCAGGTAGCCGCTGGTCGGATGGCGGCGCTGGAAGTCGGTCAGCGTCGCGGACGCCTCCGGGCAGGTGCCGTCCATGTACTGGGCGACGCCGACCTTCAGCTCGGCCTGCTCGCTGTGCTCGCTGAACGGGTGCTCGTCGAGCAGGCTGCGGTAGGACTCGGCCGCCTGCGTGTACGACCCGAGGCGCAGGTGCTCTTCGGCGACGGACTCATACTCGGCCGCGGTTGTCGGCTGTTTCGCTGCGCAGCCGGTCAGCGTGTATCCCAGCGCGACCATGGCGGCGTGGAGGGCAAGCGAGCGCATGACAGTGGTTATGCAGCACCGCCGCGGCAGCCGCAATGCGTGGGGGCGGGATGGCGCCGCCCCCACGCGGCGGGCTCACGGGCCGGGAGTGGGTTGGAGCGCGCTGAAGCTGGTGACGCCGTAGCGCGGCTGGAGCGCCGACTCGACGCTGGTGCGGGTGATAGACTTGCCAGGCTTGGCGATGACCATGGCGGTCTTGGCCGTGTCGTCCACGGTGATGCTCTCGACGTCGGGCAACTTACTCAGGGCCTCACGGACCCTTTGCGCGCACGACGAGGGTCAAGTCATGCCAGAGACGCCGATCACGTACTGCGTTCCGGTGGCGGCGGCCTGGGCGAACGCCGCATCGCGCGGGGCGAGCGCCGGCACGGCGCCGACGAGCAGCGCCGCCAGTGCGGTTGTCGTCAGGATTCTCATTGCTGTCCTCCTTCCCTCGGGTTTGAGCGGACGCCATGCCCGCCCTTCTCATCTATCGGGGCAGCGGCGTGTCGGCAACGAGCGGCATCACCTCGCCGGCGACGCGTTCGATGAGCTCGATCAGGTGCGCGGCGCTGTCATGGGTAAAACCGAGATGGACCGCGGTCGCGCCGCGCGCCCGCCAGCCGGCCAGCGTGGTGGCCAACGCGCCGGCGTCCTCGATGCGTCCGGCGTCCACCGGCGCGACGACGGCGAAGGCGCCGTCGCGTCCGCTGGCGCGATACGCCTCGCGTGCGAAGCGGGCGCGCGTGGCGAACTCGTCGGGCGTGATCCGCCACGGAATCCAGCCGTCGCCGAGGCGTCCGGCGCGCCGTGCCATCGCCGCGGTGTTGCCGCCCACCCACAGCGGCGGCCGCGGGCGTTGCACCGGGCGCGGCGACACGGCCATGTCGCGCCAGCCGACGAAGCGCCCGGCGAAGCTCGACACCTCGTCGCCGAGCGCCACCGCCAGCGCCGTCAGGTATTCCTCGCTCAGCGCCGCGCGCGCGTCGTGGTCGATGCCGAGGCTGCGGAACTCGGGCTTCAGGTGGCCGCTGCCGGCGCCGATGATGGCGCGGCCGCCCGACAGGCGGTCGAGAGTCGCGAACATTTTCGCCGCCATCAGCGGATGCCGGTAGGGCAGCACCAGGACGTGCGAGAGCAACCCGACGCGCGTCGTCGCCGCGGCGAGGAAGGCGAGCGTGGTGGCCGGCTCGTACCAGGTGGCGCCCATGGCGGGCACGTGGCTCGCCGGCACGGCGACGTGGTCGCTGCAGGTGATCCACGCCGCGCCGACGCGGTCGGCGGCGCGCGCCACCTGCCGCAGCGTCTCGACCGACGCGCCGGCCTCCCACGGCCGTGCCTGCGTCGGCACCTGCTGCACGATCGGCAGGCCGATGCCGAAGGCGAACGCGCCGGAGTTCATTGCGCCCGGCCAGTAGCATCTGGTAGCCCGGCGCGGAAAGAGCGAGCGATCTATGGACGACATTCAGCTGCCGGTGGCGCGCGTCGCGCTGCTCGTCATTGAGCTGCAGAACGACATCGTCGATGCGTCGCAGATCGGTGCCAAGGGGGTCGGCGGCGTGCTCGCCGCGCAGGTGGCGGCACGTGGCGTGCTTCCCAAGGTGCGCGCCCTGATCGACGCCGCACACGGCGTCGGCGTCCCGGTCGGCTACATCAACTACGCCCGCAAGTCCGACTTTCCCCGTCCGCGCACGCGCCTGCACCGGCGCACCGGCGCGACGCCGACCCTGATCGAGGGCACTTGGGGCGCGGAGACGCACGCCGCCGTGGCCCCGACGGCGGCGGATTTCGTCTTCACCCGCTGTGTCGGCATCGACGGTTCCTACGGCACGCAACTCTATCCCGTCCTGCGCATGCTCGGCCGCGACGTGCTGCTGGTCTGCGGCGTCTCGACCAATCTCGCCGTCGAGGGCCTGGTGCGGGCGTCGGTGAATCGCGGCTTCGAGCTGTTCGTCGTCGAGGACTGCTGCGCCAGTTACCCGGACGCCTGGCACGACTTCTCCGTCACCAACATCCTGCCGTTGCTGGCGACCGTCACCTCGTCGCCGGCTGTTCTGGCGGCGCTGCAGGCGGCGGCGTGAGTGCGCCGTTCGCCGGCCACACGGTGGTCGTCACCGGCGCCTCGAGCGGCATCGGACGCGCCCTGGCCACGGCGCTGGTTGCTCGCGGCGCGCACGTCTGTGCCGCCGCGCGCGGGCGCGCGGCGCTGCAGGCGTTGGCCGACGCCATCGGGCCGGCGCTGCATCCGGTGGTCGCCGACGTGAGCGACGCCGCGGCCGTCGACCAGTTGGTCGCCGCCGCGGCGGCGACCGGGGCGCCGCTGCTGGCGGTGATCAACAACGCCGGCCTCGGGCACGTCGAGCCGTTTCTCGCCTCCGATCCGACACGCTGGCGCGCGACGCTCGACACCAACCTCGTCGGCGCCCTGCTGGTGGCACGGGCCTTCTTGCCGACGCTGCTCGCGGCCGGTCGCGGCGCGGTCCTCAACGTCGGCTCGGCGAGCGCTTCCGGCTGGCCCTATCTCACCCTCTATGCCGCCTCGAAGGCGGCCCTGCACGCGGCCAGCCTGGCGCTGGACCGCGAGTACGCGGGCCGCGGCGTGCGCGTCCTGTCGGTGGAGGTCGGCCCGACGGCCGACACCGGCTTCGGCGCCCACTCCGATCCCGCCCACCTGCCGGCCGCGGCGCAGGCGTGGACGGCGCTCGACATTCCCTGGCGTGTCGACGTGCGGACGCCGGCCGAGTCGGCGGAGTCCATCCTCGCCGCGCTGGCCGCCGGCTTGGCGGACCAGGCGTGAAGCGCCGCTGGGCGCTCGTCGCCGGCCTGGCCGCGCTGCTCGTCGCCGCGCTGGCGACGACGACGCCGCTGCTGCGTGCCGCGGGCCGCTTCCTGATCGAGGAGCAGGCGCCGGCGCCTGCCGACGCCATCGTCGTGCTCACCGGGTCGTTCCCCGATCGCATTCTCGAGGCGGTGGCGCTCTACCACGAGGGATGGGCGCCGCGCATCATTCTCTGTCGCGAGCCGGAGAATGCCGGCTTCCGCAGACTGCGCGCGCTGGCGGTGCGGGTGCCGCGCCTGTTCGAACTCAACCGCAGCGTCGCCGAGCAACTCCGCGTGCCGGCGGCGGCCGTCACCGTCCTCGATCGTCCCGCCGGCAGTACGTACAGCGAGGCGGAAGTCGTCCTCGACTTCGCCCGCGCGGAGGGGATCCGGTCGATCCTGCTGGTGACGTCGAAGTACCATTCGCGCCGCGCCGCCCGCATCTACCGCCACCTCGCCGACGGCCAGGTGCGGGTGTTGGCGCGCCCGGCGCGCGATGATGATTTTGATCCTGCCGCCTGGTGGCGCGATCGTGCCAGCACGCGGCGGGTGGTGATCGAGTACCAGAAGCTGCTCACGTTCCTGCTCCTCGACCGCTGGCGCCTGGCGCCGGCGCCAGGCGCGCCGACCCCGGCGCCGGACGCGAGATGACCGCCGCCGAGCCGCCCGACGTCGGCGGGCTGGTGCCGATCTTCCTGCGCCTCGCGCCGGGCGATATCGCCATGGTCAAGTTCGTCTTCGAATCGTACGAAGGCGTCGGCCTGGTGCGCACCATCGATCGCCTCGAGTCGACCATCGTCGCCCTCGTCAGTCGCGACTTCCTCGCCGACGGACGCGGCATCATCGCCGATCTGCAGGGCCGCATCGCGTTGGAGGTCATCGACGCGCCCCCCGGCGCCAGCGACGATTGGCTCCTGCAGCTGCTGCCGGACGTCTGACTGAAGGGCGCACTGCCGGAGGGCGGGCGGTGGCGGGTCGGCGCGAGCGGCATCCCTGGCCTGCTCAGGCCCCGAAGACCGGCACCGCCTCGGTGCGCCCGCGCAGGTGCGCCGGCGCCAGCGCCACCAACCGGCTCGGCAGGTCGGCACTGCGCGCCAGCTCGATCGTCGTGGCGCTGGCCAGCAGCTGGCAGTCGCGCCGCTTCGCCTCGTCCTGCAGGCGCACCGCGACGTTGACCGTATCGCCGATGACCGTGAAGTCGAGGCGGTCCTCCGCGCCGATCGTCCCAGCCACCACCTCGCCGCTGGCGAGCCCGATGCTGACCGCGAGGAGCGGCGCCCCGGCGGCCGCCCGCGCGGCGTTGAGCGCCGCCAGCCGCGCCGGCATGCCGAGCGCGCAGCGCAGCGCCGCCGCCGCCGCCTGCTGCTGCGCCGCCCGGTCCGGGGTCGTGAAGAGGCCGAAGACGATCAGCATGCCGTCGCCCATGAACTTGTCGACGAAGCCGCCCTCGCTACGAACCCAGTCCGCCATGGCGGAGAAGAAGTCGTTCAACAGGGCGACGACCGCGGTCGGCGCCAGGCGCTCGCTCAGGGCGGTGAAGCCGCGCAGGTCGCAGAACATGACCGTCGCCTGGCGCACCTCGCCGCCGAGCCGCAGTTCGCCCTTGAGCAAGTGGTCGCGCACCGCCGGTTCGACGATGCGTCCGAAGGTGTGGAGAATGCGCTCGCGATCCTGCAGGGCGGCGGCCATGGCATTGACCCCTTCCTCGACGACGCCGACCTCGTCGCTCGACGCCAGGCGCACGCGCGCCGACAGATCGCCGCGCTGGATCTGCCGCAGTGCCGCCGCCGCGGCGCCGAGCGGTTGCGTCAGGGTGCGCGCCAGCACCAGGGTGAACGCGATGCCGAGCGCGACGTAGACGATGAAGGTGACCTGGCTGGCGTGCGTCAGGTCGGCGATGACGCTCGTCAGATCGACGCCCTGCCCGACGCGCGCCGCGGCGGCGCGGATCAGACCAAGGACGGTGAACAGCGGCGTGAAGGCGACGGCGAGCAGAAAGATGAGCAGGCGCGTGCGCACGCCCGGTGCCAGGGAGCCCGGGACCTCGGTCAGTTGTCCGGTGGGAAAGACGCGCGGTACGACGGTACTGCGAAACAGCCAATCGAGCAGCAGGTACGTCGTTGTCGCGGCGAGAAAGCCGCTGACCAACGTCGACAGGATCTGTTGCGAGGCGAGTTCGGGCGACCAGCGCCCGAAGCGCCACACCGTCAACGCTGGGAAGAGCAGGGCGCTGACCAGCCACGGGGCGAAGCCCAGCGCCGCGATCATCAGCGGCGCATTGACCGTGCGCCGCCGCACCTGCGGCGCCGCCGGCCCGTCGGGATCGCGCCGGAAGTGCCGCACCACCGGCCAGATGTACCAGGTGATGGCCAGCGTCGCGCCGCTATAGGCGAAGACGCGGTAGGTCGGCAGCATCGACAGGTCGTAACGGTGCACCGCCTCGGCGAAGGGCGTCAGGCTGCGCATCAGCTCGACGGTGACGCGCACCATCGCCGAGGCGAGGGTATTGGCGCCGAGGGCGATCAGAACGCCGAACAGGACCCAGCCGGGAACCGGTTCACGCGCCGGCGTCATCGACCGACTCGGCCGGCGCCGCCGGCGGGCGCGCGAAGACGTAGGCGATGCCGATGCTGAGCAGGTAGAGCACGAACAGCGGCCCGGCCATCAGCATCTGCGACGCGACATCCGGCCCCGGCGTCAGCACGGCGGCGACGATGACGATGCCCAGCACCGCATAGCGGAAGTAGCCGAGCATGGTGCGATGGGTGACGACGCCGAGGCGGGCGAGGAAGAAGGTCACGACCGGCAGCTCAAAGGTGACGCCGAAGGCGAGCAGCATGCGGGCGGTGAACGACAGGTACTCGCTGATGCGGATCGACGGCGCGACGCCGATGGTGGCGTATTCGGCGAGGAAGAAGCGGTACCCGACCGGCAGCACGACCTGGTAGCAGAAGACCGCGCCGAGGAGGAAGAAGAACGTGGCGAAGAAGACGAACGGGCGCGCGTAGCGCTTCTCGCCGTCGTAGAGGCCCGGCGCGACGAACATCCACGCCTGCCAGAACAGCACCGGGCTGGCGACAAAGACGGCGGCGATGAAGGAGACCTTCAGCTTGGTGAAGAAGGCCTCGGTGACACCCGTCCCGATGAGCTCGACGGGACCTTCCTGCAGGTCGAGCAGCGGCCGGGTGAGGACCGCGAAGAGCACGTCGGCGAAGTTGTAGACGGCGACGAAGGCCACGCCGATGGCAAGCAGCGCCCGGATGAGCCGCCAGCGGAGCTCTTCGAGATGCGCCGTCAGCGGCATCGTGACGTCGGTCATGGCTGCCGCCGGATCGGGGGCACGGGCGTCAGCCGCGCGGCGGCTCGCCTGGCACGGGAGCCGGGGCCGCGTCGGGGGCTGCGTCGGCGGCGGCGGCCGGGGCGGCCGCCGCTGTCGATGCGCGCTGTTCGACACCGCCCGGCAGCGTTCGACCAGTGGCGCGCTGGCGCGCGTCGCGGTCGGCCTCGCGCGCTTCGCGCTCGATCATCGACTGCGCCTGCTTCAACTCGTCGGTGAGGTCGGAGGTGGCGCGGCGGAACTCCGCCAGACCCTTGCCCAGCGCCTTGGCGACCTCCGGCAGGCGCTTCGGTCCGAGAACCACCAGGGCGACCACCATGATGACGAGGAGCTCGGGCATGCCGATTCCGAACATAACGCGCTGAGACTAGAGCCCGTCCCAGGGGGTGTCAAACCATGTCTGTCTGTGGTTCGTTTCCCGCATGGACACCGGCATTGTCGTCGATCCGCGTTTTCTCGGGCACGACACCGGCGCCGGCCACCCGGAGCGCGCCGAGCGCATCGCGGTGTTGCTTCCGGCGCTCGCCGCGCGGCCCGACGTGGTGCGCGTCGCGCCGCGCCCGGCGACGGTCGAGGAGATCACGCGCGTGCACGGCGCGGCGCATTACGAGGCGGTGGCGCGCAGCGCCGGTCGGCACGGCGCCTTCGACGCCGACACGCCGGTGTCGCCGCAGTCGTTCGAGACCGCCTGTCTCGCCGCCGGCGGCGTGCTGGCGCTCATCGACGAGGTCATGGCCGGGCGCCTGCGCAACGGCTTCGCCTTCGTCCGCCCGCCCGGTCATCACGCCGAGCCGGACCGCGCCATGGGCTTCTGCCTGTTCAACAACGTCGCCATCGGTGCCGCCCATTTGCGCGCCCGGCACGGCCTCGATCGGGTGATGGTGGTCGACTGGGACGTGCACCACGGCAACGGCACGCAGGCCGCCTTCGCGCGCGAGCCCGGCGTGCTGTTCGTCTCGGCGCACCGCTGGCCATTCTATCCCGGGACCGGCGCGCTCGACGAGATCGGCAGCCGCGACGGCCGCGGCTATACGATCAACCTGCCGCTGCCGGGTGGCGTCGGCGACGCGGAGTACCTCGATGCGTTCCGGGCCGTCGTCGCGCCGCTAGCGCTCGAGTACGCGCCCGAGGCGATTCTGATCTCCGCCGGCTTCGATCCGCATCACCGCGACCCGCTCGGCGGCATGGCGGTCAGCGAGGCCGGCTTCGCCGGCATGGCGCAGGCGCTCGTCGATGCCGCGGCGCAGGTGTGCGGCGGTCGCGTCGTCGCCGTCCTCGAAGGCGGCTACGACCTGCGCGGCACGCGCGACTCGGCCGAGGCCGTGCTCGACGTGCTGAGCGGTCGCGTGCGGCCGGCTGCGCCGCCCCTACCGCCGAGCAGCGCCGGTCCGATCCTCGCGGCCGTGAAGCGCCGCCATGGCGAGCTGTGGAAATCGCTCTGACGTCGCCGCTCAGAAGTCCTTGCGTAGGAACTCGTGCTCGGCCGGCGGCTTCTTGGGGCTGCCGCCGTTGACCATCTGCATTGCCGGCACCGACCCGGGCGCCGGTTCGCTGCCGTCGCGGAAGCACTCCAGGTAGGGTGACCCGCCGGGGGCGGCGCGCCCGCCGGTGGCGGCGTCGATGTTGACGCAGCGCAGCCCATCGGGCACCGGGAAACGCGCGTCCGGGGCGTTCTCGAGCGCCTTCGCCATGAAGGCCTTCCAGATCGGCGCGGCGACCTTACCCCCGGTCGACTTGGGTCCGAGCGAGCGCTTGTTGTCGAAGCCGATCCACACCGCCGCGAGCATCTGCGGCGTGTAGCCGACGAACCAGGCGTCGTCGAGATCGTTGGTCGTCCCGGTCTTGCCGGCGGTCGGCTGCGCCAGACCGCTCGCCGCCGTGCCGGTGCCGCGGCGCACGACGTCCTGCAGCATGCTGGTCATCTGATAAGCGGTGGTCGGCGGCAGCACCTGCACCATCGCCGGCTCGTTGCGCTCCAGCACCTGGCCCTGCGCATCGGTGATCTCGGTGATCACCAGCGGCGTCGGCCGTAACCCGTTGTTGGCGAACGGACAGTAAGCCACCGCCAACTCGATCGGCGTCACCTCGAAGGTGCCGAGCGCGATCGACAGATTGCGCGGGATCGGCCCCGGCAGGCCGAAGCGCGGCAGGTAGGCGCTGAGGAACTTCAGGCCGACGCGGTCGGCGAGCTTGACGGTAACGACGTTGCGCGACTTGGTCAGCGCTTCGCGCAGCGAGGTCGGGCCGTGGAAACGCTTGTCGTAGTTCTGGGGACTCCAGGTGCGGCCGTTGTCGCGGTATGAGATCGGTTCGTCGACGATCACCGAGGCGGGCGTGAAGTTGCGGTCCAGCGCGGCCGCGAAGATCAGTGGCTTGAACGCGGAGCCCGGCTGGCGGTGCGCTTGGATGGCGCGATTGAAGTGGCTGCGCTCGAAGTCGTAGCCGCCGACCAGCGCCCGCACGTAGCCGGTGGTCGGCTCGATGGCGATCAGGGCGCCCTCCAGGAGCGGACCGGGGTCGTACTCGAAGCGGATCCGCCCGTCGTCGGAGTCGTCCTCGTCCGGCGCGATGGCGCGGGCGCGGACGAGGTCCATGAGCTTGAAGGTCGGCGGCGCCACCGTCGGCGCGGTCGGCACCAGCAGATCGCCGGCGAAGGGCCCGATCTGGACCCGCGCGCCGCTGCCGCGCACGTTGGTGACCAGCGCCTCGTAGCTGAAGCCCGCCTCGGGGCGCTTCATGCCCTTGAAGGAATGCGTCTGCAACTTGAGATAGTTGTTGCGCTCCTCGTGCGACATTTCCCGGTAGGCACCGTGGAAGCCGCCGCGCTCGGCGGTGAGGCGATCGATGCCCTTGCGTAGCGCCGCCTCGGCCTCGCGCTGCATGCGCAGGTCGACGGTCGTGCGGACGCGTAATCCGAGCTCGTAGAGGACGGTGTGGCCGTACTTCTCCTCGAGGATCCGGCGCACGTGCTCGACGAAGTACGGCGCGGCCTGAAAGCTGCCCTTGCGGCTGGTGAGGCCGATCGGATCGAGCACCGCCGTGTCGCGCTGCGCGCGGTCGAGATAGCCTTCCTCGTACATGCGTTGCAGCACATAGCGCTGCCGCGCCTTGGCCTCCGGCCAGTGCGCGTAGGGCGAGTAGCGGCTCGGCGCCTGCGGCAGGCCGGCCAGCAGGGCCGCCTCGGCGACCGTGATGTCGCCGATCTCCTTGCCGAAGTACTCGTTGGCGGCGGCGGCGACGCCATAGGCCCCGCTGCCGAGGTAGATGTGGTTCAGGTACAGCGACAGGATCTCGTCCTTCGACAGCTCCTGCTCGAGCCGGGTCGAGAGGATGATCTCCTTGATCTTGCGCTCGTAGCTCTTCTTCGGCGTCAGCAGCACGGTCTTGACCACCTGCTGGGTGATCGTGCTGCCGCCCTGCACCTTGCCGCCGGCGATGACGTTGTTCACGAAGGCGCGCAGGATGCCGTTCGCGTCGACCCCGCCGTGGTCGTAGAAGGCATCGTCCTCGGCGGAGATGAAGGCCTGGCGGACGTGCGGTGGAATCCGGTCGAGCGGCACCAAGTACCGCTTCTGCGAATAAAACTCGCCGATCAGCGTGCCGTCGGCGGCGAAGATCTGCGTCGTCACCGGCGGCTGGTAGTCGACCGCCGCCTGGATCGGCGGCAGGCTGGCCATGAACTCGCGGTAGACGAAGGCTCCCGCCGCGACCGCGAGCACGATGGCCACGCCGATCGCCCCGACGAAAAGGCGTCGCGCCACCAGGAAGGGGCGACGCCGGGTGCGTCTGACGGCCATGCGAGCGCGACGATATCGTCGCCCCGTTCGTTGTCAAGCAAGGTCCGCGCCGCTACGACTGCCGCCGTGACCCGCCGTGACAAGGCGGCGCGTATCCAGGCCATCCTCGAGGCGCGCTATCCCGACCCGCCGATTCCGCTCGCCCACCAGGACGCCTTCACGTTGCTCGTCGCCGTGGTGCTCTCGGCGCAGTGCACCGACGCGCGCGTCAACCTGGTCACGCCGAGTTTGTTCCGCCGCGCGCCGACGCCGGCGCGCCTGGCGCGGCTGTCGGAGGCGGCGATCCTGGCCGACATCCGGTCGTGCGGGCTGGCGCCGTCGAAGGCGAGGAACCTGAAAGCCCTCGGCGAACGGCTGGTCGCCGAGCACGACGGAAAGGTCCCGGCCGACCTCACCGCCCTCGAGGCGCTGCCCGGCGTCGGCCACAAGACCGCCAGCGTCGTCATGGCGCAGGCCTTCGGCGCGCCGGCATTTCCGGTGGACACGCACATCCACCGCCTGGCGGCGCGTTGGGGGCTATCGAACGGCCGCACCGTCGAACGCACCGAGCGCGACCTGAAGCGCGTCTTTCCCCAGGCGGCGTGGAACCGCCTGCACCTGCAGATCATTTACTTCGGCCGCGAGCACTGTCCGGCCCGCGGCCACGAGGCGCCTGCGTGCCCGATCTGTTCATGGGCGGCGCCGCACCGCCGCCGCGGGGTGGGCGGCGCGACCTGAGGCGCCGGGCGGCGGGTCGGATCGACGGCCTGGGGAGGGCGCCGTCAGTCCAGATGCGTCGTGCAGTTGGCGACGGTGACCAGCCACGGGGGGCCGCCGTCGACGACGGTGAGCGAGGCGTTGCGCCACGGCGGGGTCCAGCGTTCCGGCGTCAGCCCGAGCTGGCGCTCGGCGACGGCGCGGCAGACCAGGCCGTGCGTGACGACCGCGAGGTTGCCGTGCGCGGCGCGCGCCGCTGCGACGACGCGCGGCCACGCGGCGGCGATGCGGGCGTGGAAGGTCGCCCACGATTCGCCGCCCGGCGGCACGTAGTCGGGCGCGAACAGGTCGACCCCGAGACTCGCGTACGGCTGGCCGCGTACGTCGCCGAAGTCGCGCTCCTGCAGGCCGGCATCGAGGGCGATCGGCGCGGCGGTGACGGCGCCGATGCGCTCGGCGGTCATGTGCGCGCGCGGCAGGTCGCTGGCGAGGATCGCGGCGACGCGCAGGGTCGCCAGCCGTCGCGCCAGGCGCTCGGCCTGATCGATGCCGCGTGGGCTCAGCGGCGTCTCCGGCGTCTGCACGATGTGCGCCGCGTTCGCCGCCGTCTCGCCGTGCCGGATGAGGAAGATCGCCATGCGTGCCAGTGCTCTAGCGCCTGGCGCAGGGCACGTCCACGGCGCCTGCCGCCGCCGGTTCTGTCGCCGCGTGCGGCGCTGTGGAGGGCGCGGCGGTAGCCACACCCTCCTCTGTCTTGGTACACCGACCCGCATGTCCGCGATCACCGTGCACGGCGCCGAGTTGGTCTACGAAGACATCGGGGCCGGCCCTCGCCCGCTGGTGCTGGCGCACGGGCTGACCGGCTTTCGCGACGATTTCCGCGAGCAGATGCCGGCGCTGGCAACGCTCGGCCGCACCATCCTGTACGACCACCGCGGCCACGGCGACTCGACCAACACCGGTGATGCGGCGAGCTACTCGTTCGCTCAGCTGGTCACCGACCTGGCGGCGCTGCTCGATGCGCGCGGCGTGGCGCGCTGCGACCTGCTCGGTCACTCGATGGGCGGCATGATCGCGCTGCGCTTCGCCCTTGCGCATCCCGAGCGCGTCGCCTCGCTGGTGTTGATGGATACCGCGGCGCGGCCGCCCGACCACATGCCGCGCGCGCCCTTCGCCGCCGCCGGGGCGATCGCGCGCAGCGACGGTATGCGCACGCTGGCCACCCTGCTGCGCGCCCGCGCCGCCGACGAATCCAACCGTCCCGCCGCCGAGCGCCGCCTCGAGGCCGAGTGGGGCGAGGCCTTCTGGGAGCGGCGCTGGCGCCGCCTGACGGCGATGGACCCGGAGGCGTTCGCCGCGCTCGTGCTGGAGTTGACCGACCACGCGCCGCTGCTGGCGGAACTCGGCGCGATCACCTGTCCGACGACGGTGCTGGTCGGGGCCGAGGACACGAGCTTCCTCTCCGCCTCCGACGAGCTCGCCGCCGGTATTCGCGGCGCCCGCCTGATCACCATCCCGGACGCTGCCCACAGCCCGCAGATCGAGAACCCGACGGCCTGGATGGCGGCGATCGCCGCCCACCTGGCGTGGGTGCGTGCCTGACGCGATGCGCGACGACCGCCGCGCCCTGTCAGAGGCGGTGCGGCAGGGCGCCCCCGCCATGCTGCCGCCGGAGCCGAGGTCGCGTCAGTCCGTCACCACCCGCGGCACGAACGGGAAGCGCCAGCCGCGCGGGGGCACGAAGGGTCGCCAGGCGCCCTCTGCCTGCGCCAGGCGATCGGCGATGGTCAACAGGACCACCGGGTGATGGCCGATACCGAGGTGGCTGCTCTCCACCTCCAGGCTCTCGGTGCGCGGCGCGGGGTCGGCGCGGCAACTGGCGCCGGCGGCGATGCCGTCGCTGTGGCTGAAGATGGCCGTCGTCGGCACCGGCAGGGGGTCGCGCAGGTGGGCGCGCAGCGCCGCGTCGTCCGGCAGCGGGTTGTCGCGGCGCGCGCGCGCCTGCAGCCGGCGCGGCACGTTGACGGCCGCGACGTCGCGGAATGGGCTGGCCAGGGTGATCACCTGGCGCACCAGGTCGGGCATGGCGCGGCTCAACTCGCGCGCGTAGATGCCCCCCAGGCTCCAGCCGATGAGGCTGACGCGGCGGCCGTGCCGGCGCTGCAGGTCGGTGAGCCGCTCGACCATGGCGGCGATGAGCGCGTCGCTGGGCCCCAGGTTGCGACCCTGCTTCCAGCCGTGCGCGGCGTAGCCCTTGTCGCGCAGGAAGCTGCGCAGGGCGCGGGTGGAGAAGTCGCTCGCCATCAGCCCGGGCAGGACCAGCACCGGGTGGCCGTCGCCGCGCGGGGCGCGGCGCAGCGCCGGCCAGGCGGGCAGCAGGGCGGCGAGTTCCAGCAGGGCGCGTCCCTCGAGCAGCAGCAGCCCGGCGGCGGGGGGGCGGATGGCGGATGTGTCGCGCATGGCCAGGGGAGAGTAGCGATTGCCGCGACCCTGCGGTAGGCCTGCCTGGATGCAGTCCGGCAGCCCAGGCGACCGCCTCTTCGTCGGTCGCGAGCGGGAGCTGGAGGAGTTGCGCGCCGGCCTGCGCGATGCCGTTGGCGGCCGCGGCGGTGTCTTCCTGATCGCCGGTGAAGGCGGCATCGGCAAGACGCGCCTGGTCGCCGAGCTACAGGGCGAGGCGGAACGCGTCGGCGCGCGCGTCTGCTGGGCGCGCTGCTGGGAGGGTGGCGGCGCGCCGGCCTTCTGGCCGTGGACCGTGCTCGTGCGGACGGTGGCGGAGGGGGTCGACGACGGTCGCCTGGCCATCCTGGTCGAAGGCGACGGGGCGCAGTTGGTGACCCTGGCGCCGGGGCTTCGGCAACGCCTGCCAGCCTTGCCGCCCCTGCCGGCGCCGCCGGCGCACGACTCTGAACACACGCGCTTCCCGCTCTTCGACGCGGTCGCCGGCTTTCTGCGCCGCGCCGCGGCGGCGACCCCGCTGATGCTGGTGCTCGACGACCTGCACGCCGCGGACCATGCCTCGCTGTTGCTGCTGGCCTTCCTCGTCCGCCACCTGCAGGGCGCCCGGTTGCTCGTCGTCGGCACCTACCGCGACGCCGAGGCGCACCGCGATGCCGAGCGCGGCGGCCTGCTGACGCGCATCGGCCGCGCCGGCGCGCGCCTCCCCCTGGCCGGCTGGGACGCCGCCGAAACCGCCGCGTACGTCCGCGCCGGCGCCGCCGGTGGCGTGCCCGACCCGGCGCTGGTGGCGCAGCTGCAGCAGCTCACCGAGGGCAATCCGTTCTTCATCGACGAGATCGTCCGCCTGCTGCTCGCCGACGGCGGCGGCCGCCTGCCGGCGGCCCTGGTCGGTCCGCTGCCCGGCAGCCTGCGCGCCACCGTGCGGGAACGGCTGCGGCCGCTCTCGCCGCCGTGCCTGCGCGTACTCGACGCTGCCGCGGTGATCGGGCGCGAGTTCGACCTCGCCGTACTCAGCGGCGCCCTCGGCGCCGACAGCACCGCCGTCGTCGCCGCCCTCGGTGCGGCCGAGGCATTGGGTGTCGTGCGGCGCCGCGACCCCATCCTGCCGCGCTTCACCTTCGCGCATGCGCTGATTCGCGAGACGCTCTACGAGGCCCTGCCGGCGGGCGAGCGGGCGGCCTGGCACCGTGCCGTCGGGACGGCGCTGGAGCGCCTGCATGCCGCCGACCTGACCCCGCATTTGGACGAGATCGCGCACCACTTCGCGCACGCGGCGCCCGACGGTGGGATCGACAAGGCGATCGCATACGACCGCCGCGCCGCCGCGCACGCCGCGGCGCTGCTCGCCTACGAAGACGCGGTGCCGCATCTCGAACGCGCCCTGCGCACGCAGGCGCTGTGCCCGGCGGCCGACGCCACGGCCGAACTCGGTCTGCGCCTGCAGCTGGGCGAGATGCAGGCGGCGGCGTGGCGCCTCGACGCGGCGCGCGCCACGCTGCGCGGCGCCGGTGCCCTGGCGCGCCGGCTCGGCCGCGCGTCCGACGCGGCGCGCGCCGCCCTCGGCGTCGCCAGCCTGGGTTTCGGCCTGCCGCGCGGCGTCGTCGACGCGGAAATCGTTACGCTGCTCGAGGCGGCGCTGTGCGACCTCGCCGCGGACGATCCGCTGTGGCCGCGCGTCGCCGTCCGCCTCGCCGTCGAACTGCACTTCTCCGCCGCGGGCGAGCGCCGCGAGGCGCTCAGCCAGGCGGCGGTCGACGCCGCCCGGCGCGGCGGCGACGCGGCGACCCTGGCCTACGTCGTCAACGCGCGCCACTTCGCGGTCTGGGACTCGGCCGAGGTCGAAGAGCGGTTGTTGCTCGCTGACGAGGGCGTGCGCCTGGCCGAGCGCATCGGCGATGCCGACCTGGCGCTGCAGGCGCGTACCTGGCGCCTGCTCGATCTGTGGGAGATCGGCGACGTGACCGGCTTCGACCGCGAGTTCGAGCCCTTCGCCCGCCGCGCCGAGGCGCGCCGTCAACCGAAGTTCCTCGCCTTTGTCCTGTCCCTGCGCGGCCTGCGGGCGCTGTGGGCCGGGCGCTTCGAGGCCGCCGTGGCGCACGCCGCCGAGGCGGTCGCGCTCGGCGAGCGGGTCGGCGATCGCGCCGCCTTCGCCAGCGTCGGCATGCAGGTGTTCGTCGCCCGTCGCGCCCAGGGACGCATCGCCGAAGTGGAGCCCATCGTCCGCGCCATGACCGAGCAGCCGTCGAGCGTGCCGGCGACGCGGGTGCTGCTGGCTATCGCCTGCGCCGATCTCGGCCGCGCCGACGACGCGCGACGCGAGTACGAGGTGCTCGCCGGGGATGACTTCGTCGCCCTGCAGCAGCGTAACGGCCTGCACCCCCTGGTGGCCTACCTGACCGAGCTGGCGGTGTTCCTCGGCGACACGCGCCGCGCGGCGGTTCTCTACCGCGCCGGGCTGCCCTTCGCCGGACGCAACCTGGGCTTCGGGCCGACCGTGGTCTTCGGTCCGGTGTCGCACGCGCTCGGCAGCCTCGCCGCCCTGCTCGGCGAGTGGGCGGCGGCGGAACGCCACTTCACGCACGCCATCGAGGAGGCGACGCGGGCCCAGGGGCCGGCCTGGCTGGCGGCCGTCCACCTCGACTACGCGCTCGGCCTGCAGGCGCGCGGCGAACTGGCGCGCGCCCGTGCCCACGCCACGGCGGCGCGCGACGGCAGCGCGCCGATCGGTCTGCGCCGCATCGAGGCGCTCGCCACGGCGCTGCTGGCCGCGTCGCCGACGCGTGCGTCGCCGGCGGCGCTGGCGTGGGCGGCCGAAGGCGGTGGCGGTGGCGGCACGGACGCCGGTCGTGACAACCCGCCCGGGCGCTTGTTGCAGTTCCCGGTCAGGGCCGGCGCCCGCTCCCTCATCAACGCCCCGCGTGCTGGCGGCGCCCAGGCGGGGCAGTTCCGCTGCGAGGGCGAGTACTGGAGCATCGGCATCGGCGCCGATGTGGTGCGCCTGCGCGGCACCAGTGGTGTGCGCTATCTGGCCGAGCTGCTGCGGCGGCCGGGCGCCGAGCTGCATGCGCTCGCTCTCGCCGCCGCCGAGCAGGCGCCGCCCGAGCCGCCGGGTCAGCGCTATGCCCGCGCCGCCGTGGCGCAGGCTGGTTTTGCCGGCGAGGAGGCGTCGGAGGCGCACGTCCTGCTCGACGCGCAAGCCCGCGCTGCCTACCGGCGCCAGGTTGAGGATCTGCGCGAGCAGCTCGAGGAGGCGCGCGCCTTCAATGATCCGGCGCGCGTCGCCGGACTCGAGCGCGAGCTCGAGTTTCTCGCCCGCGAGCTCGCCCGCGCCGTCGGCCTGCACGGCACGCCGCGCCCCGGCTCGACGCGCGCCGAACGGGCCCGGCTGAACGTCACGCGCGCCATCCGCTCGGCCATCAAGCGCATGACCGCGGCCAACCGCCACCTCGGCCTGTACTTCGAGACGACCGTCAAGACCGGCGCCTACTGTTCGTACACCTCCGACCCCCGTCTGCCGGTCACCTGGACGTTCTGAGATGGCGGGCGCGGCTGCCGCCGGGCCCGCCATTTTGCCCTTTCCCGCTGTTGAACATCGTTCACGGCTCCTGAACGCACCGCTGCTGACGTCAGAGAGCGGAGGACAGCATGCGGAAGATGGCAGTGGTGGTGGTGATGGCGGCGACGGTGTTGGCGGCGCGGGGCGCCGACGCGGCGGCGTGCGTCGGCGACTGCAGTGGCAGCGAGACCGTCTCGGTCAGCGATATCGTGCGCGGCGTGAATATCGCCCTCGGCAACAGCGCGGTGTCGGAGTGTACGGCCTTCGACGGCAACGGCGACGGCTCGGTGAGCATCAGCGAACTCATCGCCGCCGTCACTTACGCGTTGAACGGCTGCGGCTACGTCGCGCCGACGGCGACGCGGACGCCGACCCAGGGACCCGCCACCCAGACGCCGACGTCGACCGCGATCCCCACCGCGACGCAGGCCGTGCCGACGGCCACCGCCACGGCGTCGATCGTGCCGCCCGGCGTCGACACGACGCTGCTCGGCACCTTCAGCGGCCCGGCGAGCGGCCTGATGGGCGACCGGAAGACCGTGCGGGTGAGGATCGAAGTGGTGCGCAACAAGGTCCAGCTCACCGATCTCAATGGCAACCTGTTCATCGCCAGCGGCAAGAACTCGGTCACCATGGAGGTGATCAGTCCGCTGACCCTGAACTACGTCGAGGCCAAGCCGCCGCGCTACTCCGAGCTCCTGCAGGTCGGCACGCTGCAGTCAGGCGCCCCGGCCCTGGTCGCCCAGTACACGACGACGAACTTCTCCTTCCCGCCGCAAGCCAACGGCTACGCCATCGAGCTGAACCGCGAATAGCGCCGCTCACGGACACCCCGACAGGGCGTGTCGAATCGCCAACAGGATCTCGTCGACGCTGACGGCGCCGAAGCCGTCGACGTCGGCGGGCCTACAGGTCGAGACCGGCGCCTGCTCGAGCCCGATGGCCACCGCCTGCATCAGGTCGGCGATATCGACCAGGCCGCGGTCGCGGCAATCGCCGGCGCAGATCGCGGCGGGGACCTCTACCAGCGCGACCCCCATCGGCGCCCGGCCGACCGGAATCTGCTTGATGGTCACGTTGCGCTGCGTGTCGACCACCGCCACCGAGTCTGACCCGGTGTTGGCGACATAGAGAAAGGCGCCGTCGGCGCGTATCGCCAGGGCCTCGGGCACGGAGCCGACGCCGATGCGGTGCGCGATGACCTCGCCGGTGATGCGCAGCACTCGCCCGCCATTCTCGTCATGCGCGGCGACGAAGAGGGTGCGGCCGTCCGCCGAGAACACCGCCGCTTCGGGGGTGCCGAAACCCGTCGCGAAGGAGAGCGGCACGCTGAACAGCCGGCGCAGGTCGAGTCCCGACAGGTGGCCCGACTGGAAGGTGAGCGCGCCGGCCTGCCGATCCGTCGTCAGCGCCAAGCCGAGCGGCCCGAAGCGGCCCGGGGTCTGCACGTCGAGGAGGGCCACGACGCCGCGCACGTCGGGATCGACGAGCACCAGTGGCCCGCCGTAGAGGGCGATCACCAGCCGCTGCCCATCGGCCGCCAGGGCGATGTTGCCCGGTTGCATGCCGACCGGGAAGCTGTCGACCAGCCGCCGCTCCGCCAGGTCGACGACATGCAGCAAGCCGGCAAAGGTGTCGGTGACGAAGGCGCGCCGCCCGTCCGGCGACACGGCGACGCTGTGGGCGCTGTCGCCGACCGCGATCAGCGCCTGCAGGCGCATATGCTGGGCGTCGAGCACCGCCAGCGCGCCGGCGTAGAAGAGCGTGACGAAGACCTGCCGGCCGTCCGGGCCGGGGCTGACGCCGAGCGGCCCGTCGCCGACCGTGATCGTGCGCAGCGCGGTGTGCGCCGTCGCGTCGAGCACGGTGACCGAGCGGTCGTCGAAGTTGCTGACAAAGGCCAGCGTCCGGCGCCGTTGCGTCAGCCCGGTCGGCGTCGCGGTGGCGGTCGGCAGCGGCGTCGGCGTGACGGCGATCGGCGCCGTCGAGCGCGGCGTCGGCGTCGGCCCGCTCGGCTGCCATCCCAGATCGAGGAGGGCCGGCAGCAGCAGCCCCGGATCGTGGATGGCGGCGGTATAGAACGGCTCCATCAGCTCGTCCGGCTGCGCCGTCACGTCCCAGTGCGACAGGCTCGATCCGCCGAGATACGGCGCCGGCGCGTAGACCGCCGCCGGCCCGCGCAGCGCTTCGAGCACGTGGCGCCCATCCCACACCAGTTGCCCGGAGGTGATCGCCGCCAGCCGTTCGGCGTCGCGCATGCCGAGAAAGCGGTCGACGCCGGGCCGCAGCAGGAAGCGCTCGAAGACGCCGAAAATGTCCCGGTTCTCAGCGAGCAGGGGGCCGCCGGTGGCGGGGTCGACGAGATCGAAGAAGCCCAGACCGTGTCCGAGTTCGTGCAGGGCGATGGTGACGAAGTCGACGTCGGGCCCCGGCTGCGCGTCGAGCCCATAGTACCAACTGGTGGCGCCGAGCACCGGGCCGTCGACGTCGGCATTGAAGGTGATCGCGATCTCCGCGACGTCGGCGCCGTTCAGGTCGCTGCCGGCGAGCTGGTTGGCGAGCGCCGCCGCGTACCACGACGACGGCACGCCGCCGGCGAAGTTGCGGTGCACCGAGGTCGAGCCGGCCGAGGCCAGTACGGCGCTGCGCTCGTCGCCGCCGAGCGGGATCATGCGCGCGACCACGACCACCTCGACCTCGCCGGCGAGCCGGGTCGCCCACTGCGCCACCGCATGCTCGAGGGCCGCCCGCCGCGCCGCGCCGAGGCGCGGATCGTTGAAGCCATCGCTCGCGTCCTCGAGGTGGGCGACGCGCATCGGCACCGCCCGGGCGGGCAGTGCAGAGGCCAGCACCGCCGCGCCCGCCGCCAGCAGCAGCGCGCCGCGCCAGCCGTCACGGGCGCGCATCACGCTCGCCGTCCTGACAGCCCACCGCCAGCCGGCCGTCGCCGGCGCGCTCCGCCCGCAAGTGATGCGCGGCGCGCCCTTCGAGCAACACCATCTCGCCGCCACCGGGCGCCGTCTCGACGCGCGCCGCGGCGCGCGCCTGCAGCGCCCCGGCCGGCGGGGATTGGCGCGGTTCGCCCGCGGCGAGCGCGCTGGCCGGCGTCGGCACCACCGGGCGTCCGGCGTCATCGAGCATCACGCGCATTCCCGCCGGCGCGGCGGCGGCGCTCGGCGCCCCGCCCGCGTGCGGCCGTGCCCTGTCCAGGTCCCCCAGCCCGACCAGCAGCGCCGCCACGGCGGCGCCGGCTGCGACAGCGGCGGCCGCGCTCTGCCGATTCGTCATGCGTCGATTCGTCATGTGTCTCTCTCCCGCAAGGTCTTCAGTAGAAGGCGCAGACCGCCGCGGCGGCGCGTGCGAACAGCAAGGTGCCGAACGCCGCCGCGCCGGGGGCCGGCAGCGGCACCGCGGCGGTGCAGGCGAGCGCGGCAGCGAACAGGTAGGCGGGGAAGATCGCCATCCGTTCGAGCCCGGCGCGGGCGATCAGGGCGGTGCTCGCGGCGAGGACCAGCAGCGCGACGGCGCGGGCCGCAGGCGCGGCGTCGGCGAGGCGGAGCTCCACTGTCCAGAAGACGGGGAGGGCCAGCGCGGCGATGCCGGCGGTGAGCAGCGCGCGGTCGCGCGTCGGCCAGGCATCGAAGTAGTGCTGCAAGAGCATCGACAGCCCGGCAATGACCACCAGCGCCAACGCCGTCCCCGCCAGCCAGGCGCGCCGCGTCGTCGCGGTCGAGATCCGCAGGCCGCGCCGGGCCGTCTGCGCCGCGGCGCGGCCGCGCGCGCCGCGCGCCAGCAGACCTGCCAGGCCGCCGCCGGCGAGCAGCATCAGGACCGTGCCGCCCTCCTGCACCGGCAGCGGCGGCAGGTGGCGGGCGGCCAGACAGCCGGCTCCCATGAACGGCGGCCAGAGGCCGAGCAGCAGCCACCGCTGCCGCGCGCCGCGCGCCGCCGCCGGCGCCGCCGCCGGCGCGCACCGGGGCGGGATCGCGAGCCCGCTGAAGAGCGCCAGCAGCAGCGCGCCGGCGCCGCCGACGACCCAGCGGGTGTTCGACGGCGTCAGCACTGGCGCGGCGTCGAGATGCAGCGCGGCGCGCAGCGTCGCGAGCGTCGCGGCGCGCGCGGCGGGACTGAACAACACGTCGACATGGCCGCGCTCGGGCACGCGCAGCAGGCGACGGGTGTTCAGCTCGGCCATGGTGGTCGTCGCGCCGGGGCCGTCGAGGACGCCGCGCGTCGCCGCGTCGATGAGCCGGCGATCCGTGTCGTGCAGCACGTAGCCGTCCTGCGCGCCGTAGACCAGCAGCAGGTTGCGCGGCGCGATGTGATTGACCAGCGGCCAGGGGGCGACGGAGGCGCTGATGGCGACCGTCGCCAGCAGGTCCCAGTCGAGGCTGCCGGTGACCAGGGCCGCCGTCGCGCCGTCGCTGTGGCCGAGCAGCGCGATGCGGCCGGCGTCGATGCGCGCGTCGGCGCGCGCGAAGGCGACGGCGGCGGCGAGGTCGGCGGGCGGGCGCGAAACGTCCCCGGGCGTGCTCGGCGCCGCGCCCCAGCAGCCACTGGAGCGCCCGTGCCCGCGGCGATCGATGAACACCGCCGCCGCCCCCAGCGCGGTGAGGTCGTTCGCCCACGGCACCTCCATGAAGGCCAGGTTGGCCAGGTAGCCGTGCGCGACGATGATGGCCGGCACGCGCTGGCCGGTCGCGGGCGGCAGGTAGGCGCGGCCGCGCACAGCGCGGCCGTCGGCGTCGACGAGCACCAGTTCCTCGACGCGGCAGTCCGCGCACGGCGGACGGCGCGCCGCCCAGGTGCACAGCGCGAAGACGGCCAGCGCCAGCGCGCAGATCGCCCCGGTCAGGCGGGCCCGCGGCGACCCGCCGGGAGCGCCGGCGCGCCACGGCCGCTGCGTCACGCGCGCCCGCCCCGCCCGCTGGCCCAGGCGCGCGCCGCGTCAAAGCGGCTGCGCAGGCCGAGCTTGCGCAGCACGCGACCGACGTGGTTCTTGACCGTCTGGTGCTGCAGGCGCAGGCGCGCCGCGATCTCCTTGTTCGTGAAGCCGTCGATCAAGAGGTGCAGCACCTCGGACTCGCGCCCCGACAGGCTGGCGCGAGTCGGCGCGGTTCCGGGGGGGCCGAGAGCGGGGAAGTACCTGCCACCGGCGCGCACTGCGGCGATCGCCTCGCGCAGCGCCTCGAGCCGGCCGTCGTGCGCGACGATACCGTCGATGCCGTTGGCCAGGCACTGGCGCAAGGCGTCGGCCTCGGCGGCGACGCCGACCGCGAGCACGCGCACGGCGCCGCGGCGGCGTGTCAGCACCGCCGCGGCAGCGACGATCCGCTGCACATCGCTCCCGACCAGCACCGCCACCAACGATCCCGTCTGCGGCAGGGCGGTGGTCGCGTCATTGAGGATCGCGTCGATCGAGTGTCCGGTGGCCAGCGGCAATCCCAGCGCGTCGATCAGCGCGCTGGCGGCGGCGACGCTGTCGGCGCACACCAGTGTCTCCCGCTGCTCTGCCTCCGCGGTTGCCGCGCCTCGGCCGTCGCCCATGAATCACCCCCGCCCTGCGTGGCGCGGACCGTCACGGATGCGACCGGGTCAGTCAAGTACGGGATTCCCCGTATGCCTGGAGATGCGGGTTCCCTGCAGCGCATCGCTGCGGCGCAGGTACCAGCGGCCTTCGCGCCGGTACCCCGTACGTATTAGTACCTGCGCGGCTTCAGCGCCGCGTGGTAGCTGCTTTCGCAATGAGAGGTCTGCCGCAGCGCGTCGCCTGGATCGTCGCCGTGACCGGATCCGTCGTCGGCGCCTCGCGGGGCCTGGCGACCACGGCTCCGGCCAGCACGGCCGTGGAGCTGCCGCCGCCGCTGCCGCGCCTGCACTGCGCCGCGGCGCAGCGGCTCGGGGTGGCGCAGCGCCGCCAGGGCGCGGCGACGGCCGGCACCTGGCTGCTGGCGCAGGCCGCACTCTGCCGCGGCCTGCTGCGCGACGACGCCTGGGCGCTGGAGGCCGCCCTGCCGCTGATCGACGCGGTGGCGACGGAGCGCCCCGGCGATGCGTTCGCGCAGATCGATCGCGCCGATGCCTGGTGCGCGCGCTACCCGGCGTCGGCGCAGGCCGAGGCGGCGCTGGCGGCGGCGCTGGCCGCGGCCACCGCGGACCGTCTGGGGGCCGTCTGGTCCGCCGCGCGCAGCCGCCTGCAGCGTAACCGCGGCGCCGTGCGGGCGCGCCGCGCGCAACTGGTCGCCGACGCGTCGGCGCTGGACGCGCCGGGAGCGCCCCTGAATCCGTGGCGGCTGGCGCGGCAGGCCGACGCCGGACCGCAGGCAGCGCGGGCGGCGCTGGCGACGCTCGGCGGGTGGAGCGCGGCTGGCGATGGCGAGGTGCAGACGCGGCTGGCCGAGGCCGAGCTGATGCGCGGTCGTGCGTCGCGCGGCGCCGTCCGTGCCAAGTATCGCTCCATCGCGCGCCGCTTCTGCGCCGACGCGCGCGCCGGCGCGCGGGCGCCGCACCGCGCCGTCTGCGCGCTGGCGCGCCTGCGTGCCGCGCAGCTCGCGCAGGCTGGGGAGGAGACGGGAACCGGAATCGGAATCGGCCGTTGACAGTTGAACGCCACCAGGAGGATGACATGCGAGACTATGTTGCTGCGCGACGACGTGCCCTTGTGTCCACCGTGCTTGCCAGCGCCGCGGCCGCGATGGCCGCCACGCCGCGCGTCCAGGCCATCGCCTGTCCGAGCGGCGGCGCCGCGATTCAGGTGTGCGTGAAGAACACCAGCGCCCAGATGAGCGGTCCGATCACCGTCTCGGGACAATCGATCGGCGGCGAGATCACCTGCACCGGCCCGACGCCGATCGCCGGCAACTACAGCGATACGATCGCCAACGTGCCGGCCGGGCAGACCGTCTGCGCGCCGGCGCCGGCGCCGAACGGCCTGCTCTCGGGCATGTACGTGCACCGCATCCAGGTGGCGAGCACGACGCAGAACCAGTTCGCCCAGCGGCCGGTGCTCGCCAACGCCCCCAGTGCACCCGTGACGCGGGTCGACTGGGACTACATGCCGGATGTGATCACCGTCAACGTGGCCGGCGACAGCGGCAGCGGCACCTGCCCGGTGGACGCGATCTCCAGCCCGCCCACCTGCGACATCCGCACCGCGCTCGCCGCCGCCAACAACGTCCCCGGCACGCAGCCGGTGCTGATCCAGTTCACCGCCTCGCCGGGGACGCTGACCGGCGTCAACTTGCAGATCCAGCGTCGCCGGCTCACCCTCGACGGGACCGATGCCAACGGCAATCCGTGGATCGTCGGCGACGCCAACGCGGCGGCGGCCGGCAGCGTCGACCCGATCGCGCGCGTCCTCGAGTTCTCCGTCAACCGCGGCGTGCGGATTGACGCCGACGACGTCACGTTGAAGGGGCTCGAGATCCGCCAGTTGCAGGATCCGAACACGGTATCGAACGCCAACCTGGTCTACCAACTCGCCAACCGCACCGGCACGCGGCTGGAGGCGGTGCGTCTCAACGGCGACAACATGATCAGTTGCGGCAACCCGTCGGTCGATTGCGCGAGCTTCATCTTCAGCCTCGTCCGCGTCGAGGCGCAGACGAGCGCGCCGACGGCGCGCAGCATGACGCTGCAGAACGTCGACGCGCGCGCCGGGGCGTTTGCCGGCCTGGAGATGCTGCGCAACACCGACGTGCTGGTGCAGAAGAGCTGGCTGCGCAACAGCTACCAGAGCAACCTGCGCGCCGACGCGGCGACGCTGACGCTGGTGCGCAGCACGCTGGAG
>Ga0105044_10000156_pt1 | contig 73943 bp, 60 predicted proteins | sample MAT01_FD_78092 | JGI IMG/M metagenome (GOLD analysis project Ga0105044, IMG submission 78092) | Freshwater microbial communities from Lake Fryxell liftoff mats and glacier meltwater in Antarctica - MAT-01 | ecosystem: Environmental > Aquatic > Freshwater > Ice > Liftoff microbial mat | place...
ATTGACCGCTTCACGTTTGAAGGTTTCATCGAATTTACGGCGCTTGGTTGCAGGTTTCTCTTTGCTGGATTTCATGATGCTTCACTCTTCCCATTCTCCGTCCATCAATTCGAAGCAACCTCAAAGACGCCCGGATGAGAGGAGGGGAAAAGGGGACATTTTCGTTTGAGTCCAGAAGGGGACATTTTAAAGGAGCTTTGACACCCTTTGACAAACAACCCAACTGCCGGCTTAGGCATCTCGGTGAAACGGAGGCAGGGAACACCTCCATTTGACGCGCCCGCAAACGATCTTGCTGCCTTCTGTGGGACAGAATTGGGAACAGGTTAACCCGAATGACAAACCAGAGCTCTGGGTGGCTCGGTTTGTCCAGAATTCCAGCCCGCGCGTCGGTGCCCGCCTTCGCCGTTCAAAGCGAGAATCATTGAGACAACCAGTAGTCGTAAAAATTTAACCTTGCCCGCGCAGCCACACCCCAGTAGAAGCTCAATTGCTAGGTGAAACCCCCACCTTCAACGAAAATGAAATTCCATCCTGAAACCTCGGCGAAGGCCGCCAGCTTACTAGCTGTCGCTTCCGCTGTTCTCACGTCGGCGAACGCTGTTTCGCTGCCGGTTACATACTACGACTTCCTCGGCCAGAACGCTACCCCTGTGATGGGACGCACCGTTCATCCGGACTTCAACCTCAGCTTCAAAGCCACCCCGACCTTGGGATTGGTTCAACCGGCGGTTGGCGCCACTGGACCGGTGTTTCTCTCCGCTGGCGGCCCGGCCGGCCTCACTACTGCGCCCAACTTCGCCCAGTGGTATGTCAGTGATCCGTCGGTCAACTTGCCGATCGCAACCACACTGACGGCCATCAATCTGCCTGGCACGGGTGGACAACGGCAGTTCAACTACCCCTCAAGCTTCTTCCCGATCGACGGACAGGGGCTCGGCGATTACAAGACGTCTGGTCATAACTTCCACTTCACGATGAAGTACTCGCAGCAATTCGAGTACAACTCGTCACTGGATAACCTGTTCGACTTCGCCGCCGACGACGACCTTTGGGTCTTCATCAATGGCAAGCTATGGGTTGACCTCGGTGGTGTCCATGGGGCTAACCAAAGCCAGGCGTCTAAGGACCTGAATACCGATGCCGCTGGTTTGGGTCTCGTTGACGGTGGTGTTTACAACTATCAGCTGTTCTTCGCTGAACGTCACACCGTTCAGTCTGCCTTGATCGCCACCTTGCCCGGTGTGGTTCCTGAAGCTGAAGCGTTGTTCCCGGTAGCGACCTTGGGTGGTATTGCTGGCTTCCTCGCCTTGCGGCGCCGGAAGGCCCAGAACGCCTAATTAGGATTTACCCCCCATTCCACAACGCCCGGCTATGCCGGGCGTTTTCTTTTTTCCATCCCTCAATAAAGTATCGAAGAGGCCGATTGCCTCCGCCGGGTTCCTCTGGAACGCTTTGGCGTAATGTTGGTCCGTGACGACTGCGCACTGTTCAACGGCTACAAACCCTGCCGACCACACAAGGAAACTGGGGTTCACTGCGATGAGTGCACGCAGTATCAACCACCGAGCTTCCGCATCTTGGTTCTCAAGGTCGGTCTAGCCGGAGAAGTCTTACGCTGCACGCCTTTATTGCGGCGTTTGCGCGAATTGCACCCCCAGGCCGAAATCACCTGGGTGACCTCCTTTCCCGATTTCGTGCCGAGCCGGTGGGTAAACCGATTGCTCAAACACTCCTGGGAAACCTCGCTTCGACTGCAAGCGGAAGAATTCGATCTGTTGCTCAGCCTCGATAAAGACTTCGAGGTTTGTGCCCTCGCCGGGCAGATTCGCGCCAAAGCGAAACGCGGTTTCGGCCTGAATCGTTACGGCAAAATCATCCCTCTTGATCCCCGAGCTGAGCGGAAATGGCTCACAGGAGCCTGGGATGACCTCATGCTAGCCAATACCCGCCATTACCCCGCCGAAATCTTCGAAATCTGTGGTTACGAATGGCAGGGGGAGTCCTATCTGCTCGAAGGCGTAACGGCTCCGATACGGCCCTCCGGGGCCAAGCCGATCATTGGACTGAACACGGGAACCAGTAATGTTTGGCTGACTCGAATCTGGCCGCACGACTCATGGGTGAAACTGGCCCGCGAACTGCGGCTTCGCGGATTTGAGGTGCGACTGCTTGGCGGTCCTCTCGAACATGAGAAAAATCAGCTGCTCGCATCGCAGTCAGGTGCTCGGTATGACGGCGTTGTTCCGTTCCTTCAGTTCTTTGAACTGGTCGCCGGAACCGACGTCATCGTCACCGCCGTTACCATGGCGCTGCACGTGGCCATTGCATTGGAGAAGCCGGTGATCCTTTTCAACAACATCTTCAATGGCCATGAGTTTTACCTCTACGGCCGAGGCGAAATTCTCGAACCGGGACTCCCCTGTCAGGGTTGCTATAAACCGCGCTTTGACGCTCGCTGTCCGGTCAGTAACTGCATGGATCTGATTTCTTCAGACCGCGTTCTTGACGCAATTGACCGCTGGCGGCCGGGTCGGGAGGCTGCGCAATCGTGAGCAAACCGGCCAAAATTGCCTGGATCTCCTGCGTCGGCGAAAAAGGCGGTGCCGAAGTCACCATGCTTCACACTTTCCGGATCATGGACCGAACGCGGTTCCATCCGGTCGTCATACAGTTACGTCCAGGCCCTTTAAGTGCGGAACTGCGTGATCTGTCGGTGGACAATTACGTGTTAGAGGAGCATCGGATGCGCAACGTGGTCGGAGTGACCCAAGCGGTTCGACAGATTGCGGCGCTGTCTCGCAAACACGAGTTAGCCTTGTTACACAGCAACGGATTTCGGGCGCACGTGTACGGTGGGCTCGGTGCTCGCCTCGCGGGAGTCCCCGAAGTCTGGACCGGCCATACTGCCGAGGTGCCCGGCTTGTCGACTCGCGCCATCCTGGCCATACCAACCCGGCAGGTTATTGCCAACTGTCCTCGAACGGCACAATTTTTTGAAAACGCTGGCAAACCAACCCGAATGATTTGGCCAGGAGTCAACACGGGGCAGCTAGATCGGGGCACGCCGCGGGCTGATTTAGTCCAAAAATATCGATTGCCGGCTGAGCGCCAATGGATCGCGATGGGAGCCCGCCTGCAGCGGTTTAAAGGCCAACGCGAATTCATTCGAGCCATTGCCAGCCTTCCCAAAAATTCAGAAATCCATGGAATCGTCATTGGCGGTTCCTTGTTCGGCCAAGAGAACGATTACGAACGAGAATTGCGTGCTTTGGCCGCCGAACTCAACGCGACGGACCGACTCACCTTTACTGGATTCATACCAGATTCCGATGTGGCGGGTCTTTTAGCAGCGAGCTGCCTGACCCTACACCCGGCCCACGAAGAAGATTTCGGTTTAGCCGTCGCGGAAGCCCAGGCGCTAGGGGTTCCGACAATTGCTTTCGCCACCGTTGGACCTTCAGCCATCATTGAAGAGGGCAAGACGGGTTGGTTGATTCCCATTGGGGATCAAGCGGCCCTTAATTCCGCCTTGGAACGGGCCTTAGCGGCACCCGAACGCCTCGTTGCCATGGGCGCAGCGGCGTGGGAACGAAGCCGGCGCTTGTTCGGAATTCAGGAGCATGTCCGACAAACTCAGGAGGTCTATGCTCGAGTCCTCGCCCATCACACCGGATTGGAACGTTCTTAAGATGACCGTACCGACTGTTCCTTCGGTAGAGACATCGGCCGAAAACCCGGCCAGTTGGAAAGAATTACTCACTCCTCGGTACTATCTCGGCCTGATCAAGGAGAACCCTGCGGGGCACTTCCTGTTGCTCACCGCCATCGTCATCGGCTTCTTTCATGGCTGGCTCAAACTGACGTATCCGGGCGGTATCATGGTGTTCGCCTTTGATATTCCACTGATGATGGCGTTGGGAGTGGCTTTGGCTTACGGATCGCGTGGTTCCAGCATTTTCCCTAAGAGCCGAACCAGCTCAGCCCTCCAAGTAGTGCTCGGAATCTGCATCGTTTACGGATTACTCCCCACGGAAGTCCCCCTCTTATTCCGGTTGGCTTCCTTTCGTGGCTGGGCCTTGGTCCCGTTGATGTATTTGATGGGATACCACCTTTTCAACAATCGTGAACTGCTGAAGATGTACGGCGGACTTCTTTTGATCTTGAGCGTGATCACGGCAATTTATGGGTCCCGACAAGATCCTGAGGAATTGCGCCGGATGGCTGAGGCCAATGCGACCTTAGAAACAGTCATGAAGGGTTCCTTTTACGGAGACGAGGAAGGGACAAAGTTTCGGGTCTTTTCCACGTTCGTCTCCGCGGGCGCCTTTGGCGCCACCATGGCCTATAGCCTGCTGATCGGCCTGGCTCAATTCTCCCGCAAGGGCATTCAGCTCCCAGAGCGCCTACTCCTCGCTGCTTTGATGCTTCCCATAGCTTATGGGATTTTCCTCAGCGCTTCGCGCTCAGCGATCATCATTGCCGCCATCAGCGTCGTTCTCATCGCTTGGTATCGGCGGAGCCTACTGAAATTTGCCCTCCCGACAGCCCTTTTACTGGGGGTCGTGCTCACCGCCTCCAGCATGACAGGGGGGTCATCGTTAAGCAGAATGTCATCCGCAGCGGATCCCACCGCCCTGATGGGTCGCGTTCGCATCGTCGTGGTCCCGGCACTCAATAAATTAGCCGACAATCCGTTTGGTGGAGGCCTAGGGCGTTCAGGGCATGGTGTTCCGTCCGTTTTGGGTTACCTCACCTCCCGATTTAACTGGAGGCCGGTCGACGGAGACATCGGTCGGGTCGCGGTCGATTTCGGGATTTTTGGATTGGTGGCCTTTTCGGCGATGTTCATTGCCGGGACTCAAGACTCACTTTTCTGGATGAAGCAGCTGCGTGGAACCGATTTGGACACCGTGGCCGTAACCGCGGGCGCCATGTTCGTTACAGCCTTCATCTCCTTTCCTACTGGCTCACCCTTTCTGGCAATTCCGATGGGCGCCATTATCTGGTTCCATTTGGGAGCACTGAATCGCCTCTATGACGATCGCGTTCGCCTGACGAAAGCAACATCCGGCAGAATTCCGGCGGTATCGAACATCCTTGCGCCTGTTCCCAAAGCACCCCAGCGCCGGTTCATGCATGCGCCCCAGCTTGCGCGAGAGATCATCTCGCCGACCCTTCCTCCAGCAACTACCGCCAAACCAAAACGTTTTCTATTTCACGGTCGTGGATCCAAGCCAGGATCCCACTCCTGACTCGTACTTTCATGCCGGCACCCGTCTCCGGTCGTCCTCGTGTGGCCATCGTAATCCACGATTTCGACCCAAATCTTGGGCAAGGACGCTATTGCCATGAACTGGTGATGCGACTGAGTTCAGAAATCGCCTTCGATATTCATGCCAACACCTGGACGGACGCGGACGTTCCGGCAGTTCAATATCATCGGATCAAGGCGAGTCGTTACAACGTGGTCACGACTATCTCGACATTTCTACCGGCCGCGGAGCGTTCACTCCAACGATACCCGGCCGATTTAATCCACGCCCAAGGATTGAGCTCCTGGCGGGCCGATGTGATTACTGGCCATATGTGTAATGGTGCCCGAGTGCGCCATTTATCCACCGCCGGTTGGCGATCGCGCTGGTTTGCTAATCTAGTGACTCCGATTGAACGGGCCTTCTATCGACAACGTCGCGCCCGCCATTTCATCGCCATCGCCCGTTGCTTAGGCAGGGAGGTCGAGCAGGAATATGGTTGGAACAAAGCAACCCACGTCATCTACCACGGAACCGACAGTGATCGATTTCGTCCGGTCAAAGATGCGGCTGAACGCCGAGCGCTCCAATCCCGTTTCAAGGTACTTGATCAGCAGTGGCTTTGGTTATTCATGGGTGAAGCGGTCAAAGGTCTCGCCGCGGCCATTGCGCAGCTACCCGCGTTTCCAATTGCGCATCTGCTGGTGGTCTCGCGATCCAACCTCGATTCCCACCGGGCCCAAGCGACTGCCGCTGGCGTCCTCAATCGAATAACGTTTCACGGATACGATCCCAAGCCGGAGGAAGCATTTCGGGCGGTGGATGTGTTCTTGTATCCCAACGAATACGACCCATTCGGACTGGTTGTGACCGAGGCAATGGCGTCTGGTTTAGCCGTCATTGTCGGGGACTCGATCGGCGCGGCCGAATTGGTGGAACACCAACGCAATGGGCTGCGTTGCCAGGCGACAAATGCAGCCTCAATCACCGCCTGTCTCCAGCATCTTTCGTCCTTGCCCGACCGTGGCCGTGCCTTAGGTCTCGCCGCTCGGGCGACCGCAGTTCACTACTCTTGGGATCTCTGCGCTCGGGAAACCTTAAAAGTCTACCAGCAAGCACTAAAGGACCGGCCTCGTTCATGACTTTTCCCCGCATTACCGCCCTGATCCACGGCGGGCCCGCAAGCATTGAAACTGTTCGCATCCGAGGCCTCAGCCAACGACTCCCGCCCGAGTCTGTTCGACTTCTGTTCCGCGAAGGCTCCCGCGGAAGTACCGTGCGAAAGTGGCACCAAGACCTTCAGCAGTTTCCCGCCGACCTGCTCTACGTTTGCAACACAGCGATTCCGGGCGCGCCTTTGGCTTTGAGTTGGCGTTTGACCCGTGGACTTCCCTTCATTCTCGATACGGGAGATGCGGTCTATGAAATGGCCCGCCGCTCAGGGATCGGAGCAGGACTCCGACTTCCGCTGTTGTGGTTAGTGGAAACTCTCGCCCAGCGTTATGCCAGCGCCATCGTAGTCCGAGGAACGCGTCATCGGGAACATCTGAAGTCCTTGGGCCACCAACGCGTCGAGTTGATCCGCGACGGGTATGCTGAGCAAAGCACCGCAACGCCGGCGGCGGTCAATCAGCTTCGCCAATCGTTGGGGCTTGAGAACCACTTTGTGGTTGGGTTGATGGGATCATTGGTTTACAGCCCAAAGTTAGGCATTTGTTACGGTTGGGACCTGATCAAAGCCCTTCGGGAGCTGCGCGACCTTCCAGTAGTGGCCTTGGTGATTGGCGACGGGAACGGCCGGGAATGGCTGGAATCCCGGGCTCGTGAAGCTGGCGTCCTTGACCGAATCCGCTTCTGCGGCCGGATTCCCTACCAGGACGTTCCGGTTTACCTGCGACTGATGGACGTCGCTCTTTCCACCCAAACCAACAATTTACCAGGCCAAGTTCGAACCACCGGAAAACTTCCCGAATACATGGCTGCCGAGAGATTCATCCTGGCCAGCCGAGTAGGTGAAGCTGCCCTGGTACTACCGGATCTAATGCTGCTCGATTACGTAGGTGACGTGGACGAGCACTATCCGAGACGTTTAGCGGAACGGATTCGTCTGCTGCAGGCCAGACCCGAACTTTTAGAGCTCCGCCGTTCGCTCCCAAAGACCGCTCGAGATCTCTGCTCTTATGAACAGCTCAGCAGGTCGTGGACAGATCTCGTTTGCGGGTTGACTGCTGGCTCCGCTCACCAACTCAGTGCTAAACCAACCTGAAGGCCGGCGAGACAAGCCAATCCCAGCCAGGTTATCGTTTCCAAGGCTACCAACCGGCGTTGTTTCGTGGCGGAAATGCGGAATTGCAGGCGAATCAAACCTAGTTCCAAGACATCACCGTTATGGAGCGAAGTTGCCCCAGCAAGAACTTTACCAGCCATCACCACCGTCGCTGGAGGCTGGGGAACCACCACAAACCTGCGATCTTTCCCTTTCTCAATGACGAGGTGGCGATCCCAAATTCCTGGCTCACCCAAGACCAAATCCGCGCCCCGCCTTCCGACCGAAAAAGGTGTTCCTTTGATGGCAAAAACTCCTGCGGAATCCAGACCCAATTGACGCAACTCCACCATTAAAAGACTTTGCGCACGACGTGAACCTGGTCGCCGGGATACAGCGTTACATCGAGTGTCGGATTGTTCACCGCTTTACGAACGTTCACTTTAATCTGTTTCTTATTAGCGGCACGAGTGACGAGGACTGCGTTCCGATTGGCGTACTCGGTAAATCCTCCCGCGGCGGCAATGGCAGCGGTCACATTCATGTCACCGCGGTAAACAATGGAACTAGGGGAACGGACTTCCCCTCCGACCGAGATGAAGGACGCCATTCGCTCAATGGTAGGCGTAATCTTGCGATACATCCGTTTCTCCTCGACGTAGATCGTGGCAATTTCTCGCTCTACATCCGTTCGCTTCTTTCCAATAACGATGACTTCCACTCCGCGAGGCAGAATGATTCTGCCATCCTCGGGAACTACTTGCTCCGTGGGTGTCGGCGAGTCAGGAATGTCATTAAAGATGACCTTTATCCGATCACCTGGGCGCAAATAATCGGCACTCTGGGTGTCGTTCGCCGGTGAACCCGACGGCGCCACCGGCGAGGTAGCGTCGGCGGTATCGGACGATCCGGTACTGGAGCATCCGGCAGAGAGAAGGGCGATAAAACAACCTGCCATTAAACTGGCGGTTTGAAACGGGAGGAGACGGAACCACTTCATGTTGAACGGGGACAAGGTAATAGTCGGAGTGTTCAGTATTTCTTTTTCAACTCGACACCAGCCTTGGACGAACCTCCCTTGGCTCCTTTTTCTCCGGGAACCCGGCTGTCGTCGTTCTTCGAGTAATAATCGTAGTAATAACCGCTGTAGTAGTAGTAGTAGCTGTCTTGAGAGATATTGATGTTGTTGAGCACCACACCCATCAACCGGCCTCCCACCTTCTCGACCATTTGTTTGGCCCGCAAGGTCATCTGCTGAGGATACTTCCGGTATTGGACAACCAGCACGGCTAGATCCACTTCGCTCGCCAAAATAGCCGCGTCGCTGACACCCATGATCGGAGGAGAATCGAAGAACACGAAGTCATAACGACTCTTCGCTTCGTCGATAAAAGCACGCATCGCACCCGAATTGAGGATGCCCATGGAACTGCTGGGCAGTTTTCCGCTGGGGAGGAAGTCTAAAGTCGGAATTGAGGTGGTTTGAACCACTTCTTCCAACTTGTTCTGCTTCAACAAGAAGTTAGTCAAACCAAGGTTGTTGGTGACGTTGAAGAGTTTGTGCAGGCTGGGACGCCGCAAGTCGGAGTCGACGATGAGCACTCGGCTGCCTTGTTGCGCGAAGACGGCGGCCAAGTTGAAAATCGTGGTCGATTTGCCTTCGCCCGCACCGCCGGAAACAACCGTGATGGTCCGCAAATTGGGATCCTTGCGGGAGAACAGGAGGTTCGTTCGCAACACCCGATACGCTTCGGCGTGCGGACTCTCGGGCCCATCTTTCAGGAGGTTGCTGACATTCTGAGGGATTACGCCCAAGACCGGAGCTCCCAGGGCATGCTCCACGTCATCAATGGTCTTTACCGACGTATCCAGGTACTCAATGAAGAAGGCTAAGCCCACACCCAATATCAGCCCGGCAATCGCACCGAGAGCAATGTTGAGACTTTTGCGCGGCTTCACCGGGCGCATACCGGGTTCGGCCTTATCAATCGTCTCGACACTCGATTTTTTGGAAATCGCGGCGTTAATATTCTCCTGCGTCAATTGCAGGGTCATTGCTTCCCGCATCCGCAGAAGTGTATCCAAGTCCTTCTTCTCACGCATGTATGGACGATAAGCTGAAATATTGGTGGCTTCCTTCTGCTTCGATTCCTCAAAATTCTTCTCAATCGCGATCAGGGTCTTTTCGTTCGTCTCAATCTCGGATTTTAGGGAGTCCATGATTCCCTCAATCATCTTATCAATCTGAGAATTGATCAGGGCTAACTGCCCGTTGATTCGTTCGACCTCAGGATGTTTAGACCCAAAATCAGGATTTAGTTTGGTCTTTACCTGCTCGGCGATTGTCAAATCGCCCATCAGAGTCTGGAGCAGCGGGGTCGGGCGAATCGCAATCAGGGCGTACCGGAGGTCGTCTCCCTTTTTGGTTTGAAGATTCGTCAAAATCTCCTTCGAAACAGCCAACCGAGTTTGAATCTCAGTTTGAGTCTGGAAAATCCGCCGTGCTTCGTCGCTACCAATCGACTGGAACGGTCCACCACCCTCGGCCACTGCGTCCGGCACTTTCAGATCAAACCGGAGTTTATCCACGTTCTCCAATTTCGCTTGGACCTTTGTATCCAATTCGGCGAGTTGATTGGTCAGGGTCTCCAAACCTCGGACAGTGCGTCTTGAGCGAGTAGTTTCCCGATAAATCTCATAAACCTCGGCGGTCGCATTCGCGATGTCAGCCGCCAATGCTCGATCCGGGTTCAGGGCGGTGATTTCAATGATACTCGTATTGCGGTACTGCTTGGCATCCACTTCCTTGCTCAAGACCTCAGCAGCCTGTTGGACCGTGAAATCATTGGGAGTCTTGAAGCGCTCTCGGTACTTTTTCTGCAACGACAGTTTCTCAATGACCGGGTTAAGGATTAATCCCGACTTCAGCACCTCAAATTCGGTGGTTAGAAAGTACGGGTCGTACGGTTGAGCCCCGCCCGACATTCCCCACAACGCGATGTCTGGAGTATCCTTTTCCACCCGGATACGGGCGGTACTCGAATAGAACTCCTGCATCACGAACGTGACGGCCGTCACGGTAATCAAGACAAGCAAGAATACCGAGAGAATGATGACCTTGCGGATACGAATGATCCGCCAATAGTCGAGAAAATGGAGCTTGGCATCAGATGCCGAAGTCATCGCTGTCTTAGGCGCTTCCATAAACAAAAAACCGGAGGCCAGACATTACTCTAGCCTCCGGCCTCGTTTCAAACTTTTGTGTTCAGTAAGTCGCAGTCACACCAAAAAATACGCGATTGCGATCGTAGTCACGTACGGAAATCTCCGAATTGAGGAGATCGTAATAGTAGGCAGCCGTCAGTGAGATGTTACGCATCAGGGCATACGATACGTTCCCACCCACCGACCACCATTCTTCGTTCTGGCCGTCATAGCCTTCCAAGCCACCAAGGCCTGAGTCAGCACCTACGAACTCGGAACTTTGGAAGGTAACCATCAACGAGGCCGACAGCTTAGAAGTGATCGCATGGGTCACGTTTCCGTAAAAGGCGGTGCTGACCTGTTGCAGCGTCGGCTGGAATGTACCGCCAGCCTCAAAGCTGCCGTTAAGATCTGTGGGATTAGCCCTATGAATCACTCCCACCGTCGCTGAACTCCCCACTGTGAAGGCGTAGGTCAAGCTGACGTCGACATACGGATTAACTTGGGTATCAAAATCACTACCCAGAACCGTTGACTCGTAGTTGTAGAAATCCTGAATTTGGGCGCCAGCGCGAAGCGAACCAGTGAAGTTTGGACTGAAGCTGTGGTCAAACCCCGCGTAAGCGTAATACGACATGTTATCCTTGATGTTAGTCGAAGGATTCGTTACGGCATTTATTGGCTGATTCGAATTGAAAGCCATTCCGCTGTCGTAATTGAGGTCACCAATCCTGGTGCCCAAAATTCCAACCGTCTTCGGCGTGATCAGATAGCGAAGATCAAAGCGGCCGTAGTTTTCAATACGATCGAGAACCGAAGCGAACTGATCTTCTTCGTAACGGAACAGGACGTTTTCGTAACCGGCAACCAAGCTCAAGCGCGAAGTCAGCTCGACCGAAAGATTGGCGATCCCATCATTGCTGATGTTGTTGCCAGTGATACGGCCTGTCTGCCCCAACAACTGCTGGCTCGCATTCTGAAAGAGCGAGAAATTGTCCGTAACCTCAAGGCTCATCCGAGGGTTGAACGTGTGATTAACACCGACATTGAAGTTGGCCGTCTGGCTCCAGTCACTGTCTTCCAGTGTACCTTCAGTGTTGGCAAAATAATACGCCCCGTAGGACGCACCGAGATTTAGGGTCGTCTGGTCCCACGACTGAGCATAGGAAGCGGAAGGACTGATATACGCCCCCCAGCTTCCCACTTTACCCGGCCCATCAGGCGCCGTGTTGATGTTGTCGTCGTAGAAGCCTTGGGTGGTCAGGCTAACGGTCCAAGGCTTCGGCGCGCCCTCCGCCGCTTGAACAGCAAAGTTAACACCTCCAAGAGACAGAACGCCCGCGGCGTATATGAGTTTCTTCATGGAAAGAAAAAGGGTTCGGCAGCGGAAAGGATTGAATTTTCGGACGCTTTTTTAGGTTCGGCCCCCCCGGTGTGTCAAACACTATTCCCCGTTGAGCGCCAATTTCTACCGACGAGTTCGTCGGCAGGGATAGAGTCCGCAACTGTGTCGCCGCCCGCAAGTTGGAATAAATGTAATCGCGCGTATCGTCCTCCCGCCGAAAGCAACTCCGAATGCGTTCCGCGCTCGACAATTCGACCCTCGTGGAGGACTAAAATTTTGTCGGCATGCCGCACCGTCCCCAACCGATGCGCGATCACAAAGCTCGTTCTCCCCTGCAAAAGGCGCTCTAACGCCTCCTGAATCAGACGCTCCGTCGCCGTATCCACACTCGCCGTCGCCTCATCCAAAATGAGAATCGGTGAGTCTTTTAAGAGGGCCCGGGCAATGCTGAGACGTTGTTTTTCCCCGACACTCAATCGAACCCCCCGCTCGCCGACTCGTGTTTCCAACCCCTCCGGCAAGCGATCAATGAATTCATGGCAGTTCGCCGCCACGATAACGTGGCGCAATTCTTCCTCCAACGCCCCGGAACGTCCAAAAAGCAGATTCTCCCGAATCGTCCCATTGAACAAAATCGGTTCCTGCCCGACCACCGCGATTTGCGCCCTCAACTCCGCGAGCGGAATTTCTCGAATATCCAAGCCATCGAGTAGAATTCGACCGGCCGAGAGCTCGTAGAAGCGCGGTAGCAAATTAACCAAAGTGGATTTTCCCGACCCGGTTGCACCCACTAAGGCCACCATTTCCCCAGGCTGAACCTCAAGTGAAACTCCGTTTACAGCCCGTCGCCGCCCCCCGTAGTCCGCTTCCACGTCTTCATAACGAATCGCTCCGAGTGCCCGTATCCCTCGCGGGAATACTGAAACAGCAGGACCGCCGATGCATGCTTCCGGCTCGGTATCCAGAATATCCAACACCCGCTCGCCCGCCGCGCGGGCGCTCGAAAGCATCTGATTTAAACCGTGAAGTTGTCCGATCGGCCCATAGAGCAAGCTGAGGAAGCCCAGAAATTCCACCAAATCTCCGACCGTCCGCTCCCCTTTGAGCACCTGGCGTCCTCCCACGTAGAGAACCAAAACGGTCCCCAATGCGGTGCAAAACGCCATCGCCGGTTGATAGAGCGCCCAGACTTTCATCACCCCCAGCGTCCCGCGTCGTAACGCATCAGCGCGCTCGGCAAACCGCTCGTCCTCTTGTTCCTCCCGCCCGAATGACTTCACCTGACGGATCCCCTGAAGGTTATCCATCAGCAACGCGTTCATGGCAGCACCAGCCTGGCGTTGAGCCCGATAACGCCGGTGCGCCGTCAAGGTGTACGCCAGGGCTCCAGCCGCTAGCAACGGCAGCGGCACCAACGCCATCCCTGCTAAGAGCGGGTCACTCGCAAACAGGATGACCAAGACCCCGACGACGCTCAGAATGGCGACGGTCCCCTGTTCCGTCCCGTCAATCAGCAAGCGCTCCATCGAGTTTACGTCTTCCAAGACCCGGGTCATGAGGTCTCCCGACGCCCTCATATCGAACCAACCGGCGGGCAAGCGTTGCAAGCGGGCGTAAACGTCCCGGCGCAAATCGAAAATGACGTTTTGTTCGAAGACGTTGTTGAGGCGGATCCGGACTGAATTGAGGGCGTCGCGCATAAAGAAGGCCGCCAACAACCCCACCGCAGCCCATCCCAGCAAATCCGGTCGCCGGGCTCCAATCACGTCATCAATGAGGTGCTTGGTGAGCGGAGGATAGCAAAACGACGCTCCCAGAGAACCGAGCGCACAAGCGATCGTGCCCAGGGCCAAGCCTGGGTAAGGCCTCAAATAGCGGGACACGCGGCGGACGACCTCTCGGGTCGTCCGCGGACGCACCTTGAGCGATGGGTCTTCCGAGCCAGTGGATCGGACAGAGATTCGCGACATGCGGGAAGATTCCGGGGCCAACGTGCAAAGCACAAAGCGCAAATGGGATTCATTGCGGCCCTTTACTTTCCAGCAGGGCTTAAGTTAACCCACCTCCGGCGGAATCAGATTGCTGCAATCGCTCACTTTGGACTTTGACCTGACGCCATTGCACCGTGAACTGAACCGGTGAACCGAATACGACTTCTACCCGAGCAGGTCGCCAATCAGATCGCGGCGGGTGAAGTGGTGGAGCGACCGGCGAGTGTCGTCAAAGAATTGGTCGAGAACAGCCTGGATGCCGGTGCCACCCGGATTTCAGTCGAGGTGGGGGCGGGTGGACGCAGCCTTATCCGCGTGATCGACGATGGCTTGGGCATGAGTCGGGACGACGCCCTGCTGTGCCTCGAGCGCCATGCCACCTCCAAGATAAAGAAGGCCGAGGATCTAACCGCCATTGCCACCTTGGGCTTTCGCGGTGAGGCGATCCCAAGCATTGCCAGCGTCAGCCGGTTCACCCTGACCACCCGGGAAGGTGACGACATTTCTGGCGCAGCCACCCAGATCGTGATCAACGGCGGGAAAATCGTGGAGGTGAAAGCCGCCGCCTCTCCCACCGGAACTAGTGTCGAGGTTCGCCAACTTTTTTTTAATCTTCCCGCCCGTCGAAAATTCCTACGGAGCGAGGAAACGGAGCGAGCCCATATCGCTCACTATCTGACGCTGGCCGCCCTGGCGTGTCCCCAAGTCGGCTTCACGTTGGTCTGCGATGGACGAACAGTCTGGCAGCTTCCTCCGGTGAAATGGTCAACCACCGCCGAGCGCTTTGACGCCCTGCGGGAACGTCTTCGTCAAGTGCACGGCAGTGACGTGCCCTGGCTGCAGGTGGATTTCGTCGCACAAGTGGAAGCACGACCGGAGTACCGAACAGCGCCGGAAGAATTCTTGATGAAGTCAGGCGAAGGCGACGCTACCCCTCCCGTTCCTGAATCTGCTTCCTTCCGCGTCTGGGGATTCACTGGCGCTCCCGGAGTTTCCCGGGCCACTCGCGATGAACAACACCTATTCGTCAATCAACGCCCAATTGAAAATCGCGGTCTGAATTTCGCCTTGCTCGAGGGTTACCACAACGCTTTGATGAAAGGACGTTACCCGGTTTGCTGTCTGTTCCTGGAACTCGACCCCGCGGCGGTCGATGTCAACGTCCATCCTCAGAAACGCGAAGTGAAGTTCCGCGAGGAATACGCCGTTCGCCGGTTGGTCACCAAAGCCGTTCGCGACACGTTGGTCCAATTCCACGGCCCCGCTGAGGAAACCCAGCGACCGGACCGGGCCGTCGAAATCGCCCCGACAGCCTCGTCACAGCCGGAACCTCCGCCAGAAACTCCCGTATTCCCGGATTTAGCGCAGTCGGAGTCCGAACGTTCTACCCGAGCCGACGTGATCAGCCCGCCCTTGGAATCCCAATCGGAGGCCCGGCGTCCCGCATCAGAGATTTCGCTCACGCCCGCGCCCATTCCCGGGCCCTCGACCGCTCCCGGGCCGACGCATCTCGGATCCCCCTCACCGCCCCCAGTACCGATTCCGCCCGTTTCCAAATTCAGCTCAGCGGCCGTTCCCCCGCCGGGTGATCGCTCGTTAAATGCGCCCATACCCCTTCTGCGTGTCCCGCTCCGCTTGGTTGGCGTGGTGGGACGTTTGTATGCGGTGTTGGAATCAGATCGAGGTTTGGTCCTACTGGATCAGCATGCGGCACACGAACGCGTTCTTTATGAACAAATGCTGAAGCGGATGGAATCGTCCGCCGCCGCCGCTTCACAACGACTCCTACTTCCAGAAACCATCGAGTTGAGCATCCGAGACACGGCCTTTTTGCGACAAAATCTCGAAACCTTATCCCGCCTCGGGGTAGGCCTCCGGGAGTTTGGTGAACGAACTTTCCTCTTAGAAGGACTCCCGCCGTTCGCCCGGTCCGGGAACCCAAAGCAATTCGTCGCCGGCCTTATTGATGAACTCAAAGCCGCGGGAACCGGAGTGAATACCCTGCGCCTGGGCGAGAATGTGGTCGCCAAGACCGTCTGCCGTCATGCGGTCAAAGCCAATGATCCGCTGGCCGGGAGGGAACTCGAACATTTGGTCGAGGACCTCCGCCGGTGCGACATGCCGTATACCTGCCCGCACGGGCGACCCACCCTGATTGAGATGAGTTGGCGGGAATTGGAGAAAAAATTTGGCCGGACAGCTTGAACCGGAAGGTGAATCCAATCCGCCCCTCGGATCCGCCGACCCACGTTACTTCGGGCTGATCGGAAGGCGGGGCGAACGTCACCTTTAACACCGCCGGTTTTCCGCGTTACGAACCGCCTGGCGTGAGCTCATTCCACGGTGGCCACGGCGGTGATTTCGCGCAAAGGGAGCAGGATCTGCAGCACCCGGCGGATCAACCGAAACCCGCGTTCGCCGAGTCCCAGTCGCACCGCGATCAGCGCGGCCCGTCGGTCGTACCCATAAGAACGCAGCCCGAGCTCACGAAGGCCATAGCCCGCCACGTGAAGCAGATTCCCCAAGGTCTGCACATTCCAAGAGAAGAGATGGTGATTGGGTTCCGCCGGATCAAAGCGGCGATACCGACGTTCCCGCTCAAAAGGGACCGCCAAAAGCAGCTTACCCGGCCGTGCTAGAAGGCGCCGGATGCCAAGAAGCGCGGCCAATGGATCAGACACGTGTTCCAAGGCATGGTGGCACAGAATCACCTGGAACGAGTTGGAAGGCAGCGCCTCCAGTTGGCCCAAGAACTCAATCCCCAGAGCTCGCACATCCGCCTCGAGTTGTGTGGCGACATCGTACCCGCAGCGACGAAAACAGTGCAGACCCGCCAAATTCCATCCGAAGCCGCAGCCCCACTCGAATACGGAGTCAGTCGATCGAATCTCCGACTGAAACAGGCGTGCCCGGGTCTGAATCAACCAAGGCACCGCCGCGTGCGGGATAGCCCGCTTTCCTTCGTGATACGCCCGACCGGCCTCACCCAGGTAGGCTTCCTGCGCCGCCGAAGGCTTGGGGTTCACCACCATCAGGGACGGGGGCGAACCGAGGGGGCATTCGCCGGCGGGGCGATGCTTCCAGCCGGAACGGCGTTGGTGGCTGGCACCCCAAAATCAGCGGGCAGGTTCAGCTCAGTTCGCAGTCGCGCCTGGTACTCGGGATTCACACTCGGATCCGGACGCAGCATTTCCAACAGAACGTCCCGCTTGACCTCGGCCAGAGGGGGCAGAGCGACTCGCTGTGATTGCGTGGGCAAAGTAACCTTTGAGTCATAGAGTTGATACACCTTGGCCGCCATCCGCTCGAGACCCGTATATTGATCGGAATCACCTTGAGCAAGCTGGTCATAGGCATTGGCAATCAATCCCTGAATGGCCTGCGTCACCCGGTCACGGGACGTTTCGTTCACATCCTCTTCAATTTTACCCAGGGCGAACGTTTCCATGGTATCATCGGGATTCATGCCGGTCTCCGGACCGATCCCGTATTTTTGCCGGAGGTAATTGAACCACTTCTGCGCCTCGGCCTGTCTGTTATTGGCGTAGAGAAAATAGACTGCGTCCTTCAGGAAGTTTCGGTGGGCTCGGGCAACATGGCTCTTATTCTCCTCGGATTCGATGGCAACCGCATCCTCGTAGGCCTTGGAAGCGTTGGGGATAATGTCCAGATTTGGGCGCAAATCGGGCATATTATTGATCCGGTTGGTGATGATCCGACCGTGATGCAACGTGGCGAGCATTGGCTGAAAAATGGTCCGTCGAAGGGGCATTTTATCCTGACTGCCGGTATTCTCAATTCCCGCCATCGCCCAATAGATGGCGTGTGCTTCGGGCAGACGCCAGTCGAGTGGTCCGTAAGCATCGTCCACTTTTTGCATCAATCGGGGGTCCAGTTTGAACTCCGTCGTCAATCGACGAACACGCTCGAGTTCCTCCGGTGTTTCCGGCTTCAGCAGCGTCGCATAATTGGCGCGACCATAGGGCAACACGCCATTCATTTTCAGGAACCACTGACTCTTATAATAATTATGAGCATCATCAAGGTTTGCCCCCATCTTGTGCTGAAAGAACCAGGCCAATTCGCGATACATGAGGGCCTTGCCCGGGTTGTACCGAAGTCCTTGATCGCGCAGCAACTCAATGCCGCGTTGCACCCAAAGCCAGCGGTCGGCGTGTTCGGGGAACTTGACTGAAATGTTGTAGGCCATGTTCCAGGCCTGAAAGATCCACGGCGTATCCAGATTTGGTTGCAGCTTGGTGATCCAATCGGCGAGTTGGACGGCTTCGAAATTCTTCCCCTCCTCCTGAAGATCATTGGCCCGAATCCAGAGCGCATTTGCGATCAGTCCGCGAAAGGCTCCCAAGGCAACTGTAGTAAAGGCCAGGACCGGCGGGGCGTTGCTAATGACCGTGGTGCGGGCGATCCCGAGCCGTTCCCGGTCGCGGTTGAGACCGCGCTGAAGGAATCCAGCCAAACCGAGGGAAAACACCAACACCAAAATGAAGACCACTTTGCGCAGATTCATGGTCTAGATCGGAGCCGCCAGCTCGCGCCGGGTGAAAATCCAAATACCGAGGGCCGCGAAAAATCCCCCCGCAACCCCCACCACCAATAAAGCGGCCTGAGCCAGCCTGCCCCAAGAAATACTTCGACCCGTGCTCAAGGCATCGACCGGATCATAACCCGTAACTAATTCGATCAGTTTTTGAGCCGTCCCGTACAAGGTCACGGCCACTTGATTAACGAAGGTCTCGGCGGCGACCTGACCGGTGTCGTGATCGATGCCGACGATTCCCTTTTGTTCGACCACTTGTTTGAGAGTACCGCTCGACAATCCGACGACCAAGATCCCTAAAGAAACAAAGGCCGCGACACTGAACTGCAACTTGGAAGCGGCGAAGAGTCCAATCGCTCCGAGCAGTCCCAGCCAACAAGCAATGATACCGAACCCACGGACAAAATTGAGCCCAAATCCACCTTCGGGATAAAGCACTTCAAGACCATCCTCGAGCGGGAATAGAACCGGACGCTCGTTTAAATTGAACACCATGATGGTCAGCACACCATCAGCCGCCAGCAGGTTGGTGCCAATGGGGAACGTGGTGGGCGACTCCGGAGCAAAGCTGTTGATAAAGGTATAGGGTTTCCGGTCCTCGCTCCCGACATTCCATTCAAACCGGTGCGGCGTAGTCGAACCAGCAGAATCGGGAGAGTAGTACTTCACCCGGAGCTGCAGCGGTTCACTCCCCACCTCGGCAGCTCGCCGCCCAAAGGGAATGCGCCAGATTCGGAATTCTCCCGGCGGCACGTATTGCTCTCCCGCTTTCAGTCCTTCGCGGATCTGATCCCGGAGAAATTTCTTGTCCTTGGCACCCGTGATGGTCGAGGCGTTTTGTTTCAGCCGTTCCTGGTACAACGTTTCTATGTTCTTCTCATAGTCGGTAGGCGGTTCCTTCATCGCCCCGCGGGCGACCAACACCTCGCTGCGTAAGACCTGCTGTTGCGCCGGCGAAAGACTGGAAGCTTTCCAGTACAGCAGCAAATAAAGCGTCGCCCCAGTAATGGCCAGGAACGCCAGGTTCAGAACCATGATTCCCGTCCACTTGCCCAACCAAACCTGCCAGCGCGGGACCGGCTTCGTGCAAACCACCTGCATGGTCGCGTCTTCCACGTCGCGGGCCAACGTACCGCAAGCCAACCAAAGAGTCGCAAACCCCAGCAATCCGGTGATGCTGGTGAGGGTGTAAGTGATCAGGATCTGCGTGAATCCTTGCGCCGAACCATCGTGCTTAATCAGGACCGGCAGCAGAATCACTACCGCCAAAAGCAGCAACAGTAAGACCACTACCAAGCGAAACCGAAGCGCCGCCTTGAGCGTCAGGATCGCGACGGCCACCAATCCACGGAGCTGGCGGGGAACAAAATCGGGGACCACAAACATGCGCCGAGCCCGCCATTCCAGGAGAGGTTTTCCGCCCACGGCAATCAATTTGGCCAAGGCCCCGGCGCCATCGCGGGCATCAATCGTGCATCGATAGGAAAACCCGCGACGCTCCACGGAAAGCTGGCGTAACCGCCGACCCGCAAAGCCGACTCCGACTCCCAGCAACACTTGGAAGGCGATACTCACAGTCCAACTCCCTCCCGCCAGAAAGAGCAAAAAGATTCCGAGCGCATTAATGCCGGCAGTGATTATTCCCTCGACCCACAGGCCCTGAGGAAACATCCAAATCCAATCTAGGAGCGCGGCCACCCAATAGAATCCCCGACGGACGGCCACGCGTTCCTGGGCCTCGTTCTCGTAGATTTCGAAGTGGTGTGTCATGGGGGTTTAGGCGGGCCGGGCAATCAGCCCACCGGCATCAAGGCTTCTTACCACCCAACAATCCCGAAAGTTTTTCGTTGGCCTGGGACAAATCCACAGGCCGAGCGGCCTCCGTCAGGGGGGCCGGCTCGACGGCCGGTTCCGCTTGTTTGGTCAGGGACGCTAAGCGGGCTTCGTCCATGGCTGGAACAGGTTCCTGAACCTCCACTTTAGGAATCGGTCCAGCCGCCGGACGTGTCAGACGATCCAACACTCGGTCCGACTGCAGTGAAGTGGCTTCCGCTCCGCCCGCGATGAACTTGGCCACGACATTACCACTGGTGGCTCCACTGGTCTCGGCCTGGGAACGCGCCCGCTCCACGACTCCCAAAAAATAACTCTCCAAGTTCCGTGTCGGCGTATCGAGGCGGACGCGATCGCCCCCCTTTTCCCGCAAAATCCCCAAGACCTGCTGAAGAGTTTCTCGCTCAAGCAAAGGGCAGGTGATCTGGATTTCATCGGGTTCCGCCAGGAGCTGCTTCAACGTTCCCTGGGCTTGGATCCGTCCCCCATAATAAATCACTACCCGATCGCAGACGTCCTCCACGTCAGCCAGCAAATGACTACTGAGAATGACGGTCTTACCGCGCTTGGCCAGCGCTAGAATCAATTGCTTGATCTCATGACACCCGATGGGATCCAACCCGGCGGTAGGTTCATCAAGAATGACTAAGTCGGGATCATTGATGAGGGCTTGGGCCAAGCCGATTCGGCGCTGCATTCCTTTGGAGAATTCACCGACTGTGCGGGTACGCGCCTGATTCAGCCCCACCATCTCGATCAACTGCTCGGTGCGGCGTTGCCGTTCGGCGGAGTCGAGTTCGAAGAGGTTGCCAAAAAAATCCAAGGTCTCGCCCGGATTAAGGAATCGGTAGAGGTAACTTTCTTCTGGCAAGTATCCGATCCGCGCCTTCGTTTTAACATCTCGGGGCGACTCCCCAAAAACGGAAATGGCGCCCTTCGTTGGATAGAGCAGTCCCAAGATCATCTTGATCGTGGTGCTCTTGCCGGAGCCATTGGGACCCAGGAGTCCGAAGACCTCTCCTCGGCGGACCTCGAAGTCAACGTTGTCGACCGCGCGCGCCTTGGGCCGGCCCCAAAAATCCTTAAATACCTTGGTGAGCCCGATGGCGCGAATAACTACCTCGGGGTCGGTAGCCGGGCGCGGAGTGGAGGAAGTAAAGGCCATGGGAAAAAATTCAGCGGTCGCCCGCCCGAGAATTGAAGGACAGCGAACAGGGTGAGTGGGTCATCCAGCGAAAAAAATCATTGGGCAGCCAACCGGGCCATTGAACTTCGCGCCGAGGAAACCAGCCAAACGGCGAGTGGAATTCCAGAGCCATTGAGGAGTCATTCAAGCGCCTTGCGGAAACCAGTTAAGCGGAGAAGCGGCCTCACCCGAGGCCCCTGGAGCCGGCGGCTCAGGTGCTGGAGAACTCATCGGTTCCAACTCCTCACCTTGGCGGACCAAGCGAGCGCTATTGAACACCACGATCAAGGAGCCGGCATTGTGCAAAATCGCCGCCACGATCGGGTTCAGGTAGCCGGACGCGGCCGCGGCCAGTCCACCAATGATGAAGAACACGCCAAACAGGAAGTTCTGATTGATCACGCTGCGGGCCATCCGGGACAGACGAATCAGGAACGGCAGTCGCCGAAGATCGTTGTTCATCAGGGCGATGGTTGCCGAATGGATCGCCACCTCACTGCCGGCCGCACCCATCGCAATACTGATGTCACCGGCGGCCAAGGCCGGGGCATCATTGACCCCATCCCCCACCACGGCAACCCGGTAGCCCCGGGCTTTGGCCGCGCGCACGAACTCAACCTTGTCCTGTGGCAAACACTCGGCCACGACTTCGGGCATCCCGATTTCGGCCGCAACTCGTTCGGCGACCGGCTTGCGGTCGCCACTGACCATCGAAAGGCGGCTAATGCCGGCTTCGTGAAGTTCTTTCAGGGCCTGAGCCGCTTCTGTGCGGACCTGGTCTTGCAGGCCCACCCAGCCGATACACACCTGGTTACGGGCGACGAACAGCAGGCTGAAGCCAGCCGCCTCATCCAGATCAACCATGCCCATTAGGTCTCCGGGAACTCCCTGATCCTTGAGGAACGTGGCTCGTCCAATCAAAACGAGCGCGCCTTCAACCGTCGCGCTAACGCCTCGGCCCGCGGTTTCCTTAAAATCAGTGGCGGCCGCAAATGGCACGCCGGCCTCTTCGGCCAACTGCACCAGCGAACGGGCGGTCGGATGGCTGGAAAACCGCTCGACACTGGCGGCCAGTCGGAGCAATTCAGCCGGGGCCAGATCACCCAATGGATTTAACCGGCTCACCACCAGTTTTCCGGTCGTGAGGGTGCCCGTTTTGTCGAAGACGAAGGCAGTTATCCGAGCGGCGGCCTCGAGGTCGGCAATATTCTTAACCAGGATTCCCAGACGCGCCGCCGCACTTAGCGCGGCCACCATGGCGCTCGGCGTGGCCAAAATAAAGGCGCAGGGACACGCGACAACCAGGACCGCAATCACCCGATTAAGGTCCTTGGTGAACGCCCAAACCAGCGCCGCAATGACCAACACCAGTGGGGTGTAAAAGTGCATGTACTGGTCGATGATTCGCATAAACGGCAGCTTCGTCTTCTCGGCTGCCAGGATCAGATCTCGAACCCGGCCCAAGGTCGTGTCGTGACCGGCCTTGGTGACCTTAACTTCGAGGGCACCGTTCAGATTGATGGTCCCCGCAAAAACTTGGTCTCCGGGCGCCTTATCGACTGGCAACGATTCACCCGTGATGTTGGCCTGATTCAAAGAGCCTTGACCGGAGAGGATAACGCCGTCGGCAGCAATATTGTCACCCGGACGAATCCGGATCACGTCTCCCACTTTCAACTCGCTCGAAGGCACTTCTTCTTCGCGGCCTCCCACCAACCGTCGCGCTTTGGTGGGGGTAATTTTTACGAGCGACTCAATCGAGGCGCGGGCACCTGCCGCGGTCCGGGTCTCGATAATCTCGCCCATTAACATGAAGAACGCCACGATGCCGGCGGTTCGAAAATCGCCCGTGGCCGCCGAAGCCAACACACCCAAAGCAACCAACTCATTAATGCTCAGGATGCCGCGCCGGAGATCCAGAAAGGCCACCTTGAGGATAGGATAGCCCAGAATAGTCGCCCCGATCAGCGCGCTGAGTCCGGCCACGGTGGCTCCTCTTTGGAACACCCATTCCACGAGGAAGGAATTCAGCACAAAGATCAGGCCAACGATTGTCTCCGTCAGCTTGATGTTGGTGTGCGAATGTTCGAGGCCGCCGTGATCGTGACCGCAGTCACTGCAGCTCGGGTCCGTTTCCCGGGAAAGCAAAGATGTAACTTGCATGGTGGGATTGCGTTCGTTCCTAAAGGTTAAACTCGACTACGGGCCTATTGCGTCAACGGCGCATTCGGATCGCGCCGTACCGGAGCTAGCGGTTCGCGGTTAATTTGGATTCGCAGCTCCCGGGAACTGCCGTCGGGTCGGTCGGGGATGAAAAACTTATCGGACGCATTGGTCATGATCTGAGCCAAGGCCTCGATCCGAAGGCGCGCGCGCAACAACTCGGGCTCCCGTTGATAATAGGGAAGTTGGTCCTGGAAATACTTTGCTTCGGCGGAGACCGCTTGAACCAAGGCATTGCTAGACACCACGCCACCGGCCCGGATCGCCGCTGCTTCACCTTCCGCGGTGCGAACCCGTTCATTAAAATATCCCTCCGCCACATTCATCTTCTTCGAACGGTCTTGTTCCGCCGCAATGACGGCGTCAAAGGCCTGCTTCACATACTGAGGAGTCCGAGTATCCACGATGATCTCGTCGACCGTCACGCCCAGCTTGAATTCTTCGATTCGTTCGCGCATGCGGCTGACAATGGCCTCACGAAACGCCGTGGGTTCCTTGTACAAGGCATTATCCGCCGTAAAGCGGGCACTCGTGCGGTAAATAGCGTTGTTAAGCGTATTGGCGAGCAGGTTGGTGATGCTGCCAAACTTGAACGCGTAACTCAGCGGGTCGGCGACCCGAAATTTCATCGAAGCCCGGACGTGCAGAATATTGCCATCACTCGTGAGGGTATATCCGTCGACCCCGGGTGAAAGGGTCGGCTGGGACATCGGTTCCGCCCCTAATGCCTCATCCTCCGCCGTGGCAGCATACCAAGCGCCCGTCGCCCGAACCGTTTTGGTTTCGCCGGTGCGAACGCGAACGATCTCATCGACTGGGTAGGGAAACGCCCAGTGCAATCCCGGCCGGAGAATGGCCTCGGCGCCGATTCCTTTCGGCTTTCCAAAGCGCAACACCACGGCGACCTCATTAGGTTCCACCGTAAAGACGCAGGAAAAAATAAAGGCGCCCAACAACAGCACCACCAGAATGCGAACCAGCAGAAAACTGCTGCCCAGGGCCTCGTTCAGGGCCTGGTTCGACGCATCGTCCGCACTCGCTACCGGCGTGGGCGTCAACCGGAGTTGCCCGGTCCGTTGAGGTTTTTCAGCCATGGCGATTAAGGAGTGGTGATCGCTTTTGGCTTATCGCCCGTCAGCAGATTGAAGGGTGCGGTTTTCTGATCAAGGAACAGTGTGGTGCGTTCCCGCAGAGTTTCCTTAAGCGCATTCAACTGATAGAGAAAAACCGCCAGGGCTGGATTCTTTTCCAGGATGGCGAGTTCCTTGGACGCTTGGGCATCGGCCTCACCCATAATGCGCAAGGCATCGGCCCGCGCCTTGGCCAACAACTCGTCGCGTTTGCGGTCAGCTTCACTCCGTATCTCCTGGGCGCGGGCGTTACCTTCGCCCTGGTACTGTTTGACCAATCGGTCCCGTTCGGCCCGCATCCGCTCGAACACCTTGCCCGTGATCGCTTCGGGGAGACCTAACTGCTTAACCCCCACCAACTCGATGGTGAGTCCGTAGGTTTCCCGGGCTGGTCCTTGAATTTCCTTGAGGATGTCGGCCTCCAATTGATCGAACTTCACCGCCGAGGGATCGGGCGAAATGAGGTCACTGAAAACGTAGCGGCCGATGACGGCATTCTTGGCGTTCCGAACCAAGCCCTCCAAGGTGTTCTCCGCCTTGATGGTGTCCCCGCCGAAGAGTTCCAGAAATTTGCGGGCGCTTTCGATTCGCCAGCCGACATAGACCGTGACGAGCAGGTTCTTGGCATCCTTGGTCGTGGACTGCTCGAACTTGCGTTCAAAGTTCTGCAACCGGTTGTCAAACCGATAAACACTCTGGATCGGTACCGGCAGGCGGAAATAGAGTCCTGGTTCGGGGAGGTCCCGCGAGTATCGACCGAAGGTGGTCACCACCGCCAACTCGGTAGTGCGAACTTGGAAACAAAACAACAGCGCCAGAAACAAGACGAGCAGCAGGGCGCCAATGATGAAGGAAAGGCGGGACTTTTTCACAGACGAGAAAAGACAAAACAAGGTTGAACCGCGCTAAGGTCACCGGCGAAAAGGCCGGAGAATCGAGGAGATTCAGGAAGGAAATTCATAGACGGAACGGAAGTCATTTCTTGGGAGTCGGGGCGTCGATCGCGATACCCTCCAGGTCGGGCCGGAGTTTATCCTCCAGATTGAAGATCAAAATGTCGCTCGTATTGGTCGGCCCCAGAATGATCTTCCGGCTTCCCGCCGCCGATTTAGCGAGCGTATCGAGATAGGTGCGCTGCCGGTAAACCACCGGGGCCGAGGCATCCGCCTGGAGTTGCCCGGCAAACTGGGACGCCCTTCCCATGGCGTCTTCGACCCGGATCACCGCCGCAGCCCGAGCCCGGTTGTTGGTAACCACGGCCTGGGCCTGAGCGATGGGCAACGTTTCAGCTCGGTAGCCTTCAGCCTCCAAAATTTTGGCCTCTTTTTCGGCAATGGCACCAATGACCTGTTCGTAAGCGGCCGCCACCTGGTTTTCCTTGGTCCCCATCGGAGGATGAATGTCCTGTAACCCCACAAAAACCACCTCCGCGCCTAACTTCCGAGCATCCGCGGCCTCTTGAATTTCCCGTTTGAGGGCAATGGCCGCAGCCGTCCGACCAAAACTCATGATTTCGTCCATGTTGACGCTCACCAAATACCGCACCACCGCACCGGTCGCGATTCGCTGCAACAATTCGTCGGGATCAGTCGCCTGATAGGCCCATTCTTCCACATTTCGAACGCGATATTGCACCGGAACACTGACGGTCAGTAAGTTGACCGGCACGGCCTGTTGACTGCCCAAGGCGTCATCCCGCATTACGGATCGGTTGGTCAACTGTTCGGAGCTGGCCACCAACATGTTGAACTCCTCCTTGTAATGGGGACGGGTCCACACGAGAACTCGGTTCTTCTCCAACTCAGGGTCAGGAATGGCACCCACGAGAAACTCGCGGATCCCTCGGGTATTGAAGCGATACACCGCATCAATAGGCCACGGGAACTTGAGGTGAGCTCCAGGCTGTAGTACCGGTTGGACCGTCTTACCAAAGCGCTCGAGCACCCCTTCCTCTTGCGGGTCAATAATCACGAGGGTCGAAGAAACCCAAAGAATTCCCAGCCAAGTGAGCAGGAACCCGGCGACATACTGCTCGAGGTACCGGTAGAACCAGGTCTCGCTGACCTTAAATCCAAACTGGTAATCTAAGGCCTGGGCCGCCGTGCTGAAGAGGCCGCCGCTTTGCCCCAATAGGCCGACGATGCGGCTTTCGTAGATCAGGCGGGTGGCTTTGCCCTGGGCCCTTGGACGGTAAATTTCGAAAACCAAGCCGAATAATGTTTCGGCCGCAATTAGGATCAAGAGGACCAGGAGGACATAGGCCAGGTAACGGTCCCATTCAGGGAATCCGGCCCAATCCAGTCCTGCGGCTAAGGCGGACAAGGCCGCGACTACTGCGCCGAGCATAACGGCAGAACCACTCGGACGGAGCAACCGGCTTTGCTCCAATTGAGCCAATCGCGCACTATATTTCCCGACCAAAAACAGTAGAAAAGCCAGTCCCGCGGAGATCGCGAGGGTGATCGCCGCGGACGATTGGTCGGGGGAAAGGTCCTGGCCGGGCTTCAATTGCTGCCAGTAAAACCATACTCCGAACCCTTCCGCGGCCATCAAAAGGAAGGTGAAGACCGGAAGGACCCACCGTTCGAACTGCATTCGGGAACGACGAGCCGGCGAAATCTCCGCGACATTTTCGGCAAAGAGACTGGAATCAACGCGCCCCTTCGAGAGCCCTTCCAATTCCAATCGCTCGGCTTCTTCCCGGGATTCCAGGGTCATCTGGAACCAAGCCATGAGCGCCAACGCCGCAGCTAGAATAAAGAATCCGACCGCCACCAACCCGGTAGCTAAAGCCGATTGGCGGGCGAACACCGCCACGGTAATACCAGCGACGATGAGCACGAGCGCATTGACGAGGCCGGTTTTGGACAGATTACGTTCCATGCAGAGAGAACCGCTTAGGTGCCAGAAGTGGCGAGCTTGGTCTAGCCCAACTCGCGATCATCGAAGAGAAGGAGGGCTACCGAGAGGGTCGCTCCGAGGTAGGCCAACAGGTAAGCGCCCGCCTGGGCGACATAACTCCAAGGGATGGTTTTGTCCGTGCCCAGGGCGTCGGCGGCCCAGAATTGCTGCCAATTCGGAACCACGGCATAAGCCACCTCTGCCCACCAGGCGCCACGGGAAGCCGGTCCACCAAAAAAATAATCGGAAACGAGTCCCACCAAAAAAAACGCGGAACATACCGCCAGCGTCGGAATCGTATCGAGGCGGGTCGAACTGGCCAAGGCCAAGGCGGCGATCACCAATAAGGCAAACAATACCAGCACGCCCGCAGGTAGCAGCCTCCAATCGACATGGGCTACCCCGTCAAACGCGCGTTCAAGGGTCGTGAATTGCACCACCACGAATAAGGCCAAGGTGGTGAAGAAGGCCGTCGCCGTCACCGCATCGGCCACGAATTGCCGCCGCAGAAAGAAATTCCCAAATCCCGCCGCCGCATACGCCAGGGCAATCCCCCCGGCATAAATCCCCAGTGACTGCAAATCAGCCGAACCATAAGCATCGAAGGCCATTCGACTCGCCAGCAACACCGCCACCATCAGGGTGTAGGAGAATAAAACCACCGCAACCGCGAGCCCCAAATACTTACCTAACAAAAATGCCAATCGACTCACCGGCTTGGACAGCACCGTCAAAGCCGTGCCTTGCCGAATTTCCTGAGCCACCGTCGAGGAGGCACAAAGTACAGACAGCAACAAGCCAGACAGCAACAGAACGGCCAAAACCATATCCTTAACCATCTTCGGATCATCCCCAAATCCGAAATACGGCACACAGGCCAAAAACACGATGAACAGGGCAGAAACTGTCATCAAAAGCAGGAAGAACGGCTGACGCACTAGTTCCCGGAAAGTGTTGCTGGCGATGAAGAAAACCTGACGCATTCAAATGACTGTGTGACGGTCAGCATACTGTTCACGCCTCCCCGGTCAACGGCAACTTCCAGGCATCATCGAGCTTCCCACCTTCTTCCCACCTTCTTCCCGCTTCCTTCCCGCTGGCCACTGCCTAAGCTCAGCCCCACGGCCCATGATCCGCTCCTTCGCCTTCACCACCACCGGGCGGCTGCACTCGCGTGACGTTGAGATCTTTCTCATGCCCACGCTTTTGGCGGACACCAACCTATTTCTTTGGGTGGATATCGAGTCAGCCACTCACGACGAGACTCGCCAAATTCTCGAAGGGGTCTTCCATTTCCATCCCCTGACGGTGGAGGACTGCCTCAACGAAAGTCATTCGCCCAAGGTGGAAAGTTACGAACCCAAGGAGGACGACCGATTTTCCCCCTACTTGTTCATGGTCATCCACGCCGTGGACTTCAATCGGCAGGATGGACTCTTTGACACGCGGGAACTGAACTTCTTTCTCGGGCGGAACTTCCTGGTGACCTATCACGAGATCCCGCTGAACTGTATCCAAGAGGTCGAGGAACGGTGTTTGCGCAGCACAGTCCACGTCGCTCGAGCCCCCGACCGCGTGGCCCATGCCCTGCTTGACTCCTTGGTGGACAATTACAAACCCGCCTTGGAGCAACTCGGCCTGCAGATTGCCGAGCTTGAGGATAAAGTGTTGCGGAAGCCGGCGTCGGAAACGTTTGAGGACATCCTCCGGATCAAGAAGGAGATCATTCATCTTCGTCAGATCATTGGTCCGCAGCGGGAGGTTCTGGCGCGGTTCGCCCGCGGCGAGTTTAAACTCGTCCGAGCCCATCTAGTCCCCTACTACCGCGACGTCTACGACAGCTTGTTTCGCATCGCCGAATTGGCCCAAGGATATGCCGACTCGGTATCCAACTTGTTGCAGATCTATCTCAACATGTCGTCCAACCGGACGTCCGAGGTCGTGAAGGTGCTTACCATGATCACCATCATCACCACCCCAGCCACGTTAATTGCCAGTTGGTATGGCATGAATTTCGTCACGATGCCCGAGCTCCACTGGAAATACGGGTATAACTTCGTGATTATCCTAACGGTGGGAACCACCGGCCTGACGCTGCTCTATTTTCGACACAAGAAATGGCTCTAACCGCCTCCAACCGTCCCAAGTCGGGCTTTCTCGACAAGGTTCTCACCCGGCTCAGTCGCCTTGATCGGGAAGGTTTGCAGAATCTGGTTCAGCGGTTACAGCGAGAACGCACCCTACTGGAGACACTCTTTGAGACGATCGAAGATGGGGTCATCGTCGCCGATCGCGATGATCGGGTGGTCTTTTTAAACCAAGCAGCGGGGCGACTACTTGGGTTTGCACCGGAGAACGCCTTGGGCCAAAGCCTAAATCGACTGTTACCTGAACTGGAGCGAGAAGCGCTTCGTCCCGCCGATCGCCAGAAAGCCATCCGCCGAGAGATTGAAATTCGCTTTCCGCGGCCCCGCTTTCTCCGGGTTTATGCGGCCCCCATCGAACAGGACCCGGAGGCCGGCGTCGCTTTGGTCCTCCATGACGCCACCGAAACCCGGCATCAAACGCGCGAAGTGGTGGAAGCGGAACGGCTGCATGCCCTCACCCTGTTGGCGGCCAGTGTCGCTCATGAGATCGGCAATCCGCTCAACGCCATTCACATTCATCTCCAGTTGATGGAGCGGGAAGTGCGACGCCTACAGCAGGTCGCCTCGGGACATTCGGCGGCGGACTTGACCGTTATCGCCGATAAACTGGCCAGCTACCTTTCGGTGGCCCAGGGCGAAATCGGTCGTTTGGATTACATCGTTACCGACTTCCTGACCGCCATGCGCCCGACGCCCCCGAAGCTGCGCGATGGCTTCGTGAACGAGGTCGTCCGCGAAACCTTGGATCTTCTGCGTCCCGAGTTAACCAATCGGCGTCTGCAGGTGGTAGAAAAACTCGCCGCCGACCAACCCTCTCTTCGACTCGACCCAGCCCAGCTCAAACAAGCCCTAGTCAACCTGGTAAAGAATGCCATGCAGGCGATGACCAAGGGAGGAACCCTGACCCTAACCACCGGAGCCACCCCGGATTCGGTCTGGATTGGCATTGGCGACACCGGAGCCGGCATCCCCACGGAGCAACTCAACCTTTTGTTCCAGCCCTTCCAAACGACCAAGGAACGCGGTAGCGGGCTGGGCTTAATGGTGGTCCAACGCATTGTCCGTGACCACGGCGGGCGCATTGATTTCGAGAGCAAAGTCGGCCAAGGAACGACCTTCACTGTCTGGCTTCCCCGACTCGACCGCCCTCCACTGTTGCTCCCTCAAAGCTCCCAAGAAAACCCTTCGTCCGCATCGAGCCACCCGGTTTGATCGGTACACTGAGTTGAATCAGGGTCAGGAGAACGCGACTGTTCGCCCGTGCGTTCCGACAAACTGACCTGCGAAGAGATCCGACAATTTAAGGGCCGGGAGCCGGTAGCCGCGCTTACGGCTTATGATTTCCCCATGGCCCGGCTAATCGACGAGGCCGGGATACCGTTGATTTTGGTCGGGGATTCACTGGGAATGGTCGTCTTAGGTCTGCCGGATACAACTCAAGTCACCATGAATCAAATGGTCCACCATTTGGAGGCCGTGGTTCGAGCGCAACCCAAAGCCGTGGTGGGCTGTGATCTTCCCAACCACAGTTACGAAACACCGGAACAAGCAGTCACCAATGCCCAGCGCTTGCGGGACGCCGGAGCCGATTTCGTCAAAGCCGAGGGTGGCTCCGAGATTTTCCCCAGGGTTCAGGCGATTCTGGCCGCCGGCATTCCCTTCTGCGGCCATCTGGGAATGCTGCCTCAGCACGTGTTAGAGGAAGGGGGTAAATACCGAATCAAGGGCCGGGACGAAGCGGGACGGAGGAAACTGCTGGACGATGCCATCGCCCTGGAGCAGGTCGGGGCCTTTGCGTGCGTGCTAGAACTTGTGACGCCTCCGGTCAGCGCTGAGATCACCCGATCTTGCTCGAAAATGGTCACCCTCGGCATTGGCAGCGGTCCCGATTGTGACGGCCAAATTCTGGTCACGCACGACCTGATCGGGGCTTTTCCCTGGTTCACGCCACGTTTTGTGACTCCTCGAGTGCAAACCGGACAGGAGATCCGCCGAGCGGTCGGTGAATGGAAACACTCTATCGAGATGCCTGAGCCGCTCCGTTCTTCCCCTTCGTCCTGAGCTATGCATTCTGAAGGCGTGGCCTACGCACTCGTGCAAAGTTCTATGACCCGCCCCTCGGTGGAAGCACTGGAGAGAGCTTTCGCCTGTGGCCGAGGCTTAACACCGGCCGATGCCCGATTTGTCGCCGATGATGCCTTTGGCCTCTTGGCCCGAAATCTGGAGTGGGACGACGCCCTGTTCTTGCAACAATCACTGAGCACTGAAGGGGTGGAGGTCGAAGTCATTCCCGAGTCCGACCTGCCCCGTATTCCCCACGCCCGCTTGTTCACCTATCTCCAATGTGAAGATGGTCGGTTGGTGTTTTTTGATGCCCTGGACCGTCCGCTGGAGACTTCCTGCAAGGAGGTGGCGGTGATCTGTGCTGGTTTTGATCAGCGGGAGTTCAAACTGGACGTGTTCCTCAACACGGAAAGCCAAAGACTCTCGGCCACCTTAGAACGACTGAAGTTCGAACGGATGCCCGAATTCACGAATCCCTCCGAGCCATATAATGTGGGCGAGAAATACCGTAACCTGGTGCGCAGCCTGGTGAAAGCTTGCCCTAACGCTCGGCCCAATCGCGCCGCCGCCATCCTCGCCCAACCGGACCTCACCGGCGATATCACGGAAGCAATTACGTATCCGCGACCGACTGCCTACACGGAGGAGCAGACCTGGCTTCTCTGGCGCCTCCAAACCAATAACGGAAACTAACAGATTGGTTTCAACCGGGCGGCCAACCCAGCGAACGCCCACCCAGCAAATGGCAATGCAGATGAGGGACCGTCTCCCCGCCATCCGGACCGTTATTAATCACCAAGCGGTATCCTGATTGCTCAATCCCTAACCGTCGAGCGACCTCGGCGGCCTTGAGGAGAATATGTCCCACCAACAATTGGTCGGCGGACGTTGCCTCCCCGATCCGCGGAATCGGACGTTTCGGCACGATCAGAACATGGACGGGAGACTTGGGGTTGATGTCGCGGAGGGCGACCACCAAGTCGTCTTCGTAGACAATCTCCGCCGGAATTTCCCGGGCGATGATGCGTTCAAACAGAGTCATGAGGCTGGCCGAGTTCTCGGTTGCGGTGAGTCAACGAATCACCAGGACGGTACCGGCCGAAGCGGGCTCGCGAGCATACCAGCCCCGCAAGAGTTCAAGGATCCACACTTCGAGTTGCTCACAGGTCTGGCACCAGTGTCGACGCGCCGCGAGTTGCTTCACGCAACCGCGGAGTCCGTGAAATTCCAACCGCTCGGGCGCATCCGCCAGTTGTTCTCGCAAGAGGGATCGAAGGCGCCAAAAGAACTCCAATTCGCCCAGCTTCCCGCTGCCGTTAGCCAGCACTCGCAAATCCAATACGCGGGTTACTGACACCACCGGAACCTGCGTCACCTCCGCCTTAATCCCCAATCCATCCAAAACCTTGGCCAACGCTCCGGCGAATTCACTCACACTGACACAAGGGCGTCCCAGTTCGTGTTTGAAGTAATGAAGCACGCCGGCCGCGGCGTTCTTGAGCGTCTCGGGATCCAGCAATTCCGCGGCCGAACCGACAAACTCAAGGGTCAACTGATCGACGGAACAGGGCACATAGGTTCCACCCTGCCCTTGCATCAAGAGACAATCCTCCCGCAACGCTATCATGGTTTTTCTCGGGGTTGTGGTTGGTCTTCATCGCTGTCCGCCAACAACGCCATCTGACGTTTGTCCGGCGGGGGTAAAGTGGCCAGGCGATTCACCTCTTCGACGAACTCCCCCACTTCCTGAAATTCTCGATAAATACTAGCAAAACGCACGTAGGCGACGGCGTCGAGGTCTCGCAATTCCCGCATGACCCGCTCGCCGATCGCCTGGGCGGACACCTCTCGCTCAAATCGGCCGGTGATCTCGTTGGTCACCCGTTCTGCCGCATCCGCCACGGCTTCCTCGGAAACGGGTCTCTTTTGGCAGGCGCGTTTCATACTGGTGAGCAGCTTGTCTTTGGAAAACGACTCCCGCCGACCGTCCCGCTTCACCACGAAAAACTCCTCGCGCTCGATTTCCTCGTACGTCGTAAAGCGGTGCTCACACTGGAGACATTCGCGACGACGACGAATCACCGATCCCTCCCGGGAGGCCCGGGAATCGATGACTTTGTCATCTTGGCCACCACACTTAGGACATCGCATACCTACCCCGCCAACCACAACCGGCTGAGGTCGCCTCTGACCTAGCCCACGACAGGTTGAGGCGTCAACGGGTTTGCGAGAAAAGTTGTTGGCGGGGCGAACTCCGGATTTGGCGAACCGCGAGATCCTTTACCGCAGCAACTCCTCGGCAATCTGAACCGCATTGAGCGCCGCGCCTTTAAGCAACTGATCCCCGGAAACCCAGAAACACAGTCCGTTGTCCAAGGCCACGTCACGCCGCAACCGCCCCACCGCGCAATTGTAGTGTCCGGAGGTATCCAACGGCATTGGGTAACGCTGGTGGGCCGGATCATCCACCAAGTCGAGTCCCGGGGCCTGGGCCAGTACCGCGCGGGCGGCTTCAACGCTAATCAACCGCTCAAACTCAGCACTGATCGCCACGGAATGAGCTCGGTACACCGGCACACGCACGCAGGTAACCGAGGCTCGAAACGTCGGGTGATGCATGATCTTCCGCCCCTCGTACTGCATCTTTATCTCTTCCTTGGTGTACCCATCGTCCAGGAACGAGTCCACCTGCGGGATTACATTGAAAGCGATCTGGTGCGGATACACTTCGCGCGTCACCGGTTGGCCGGCCGCGATTTGTTTCACCTGACGTTCCAGTTCTTCGATGGCTTTCGCTCCGGTTCCGGAGACAGCTTGGTAGCTGGAGGCGAACACCCGGGTGACCCCAAACGCCTGATGCAAGGGATACAATGCCATCAGGGTCACGATCGTCGTGCAATTCGGATTGGCGATAATTCCCCGATGCTGCCGGGCGTCCGCGGCATTGATTTCCGGAACCACCAAGGGGACTTGGTCGTCTTGCCGGAAGGCACTGGAGTTATCAATCACCACGCAGCCCGCTTGGGCGGCCGCTGGAGCGAATTCTCGCGAAATCCCGCCGCCCGCACTGAACAGGGCAATGTCGATTCCCTTGAAGGAATCCTTGGTCAGTTCCGTCACCGTGTGGTCCACGCCCCGGAAGGGTAACGTCTTCCCGACGGAACGGGCCGACGCCAAGAGGGTCAACTTCCCGACCGGGAAGTTGCGCTTGGCCAATGTTTCGATCATCTCGACGCCCACAGCGCCAGTGGCGCCGACGACGGCCACATGCGGAGTCTGATGCATAAAAGAGCGCGGAGACTAGGCAGGAACCTGCGGGTGTCGAGGGGGATTTGCCACCGAAGCTGATCGCGCGGTCCGACACCTCATTTTTTCGAATCCTTCCCTCCACCTTGAGCAGCCTCGCGAGGCAGTTCCTTACGGCGCCAGCCAGCGGCCTTTCCAGCCGGCCTGCTGGCGCTGGAATTCAGCCCGGCGATGCCCCTGAGGCGCCAGCCAAAGCCAATCCAGCCGAGTCACCTTACCCACAATCACACAGAAGCGACCCACATTCCCCGGGGACAGAATCCGACCGTTGGCGGGCTGCTTGAGCGGCGTACCCGGCGCCTCTTCAGTTTGATAGTTCTGCCGGTTCTCTTCCGGGAGGCGATGCCAGTAGGTATCCGCCACGGCATCATCCGAGTGCAGTCGAACGTCGGAATAGGCACGCACCTGAACGCGTTCTCGGGCGTCGTAAAACAGCCAGACGGCCTGCGGTTTCTTGTTCAGCTCGCTCACTTTACTCGTGCGACTATCAGTAAACGCCAGCAATTCGAAACCCGGACGCGTGACGCCCCGAAGGACCACCGTACGGGCGTTGGGACCCGATCGAGATCCCGTGGCCAGAACAGGCAAGCGCCACGGATGACCGGGATCGCCCTCGGCTTGCACGAGGGAAGTCCAAATGAACTCAATCAGCTCGTTGTGGGAACCGGTGTTCCACGGTGATTCCATGCGTGGGACATCATGCCGGGCTGCTTTCAAAGCGAAAGCCAGAGTCGCAGTGAAATTACTCACCGAACCCGCGTGCAAGTTCATGGACGCGCCCAAGTCCATGTGTTTGATTATAGTCAAACACCCGTCCGCACGTTGCCCGAACCTACCATCAGCCGACAACCGGACGGACCCACGGCCTATGAATCAACGAATTCCCGAACGAAACCGCTTAATCCGCGGTTTCACCCTAATCGAGTTGCTGGTAGTGATCGCCATCATCGCCATCCTGGCCGGCATGCTCCTCCCCGCCCTCAGCAAAGCCAAAGCGCAGGCCTTGAAGTCCAATTGCCTGAGTAATCTACGCCAATTTGGCCTCGCGGTCCGAATGTACGCCGACGACAACCGAGACCAGATCCCGCCGGTGGTGGAGAATTTCACGGGAGCACTCGGCACTCACGCCGTACCTTGGCCTTGGGACATCCAGACGAACCAGGCGGGAAAGATCGAACGTTACGGATCGAACAAGCAAATGATGTACTGTCCGGCATTCCTTAAACAGCGGGATTCCAAGGACCGCACCGGGAAGACCCTGTGGGACTTCGTCTCCGGCTACCGGGTTTTAGGCTATGCGCTGACCTTTCCCGGAGCCGGCGGAGTCGCCGCCACCAACATGAATGCCTCAATGATCCCACGTGAAATCAAGGCCGGGAACACCAACTATGTCCCCTCACCGTCGGAGCGGGTTTTACTGGCCGACGGGACGGTTTCCAATAGCGCCTCCCGCGAGGCTAAGAATGGAAACTTCACCAAGGTCTTCGGGGGCTGGGCCGACGCCAAGGGCACCCTAATTCCGCACCAGGCCCCACACTTGCGAAACGGCGTACCCGATGGCTGCAACGTCAACATGCTGGATGGCCACGTGGAATGGGTGAAGTTTCCCAGGATGTTTGTCCGCACCGACGGTTCTTCACCCAATTTTTGGTGGTAGTAGCTCGACGAATTCGCCGGGGCCGGGGACATCATTCCCCAGCCCCTTTTCTTTTATCGCCGAATATCCGTTTGACCGCGTCGTCGCTTTTCCGCTGCGTTCTCTTTTTCACATGAAGCCCTGCCTACCCGCCCTGCTGTCCCTCGCGGCATTGACCCTGACCGTATCCGCCGAGATACCCCGGCATCCGAAGTTCGGCTTTCCAGTTTATACCAATGCGCCCTCCGGCCGGCAGTTGAGCGGACAGCACAAACCGGCGGACAATCCCGCACTTTCCCCGGCAGACGCGCAAAAATCCTTTGTTGTCCCGCCCGGCTTTGAAGTCCGTCTCTTCGCCAGCGAACCCGAGGTCGTCAATCCCGTCGCCATGAGCTGGGACGATCGAGGACGGCTGTGGGTTCTGGAACTCTACGAGTATCCTCTGGGCGCCCCTTCCGGCACCCGAGGACGGGACCGCATCAAGATCTTAGAGGACATCGATGCAGATGGCCGGGCCGATAAGGTCACGGTTTTTGCGGACGGCCTCAACCTCGCCACCGCCCTCCTGGTTGCCAATGGCGGGGTGTACGTCGGCGAAGCTCCGAACCTGTGGTTCATGGAAGACACCAACGGCGACGACGTCGTGGATCAAAAAAACCAAATTTTAACCGGGTTCGGTCTCGAAGATCGGCACGAACTGCTCAATGGGTTCACCTGGGGTCCGGATGGCCAGATGTACCTGACCCACGGTGTCTTCACCAAAACCATCGCCAAAAACCCAAATGATCCCAACGCGGACCCGGTGCTCCTCACCGCGGGCGTGGCTCGCCTCCATCCTAAGACCCTTCGGTTCGAAGTGTTTGCCGAAGGAACATCGAATCCCTGGGGAGTCGATTTTGATGCCCAGGGCAACGCCTTCGTCAGCGCCTGTGTCATCGACCATCTCTTCCACCTCGTTCCGGGCGGTCTCTACCAACGGCAGGCCGGACAAGCTCCGTTTCCTTACGCGTATGGTGACCTGCCGAGCATTGTGGATCACCGGCATCACATGGCGGCCTATGCTGGCATCAACCTTGTCCAAGGCGATCAATGGCCCGCCGAATGGAAAGGAGCCGCCCTCCAGGGAAACATCCATCAGAATGCCCTGAACATCGACCGCCTCACGGCAAAAGGCTCGAGTTTTGCCGCCAGCAAATGGACGGATTCAGGCGATTTCCTGACTACTTCGGACGGCTGGTTCATGCCGGTCAGCACCCAAACGGGTCCGGACGGTGCCGTCTGGGTGATGGACTGGTATGATCAGTATCCGTGCTACCAGAACGCCAACGCCGATCCGGCAGGCGTCGACCGCGAACGTGGACGCATTTGGCGGGTGGTCTGGACCGGTGAGGAAAAAGGCAAACCGGTGCCGTCCCGCCCCCAAGTGGACCTTAATCTGGCCCAGAGTTCTTCCGAGGAACTGGTCAAACTTCTCGCCCACTCCAATGTCTGGCAACGGCGCATGGCGCAACGGATCTTGAACGGTCGCGGACCCACGGCCTTTGGTCCCCGCAGCCTGCACCAAGACACCCCATTGCACGCTCTGTTCAAGTCCGGGCCCACGCTGGATTCCCGGCTGGCCGCGTTGTGGACCCTGCACAGTATGGGACTGCTGGAGGATAATTGGCTCGACCTTGCCGCCGACGATCCCGAACCCGCCATTCGCGCTTGGGCGGCGCGCTTGACCGGCGAGCGCGGGTACCTTCTCAAGGATGCCTTCGACCGCTTGTCCAAGCTCGCTCAGGACCCGGATCTCACGGTCCGTCTCGGAGTCGCCGTGGCCGCCCGTCAGTTTGTTTCCGGAGCCCTCACGGTGAATACCCCACCCAAGGTGCCGATCAGCGAAGCCGTCACCGGCGGAATCCTCAGCGTTCTATTCCAAAACTCCACCCGCGGCACCGATCCCACGTTTGACTTCCTCTTCTGGATGGCTCTGGAACCCGTCGTGGCCTTTGATCCGGTTCACGCGATTGGTTTCTACAAAGAGGATGGCGCCAAGAAGGAACTCCCCTTCTCCGCCGGCGTACTCAACAAAATCATGCGGCGGGTTTGCGACCTACGCGATGAGGGTGTGCTCACCCGCTCAGTCCTCGAATTCGGCCAAATCAAAGACGAACACACCGCGGTTTTGGTGGCTGGGTTGAACGGCTTGATTGAAGGGCAACGAGGCAAGGTCATGACGCCTAGTCCCGACGCGGTGGCGGCGATTGCCAAGTTGGCTGCGTCGTCCAACGCCGAGGTCGCCAAAGCAGCGCAGCAAGTGGGATCCCTCTGGGGCGATGCTTCCTCAGTCAAAGCGGCGCTGGCTCGGCTCAACGACGCCTCCGCATCCGAGGCTGACCGTCTGGCCGCCATCGCAACGGCCCGAAAACTGAAGTCTGACGACTCTCGCAACGCCCTCTTGAAAGTCGCCTTGGGCAACTCCCCAGATACTCTCCGCGTCGCCGCCGTGCGAGGCCTTACCGAAGTGGGAGCCGACGACACCGCGCGACAATTGCTGGCGCAATGGTCGTCCCTCACCCCAACCCTCCAGCGGGCGGTAGCCGAACTCTGCACCACCCGGGGGAATTGGAAATGGCCCTTCTATAGCGCGGTGGAGCGCGGTGAGATCAAGCGGGGCGACCTACCGCCCACTGTTATCCGCGCGTTGGCCACCTCCAAGAACGACGCGGAACGAAAGAAAGCGCAGCAACTCTTCGGACGCGTCAATGCCTCTTCAGCCGACAAGCTCAAGGTAATTGCCGCCAAGCGTCAGGTCGTGGTCGAAGGCCCCATTGATCTCACAGCGGGTCGGGAAGTCGCCCGAAAGAACTGCTTCATCTGCCATAAATTACATGGCGAAGGAGCCGATATCGGACCCGATCTTACCGGGGTGGGCCGCAGTTCGCTGGATGCACTACTCCACCACGTCATTCACCCGAATGAAATTATTGGTGAAGGTTACGAAAACGTAGAAGTAGAGACCGCTGATGGACGGGTGTTCAGCGGACGCGTTGTGGAAAATACGGATTCTCGAGTGAAACTTGTGATGGCCGGCCCAGCCGAGGTGGTCGTGCCCAAGTCCGAGATTAAGCAGATGCACGTGACGGAAAACTCAGTCATGCCCGAAGGGTTGGAACAGGTGCCCGATGCCGAATTCCGCAATATGATTTGGTACATTCTAGCTCCACCCCAGGATGGCAAACCACTCGATGACACCCGAAAGAAAGAGCTCATCGGCGGCTCCGGCGACCAGGCGTCCGCCCTTCCCGCCCGCGATGGCGAGAGCATCGCCTTGTGGGCACCGGAGTGGCAGGTGACATGTCCAGAATTTGAGGAAGCCCCTTCCAAACTGCCGGAATTCGCGGGCCATCGAAACGTTCTCATGACCCATCCGGTCGATGAGCGAACTCCGGCGGCAATTGTACGATCGCTTCAATTGCCGACCGGTGGACGAGCCACGCTTAAGTTCGCCGTGACGGCCCACGAGCAGGGTGACTGGGAACTGCGCGTCAAAGCCGAGGGCGAGGTGATTCACCGACAGATCATCAACCCCGGCGGCGAACGCTGGAAAACCGTTCAGGTTGACCTGAACCGGTATGTCGGGCGGCGCATCGTGCTCCGCTTGGAAAATGCCGCCAACAATTGGTCGTATGAGTTTGGCTATTGGGCGGACTTGCGAATCGAGACGGATGAAGTGGCCGCCAAGTAAGCGTCCGCCGTCCATTCGGTGACTTCCCCGATCGAACAATCCTCGTTAGCCTGCCGGCGTGCCTGACTTTGTCGCACCTCCTCGGGTCAACGTTCTTGGGGTCGGAATTTCCGTGCTCAATCTGGACACGGCGGTCACGACGCTGGCCGGTGCGTTGGCCGCCGGTCAGCGGGGCTACGTTACCGTCACCGGGGTCCACGGAGTAATCGAATCCCAGGACGATCCTGAGCTCCGGAGAATCCATAATGCCTCCCTCCTCTCCACACCCGATGGCATGCCCATGGTCTGGATGGGACGCCTCGGCGGGCATCAATCCATGGACCGCGTCTACGGACCCGATCTCATGGATCGGATCATGGCGTGGTCGCAACAAAGCGGAGCGACGCACTACCTATTCGGCGGTAATACCGGCGTCGCCGACGCTCTGAAAGCCCGGTTGGAACAGCGTTTTCCGGGCATTCGGATCGTAGGCACTTCCACTCCCCCCTTCCGCCCCTTGACCGAGGGTGAATTAACGGTGCTGGCTGCGGAGGTGGGACGACTGCAACCCGATTTTTTCTGGGTGGGGCTGAGCACACCGAAACAGGAACGCTTTATGGCGACTCATCTCTCCCGTCTTAACGCCCGGATTATGATCGGAGTCGGTGCGGCCTTTGATTTTCACGCGGGCCGAATCATTCAGGCGCCACGCTGGATTCAACGCAGCGGACTGGAGTGGCTGTTCCGCCTGACCAAGGACTTTCGGCGACTCTGGCCCCGGTATTCTCGAATCGTCCCGTTGTTCCTGGTCAAAGCCACCGGTCAATTGTCCGGCCTCCGCAAGTACCCACTTTGAGCCACCAGCCACGCGCGCTCATTTCGGCAACCAGGGTTTGATCAACTCCAATTCCGCTCCCTTAAGTTTCGCGGTATCCACTTTCAAGGCCAAGACCCGGGCCGCTTCCCGCTGTTCGTTGGCACCCAAAACAGCCGCGTACAAGGCGACCCAGCGCGGCTCCTGTTTGTCCCAGTCCGATTTTACGCTTTCGACCAGAGCGAGCGCATCGGCATTGTTCCCAGCTTTCAATTGTCCCAAAGCCATCACCAGCGGATAGAGTGGCTCGACCGGCGCTTTCTTAGCCCGGCGGGCGAGCGTGTTCCGAATCTCCGGAGAACTGTCACCGACCAGGAAGCTGGCATAGGCGAAACCAAGATAGAGGCTGTCGTCCTGGGGCATGAACGCTGATAGCTTCTTCAAGGTGTCTTTGACCGTGTAAATATCGTCCTGCGGCCCCACCAACCGCATGATCTGTCGTCCCGCCTGGACCGTCAGGATCGGATACTGCATCAACCGCTGATACGCCGCCACTGCCGCCATGGGTTGACCCATCTTCTCCGCGTACGCGGCGATCGCTAAAACCTTGGGAATCGAGTTACCCGCCGCGGCCAGAGCACTGTCAAAATGGGTCCTCACTAAAAAATTCTTGCCTTGTTTCTCGGCCGCCAGGGCATTGAGGCAGTGCTGTAAATAAGGTTCCACTGGGGGCTCAACCATTTGCAGATAAGGCATCACTTCATTGACCCGATCGGAAAGAATCAGCGCCTCCAATCGAGCGGTCAGCAATTCCGGTTGGGTCAGCACTTGTTCTTCGGGTAGCAGATCAGGAATTCGCTTCACTTCACCATTTTCGCGGAGCCAGGAAACATACCGGACAATCTCCTGACTATTGGTGGTACCCTTTACCAGCCCTACAACTCCTTCGACAATCTTGAGCCGGTCCTCCGGCTCAAGACGAAGTTGGAGATTCGCTATCGCGAGCTGGGAATTTGTCCGTTCCGACAACGCTTTAAGCAGCAATTGCGTTTCCCCGCGCGGCAATTCAGGCATCCGAGCTAAAGCATCGACCGCCTCGTTTCGTTGCAGACTCTTCCCCACCGCCAATGCCAATAAGAGACGCAGACCCTCGTCCCTCGCGGCAGGGTCGTAAGAGCCCGACAAAAGGACACCCAACGTCAGTTCGGCGGCCTCTGGTTTCGAAGGCTGCTTGCCCAGCCATTCGCGCGCCGCCGCGATCGCATTCTCCGGTTTACCGGACACCCGCAAATGCCGGACCATCAATTTTAAGACGTCCGGATCCGTGGGATTCGTTTTGAAGATCGCATTGATTTCCGGCCCCGATAGATCAGTTCGATTGAAATCGAGGGCCATCCCGACGTACTCGAGACGATCTTGCCACGTGGCTGAAGGTGTGCGCAAAAGAGCCTGGAACGTGACCAGACCATTCGGACTGCCCGAACGCGCATTGAGCCGACTGGAAACCCGCAGAATCTCCGGTTCCATCGGAGCCAGACCAGTGGCCGTCCGCAGCAACTGTCCCGCCTCGGTCCATTTACCCAGATCCGCCAACCGACTCGCCTCCTGAATGACTTCGACCGCGCGCTTAGCCTTAATGCTCCGATAAACCGGCCTTCCGATCAGGGTGCCGACACCCAGGATCACCAGACCGATTACCAGATATAAAAAGCGGTGGGAGGTACCCGGTCCTCGGGCTCGGTTACGGACTTTAGATGCCGAAGAATCTAAGGGGGAATTCGGTTCCATGAGAGTTTAGGAGTCGGGGTTGGTAGTGAAAAGATTGGGTGCCGCGGGGAAACCGCGGCAGGTCGATCAAACAGATGGAGCACCGGAGAATACTTCGCTCGCCCCGCTCCAGCGAATGACTCGAACGGGGCTTCCGGCCGGCAGGGTAGTTCGTGGGGGAACATCCACCAAGCCATCGGCAATCGCCAGGGAATGAAGGCGGTGTGACGCCTGTACCCCGGCCGATCGGACGAGGCCCGTCGATGCGGTAATAACCCGCATAAAATGTCGTCGCGAATCCCCGTTGACGAAGGGTTCAGCGAGAACACCGGGGGTGGTCGGCGGAAGTTCTGCCGCCGAACCCATTAGACGGCGAACCGCGGGCAGAACCAAAAGCAATGCGGTCACAAAGGCCGAAACCGGATTCCCCGGAAGTCCCAACAGGAGCCGGCCGTCCCGGTTTGCCCAAAAAAACGGCTTCCCCGGCTTCAAGGCCACTTCACCGTCAAAAACCTTCCCGCCGGCTCGCACAATGACCGATCGAACCAGGTCAGGCTCGCCCACCGATGCACCGCCCGACGTGACGAGCAAATCAACTTCGGACCAAGCCCGATGGAGCACTTGCTCCAAAATGTCCCACCGGTCGGGCACGGTGGGAAACACCTGAACGTTGGCCCCAGCGGCAATCAGCAATTCACTCAACATCAATCCATTGCTTTCATAGATCTGGCCTGGCTCAAGGGGTTTTCCAGGCGCTACCAATTCGCTTCCGGTCACCAGAACTCCAACTCGGGGACGACACTGGACTGGGATCTCGGCGATTCCAGCAGCCGACAACAATCCCAACTGTGCGGGTCCGAGGCGGATGCCGGCCGCGAGTAAACGAGCACTGCCAGCAACGTCTTCCCCGCGGAACCGGACATTCTCCCACGGTTTAACCGCCTCTTGAATCAGGACCGCTCCGGGAGTTTCAGCTGAAACCTCCGTCTCTTCCTGGCGGACCACGGCATCAGCCCCGGCCGGCAAGGGAGCACCAGTAAACACCCGGATTGCTTCGCCCGGAGCCAGCCGGCCGGAAAAAAACTGCCCTGGCGCCACCCGGCCAATTACTTGCAAGAGTTTTGGAATCACACCGAGGTCCGCCGCCTGAACCGCATACCCATCCATGGCCACTGTGTCCGTCGGTGGAACCGCCACGACGGCCCGCGGTTCTTCGGCCAAGATGCGACCGGAGGCGCGGGCCAACCCGACAATCTCAGCGGGAAGCGGCTTGAGAGCGGCCAAAACTTCGGCCCGGACTTCCTCCAGCGACCACATGGGCATCAGGAGGGGCGACTGCCCTCTTTGGTCGCCGCCAACGTGACGATCGGGACATTTCCAGTCACCGCTTTCCCTTTGGATTTCGACGCGGCAACGGCCGTAAATCGCTCCTCACTCGCGATAAAGAAATGACGAAGACGAATGCGCCAGAGGATTGTGAAACCAATGGCTAGAGCCGCAAACAGTGCGCTCATGTTCAACTGCCCATCTTTGTCCATCAACGACAGGATTATGGAAAGCAGACCGGTCACAAAGGCCACCGCGTAAAGCGTCCAAGCCGCCTGGCGATGACTCAGGCCCATGGCCAAGAGTCGGTGATGCACATGATTCTTGTCGGCCTGGAAAATGGACACCTTCCGCCTCCAGCGGTGGTACATCACCCGGGTGGTATCAAACAGGGGCAGCGCAAAGAGCAGCAACGGCACGGTCAACAACGAACTGGCCCCCAACGCTCCCAGGGACCGGTCATTGAACAACGAAATGATGGCGATGCAGGAGAGCAACAGGCCAATCGTCAATGAACCGGAATCACCGAGGAAAATGCGGGCTGGCGCGTGATTATGCGGCAGGAAACCAAGGCACGCACCGGCCAGAGCGAGGTTGAGTAGGGAAACGACAACGTTATTCGAAAGGATGTTGATGACTGCCAAAGACAACGCCATGCAGGCGGTTACTCCAGCGACCAAACCATCAATGCCATCAAGGAGGTTGACCGCATTCGTCACCCCCACGATCCACACCAAAGTGCAGGGCAGACTCAGGTGGCCCAACTCAACCGGGCCACCGAATGGATTCAGAATGGTTTCGATTCTGAATCCGCCAAACCAAAGACCCGCCGCGATGCCCATCTGCGCCAAGAACTTCTTCGAAGCGTCAGCCCCCTTGATATCATCGTAAATTCCCAACGCCAGCATCGCGATCGACCCAACAAACAGCGTAGCGAAAAGGTCTGAAGACTTGCTAAACTCTTGAGCAATCGAATTTTGCAGCAGCGGAACAGCCGCCAATGACAGGAGAAAACCGAAGAATACCGCCACGCCCCCGAGTCGCGGCATGGCCTGAAAATGAACCTTCCGTTCGTTCGGAAGATCGACCGCACCAATCTTGAACGCGAGCCAACCCGCCACTGGAGTTAGCCAAAAGGCCGCCAAAGCGGAAAGCACGAGGATGCCTAAATAGGTTTGGTATCTCATGCCATCAGAGCGCCGGAGCGGCACAGGTCTGAAAAAAGGCTATAGTAACGTTGGACCATGACCGGACTGGAAAACTCGGTTTCGGATCGGTTCCGGCCAGCCTCACCCATCTGTCGCCGCAAATTGGGAGAAGACACAAGTCGGTTCAATGCCGCCGCTAACGCCGGCGAGTCACTGGGGGGGACTATCAAACCGTTTAATCCGTCGGAACAGACGTATGGCACGCCCGATCGAAGGTTACAAGCTACGATCGGTTTACCGCACGCCATCGCCTCCACTTGGACCAATCCAAAGGCTTCATTGGGGCTGATGGAGGGAAACACGAAAATGTCGCAGGCGTTGAAATAGATCGGAAGTTCCGCATCCCCCACATCTCCGAGGAAGCGGACTCGATCCGTCACCCCAACTCGAGCCGCGATGGCTCTCAATTCTGCTTCCAGCGGACCGGTACCCACCAACCACAGCTCGGCACCCGCGACCTCCCGCAAGGCTTCGATGGCGAATCGCTGCCCCTTGTAGCCGACTAAACGGCCCACATTCAGGAGAATTGCCCGCCCCTGCGCCTGCGCTCGCAGTTCTGCGACCTTACTCATACCCGACCCAGAAAGCCGGAATCGTTCCAATTCCAAGCCAAAGGGAATCACTTCTACCTTGTGTCGGAATTCCGGCAGCCACGGCGAGAATTCCAAATGGTACGGAGTGGCAACCACGATCCGGTCGGCCCGCCGTAGCAACGCTCGCTGCAAGGGCAAATACACCCGCATTACCGCCTTTTGCCGCACAATGTCACTATGCCAACTGAGCACCACCGGAATCTTCCGCGGGGCCAAAACAACCGCCAAATCCGCAAGTGGGTTGGGAAAATGCGCATGGACGAGATCGCACCGCCACCGCCAGGCGGCATAAGGATAAGCAGGCGAAACAGAGGTGCTAAACACCTCTCCGAAACTAGGTAACCGATGCACCCGAACCCCGTTAATCGTCTCCGTCAAGGTTCGCCCCCGCGCACCCGGGCTCTTTGGACCATGGGCCACGACGCATTCCACAGTCGCACCCTGGCGAGCAAACCCTTCCGCCCACAACCGAAGCAACGTTTCGATCCCGCCACGTTCCGGTGGATAAAATTTTCCAAGTTCCAGAATTTTCACGCGACTCCCTTCGGCCAACCGTGAGTCGAACACGATTGATAAACCCGCTCAATGGCATCCGCCGGTCGATCCCAACGGAATTCAGCCCGGGCATAGGCCGCACACCGCTCCCGCGAGGGCAAGACGAGCGAACCCTCCAAAACCCTTCCCAACGCTGCCGCCAGTGAGGCCGTATCGGCCGGCTCAAACATCAGGGCCGCATCTAATGGTTTCACCAATTCCGGATTCGCCCCCGCTCGTGACGCCAATACCGGCGTGCCACAGGCCAGCGCCTCCGCCGTCGCCAACCCAAATCCCTCCAGATCCAGTGAAGGCATAATGACACAGTCCGCCACGCCGTATTGCCGGGGTAATTCCTCTTCCGTCACGAAGCCAAGCAACTGGGCCCGAGCGGCCAGGCCCGCCGCTTCGAGGCGCGCCTGTAACTCTTCCCGCTGAGCTCCCTTCCCCGCAATCGCCAGACGGGCTCGGGGATTCGCGGAAGCCACTCGGGCAAAGGCATCCACCAAATGCGTTAAGCCCATGCGCGGATCCAGTCGTCGGACCGCCAGGAAAAGAAAGTCTCCCTCGGCCAAACCCCGCTCCCGTCGGAGCGCCGCCCGATCCGCCGGTGGTTGAAACCGTTTCAAGTCGGCACCCCCGCCAATCACTTCAACTTCCGGGGTCAATCCGCGGTGCCAGTCCCGCAATTTCGCTTTGGAATAATCGCTGGCCACGAAGACCCGCTTCGCTCCCGCTAGCGAACTGCGCTCCACCCGGTGCATCGCCCGACAGGCCAAGGCATCGATCCAACGACGCACCCGTCCACGCGGACGTGCTTGCAGGGAATACCCATGCTCCAACGCCCAGGGCCCCTGCAGAATCATCACATAGGGCAGATTCTTCAGCGCCGGCGCCAGGTAGGCGTGATGGGAGAAGAGCAAGGCTGGGGTTGGGTCACAGAGCAGCTCCCGAACCACCGCCCGAGCTCCTTGATTGGCTGAATTCCAACGAGCCCGAAATCCACCGCCTAACCGTTTAACTCTATGCAGATCAACATCGGCCCGGCGTTCCCGGGGTGGGAGAACGTCCCCCGGATTGGGGTAGACCGCATGAACCTCATGTCCACGAGCCGCTAGGAGTTCGGCCACTTCAGTGGCGTAACGATAACCGCCACCGTCAAGATCGGGAGTGTAGCCCAGGGTAAGGAAGACGAACCGCATCGGAAGAATCCGCGCCGGCGCGGAAACAGGTTGCTAACAAACCAGGCCCGCCGCCGGCAATCCGGATGTTGCGGCAAGAACTGCAAAAGATCGTCGCCAACCCTTACTGCCATAGCAATTTTCTCCGAGCCTGATGCTTGAGAAAAGAAGTGGATCCTTACAGAATCCAACCATGCTTTCCCCGTTGATACCTCGATCTGGCTTTCTGCGACCCGGCCTAGCCGCCCTCTGTCTCAGCCTGGTTTCGGCCGGATCGCTCGCCGCTCAGGGCAACTTCGAGGCGGCCGCTACCGCGATCGATTCTCTCAAAGTTGCCAAAGATTTCCGGGTGGAACTCCTCCACACCGTGCCCAAGGACCAACAAGGGTCCTGGGTCGCCCTGTGCCCCGACCCCAAAGGACGTCTAATCGTTTCCGATCAATATGGATCCTTGTATCGCCTCACCCCTCCGCCCTTGGGCACCAGCACCGGCCTCAAGATCCAGAAGATTGATCTGCCCATCGGCCAGGCTCAAGGGCTCCTGTACGCCTTCGACAGCCTGTACGTCATGGTGGCAAACGAAGCCTACCAGGGACGCGGCCTGTACCGGGTGCGCGATACCAACGGCGACGACCAGTTCGATGAGGTCAAGCTGCTCCGCAAACTCGAAGGCGGAGGTGAGCATGGCCCCCACGCCATCGTGCTCACCCCCGACGGCAAAGGACTGTTCATCGTCGTCGGCAACCAGACCAAGATCACGCAACTGACCGGGTCGAAAGTCCCCCCGAATTGGGGCGAAGACATCCTGCTGCCCCGCCTGTGGGACGGCAATGGGTTCATGAAAGGGGTTCTCGGACCCGGCGGCTGGGTCGCCAAGATTGATCCCGAGGGCAAGAACTGGGAACTGCAGACGGTTGGGTTTCGGAACGAGTATGACGCCGCAGTTCACCGCGATGGCGACCTGTTCACCTTCGATGCCGACATGGAATGGGACATGAATACTCCCTGGTACCGGCCCACACGCATCTGTTTCGTGGCCAGCGGCGCCGATTTCGGCTGGCGTTCGGGCGCCGCCAAGTGGCCCACCTACTATCCCGACACATTGCCCCCGGTCGTGGATATCGGCCCCGGGTCACCTACGGGAGTTACCTTTGGTTATGGCGCCAAGTTCCCCGCCAAATACCAGAACGCCTACTTCGCCTCCGATTGGAGCTACGGTAAACTCTACGCGATCCACCTCGAATCCGACGGTTCCGGGTACAAGGGCGTGGCCGAGGAATTCATCACCGGCCAACCCTTGCCCCTCACCGAAGTCGTCATCAACCCGCTCGACGGCGCGATGTACTTCACCATCGGCGGTCGCAAAACTCAGTCGGGGCTCTACCGCGTCACCTACACCGGCTCTGAATCGACCGCCCCTTCCAATAAGAAACTTGCTGGAGGCTCGACCCGTGAACTGCGCCGCAAGCTGGAGAGTTTTCATGGCCGCCAAGACCCCAAGGCAGTCAAGGCCGCCTGGTCCTACCTCAGCCACCAGGATCGCTACCTTAATTCCGCCGCTCGAATCGCTCTGGAATGGCAACCGGTCGAAACGTGGCGCGAACGTGCCCTCGCCGAAACGGATCCAAACGGCTCAATCAACGCGCTCATCGCCCTCGTACGCGCCAGCGCCCGGGATGAAGTTCACCGCAAACCTTCCGATCCCGTGCCCGATAGGAGCCTACAGCCGGCGGTTCTGGCCTCGTTGGATCGGTTGAAGTGGGCCTCCCTTAACGAAGCTCAAAAACTGGGCGTCCTCCGTGCCTACGCCCTCGCCTTCATTCGTCTGGGCCGTCCGGACGAAGCCACCCGCCAACGGCTCGCCAGCGTGTTCGAATCCCGGTTTCCGACGACATCCCAACCGCTGAATCTGCAATTGGGCGAATTGCTAGTTTACCTAGAATCGCCAGCGGCCGCCTCAAAACTCGTTGGAACCCTTCAAAAAGCGCCCAGTCAGGAGGAGCAACTGGCTCTCGCCAAAATGCTGCGAGTCCTCCGCACCGGCTGGACTCCAGCCCTGCGCGAGACCTACTTCAATTGGTATGTAAAGGCCGCCAATTTCCGAGGGGGCGCAAGCCTCGCCGGATTCTTGCGCGACATGAAAAATGACGCCGTCGCCACTCTGAGTGAGCCGGAAAAAATCGCCCTGAAACCAATCCTCGACGCTAAACCGCCCAAACGTTCTGCCTTGGAGAATTTACTCGCGAATCGCTCGACGGTTAAGGAATGGGCACTTAACGACCTGACGCCTGACCTCGCTGACGGATTGCGTCATCGCAATTACGACCGCGGCCGCGAATTGTTTGGCGCCGTCGGCTGCTACAACTGCCACCGGTTCGCCATCGAGGGCGGCGCCGTCGGGCCCGATTTGACCGGTGTCTCAGGACGTTTCAATCCCCGGGACCTACTCGAGTCGTTAATTGATCCCAATAAGGAAATCAGCGACCAATACCAAGCCATTTTGGTCACCAAAAACGACGGTGATCTCGTCATCGGTCGCGTGGCGAATTTGAACGACGAGACGCTCATGATCGCCACCGACATGACCGATCCCAATGCCTTCGCCAACGTGAAGCGCAAGGACGTAAAGTCGATTGAACCTTCGAAAATCTCCCCGATGCCCGAGGGCCTGCTCAACACCTTGAAGCAGGAAGAAATCCTCGACCTCATGGCCTTCCTGCTCTCGAGCGGCAACCGGGACGCGAAGTACTTCAAATAGCATGAAGGTTTAGTTCGGTTCGGGTCCCGCGGGTGGGCCGGCGTTTTCGCCGCCCGCGGGAACGGATTCATGCGCCGCCTCTTGGCAACCGCCCCTGCTGCGGTTAAGGATTCGGACTCATGATCCGCTTCCAACCTCAGATCATTTTCCGCTTCGGCCTCGGGCTAACTCTGCTTGGGTCGCTGCTCGGCGGTTCAAGCCAACTCCAAGCCGGCGAAGTGGGTTCGCTGTCCCTGGCGAATAAGCTCCTTCAAACCGATCAGGCGCGAAGGTTGAACGCTTAGGAATTGCCGGCGCCCCGGGCAGCCTCACCGTTCAGACCCACCTCCTTTCCTCGGGTTTAGTTTCACTCTCCTGGCAACCGGTGGAGGGGGCGTTAACGTACCAAGTTCTGCGAGGCGCGACGCCGGACGTTGCCACCGCCACGCTGCTCGCGTCCAATCTGACCACGCTCACCTTTATAGACACTCAACCACCGTCGGAGGTCGACCTATATTATTGGGTGCGAGGGACAGATTTGGAGCAGACTGGACCGTTCAGTGAACCCGCCACGGCGCGCCAGAATGTGTTGCAATGGACCTGGTCGTCGACCGGGAGTCTGACGATGCCAGTGATCCTGACCAACGGTTGGGTGGCCGTGGGTATCAACCGAATTAACCCGTTCGATCGGCCACCCAATTTAGGTCATATCTACGCGTTGACCGCTCAGGGAGCCGTGGTTTGGGACTATGACACCACCTCGACAGGAATCATCCAGCCCGCGGTCGGCCCTAACGGCCAACTCATCGCGGGCTTCAGTCGCTCCAACACCAACTCCTTCCTCCTGTCTCTGAACACCGAGGGCGTAAAAAATTTCCGAAACCATCGGCGGACCCACCGGCGGGTTCCTCGCGGTTGGCAATGACGGCACCGTCTTTCTCCTGGGTCGCTCGACCGCTTCCTCCCCTCAGATCCAAGCTTTCAGTGGGGCGGGAATTCCACTCTGGTCGGACGGCATCGGCTCCGGCCCCACCGCGTCCCGCTTTGCCCTTCATCCCGACGGATCGCTCATCGTCGGCAGTCCGACCTCCCTCACCGTTTACGAGCCGACGGGCCTGCGTCGGTGGTCGCGAGGAGCATTCAATCTCTCCTGGGGCGAACCTGCCCTGGTGGCGGAGGATCGTTTGATCGCGGTGAACAGCCGACAAGAACTGATCGCCTTTCGCCTGGATGGTTCGCCGCTGTGGACCAATCGAATCGCGACTATTTCGGGTCCTCTGGCTGGCCCCGCCATCGACACCTTGGGAACCAGTTATCTGACTGATTCAGGATCCGTGTTGCATGCCATCGACGCCAACGGAACGGAACGTTCGCGGGTTCCACTGCCCAGCCCGACGCCCCACGTTCCCTCGCTGGATCAAGAGGGTCGCATTCTGTTGACCACTTCGGCGTCAATTACAATAGTAAACACGAATGGCACCATCCTCCAGCAGATCCACTTACCCAGTCCCCCAACCCAGGCGCCCGTTCTAACGGCGGAAGGGAATCTCTTGGTCGTCCTCAACGGCCAACTCCGCACGTATCGGCATTCCCATGGTCTGGCGTCGGACGCCCCCTGGCCCATGACCCGACAAAACCCGCGAGGATCCTCGGCTCCACCCGGAGCGGTTCCGCCTCCCCGAACGCCACAAGTTCTGCCGGTCATTCTGTACGGCAACCAGGTTCGCCTCCACCTCGAACCCTGGACTCGCCCCACCGGCTACGAACTGTGGCGCGCCGAGGTGGCGGAACTGGATCAAGCCATTCGAATTCTCGAGCTGCCCGTGGGAGACAGTCGCTTGCAAGACACCAACGTGATTCCTGAAAAAACCTATTACTATTGGGTGCGGGCGCAGAACTCAGGAGGCACGAGCGAATTTGCCGGACCGGTGGCCACCTCCAGCCTCGACCTTCCTCGGCGATGGCGCCTCACCGGTGTGGGACAGACGCCTCCCGCGATCGCCCCCTCAGGGACAATTTACACCACCGGTACGGACGGCCTGAAGGCGCTTAAGTCCGATGGCTCGTTGCTCTGGGCCCTGGCCGGCCTGGGCGGTCAACCCGTCGTCGCCGCCGACGGAACCTTGCTACTGCACTCGGCCGATCAATTAAGTTCGTTCGCGCCGACTGGAACGACGAATTGGAGTCAGGCCAACTTGGCCCCACACCCCACGGCTCCGTCCTTGAGCGCCGCCGGCTTGATCCTGATGCCCGGAGCAGACCAATTCACCGCCTATGACTCCGCCGGCCAGGTGCGCTGGCAGTTTACGGAAGCCCTCTCGTTTTCCTCCGCTCCCTCGATTGATGTCGATGGAACGATGGCCTGGGTAGCCGCAAACTATGACCTGCAATTCCGGCAATCCGACGGTCTCAGCCAGAAAATTAGCCCGCTGGAATCAAACTTCTCCGACGTATCCGCTCCACCGTGGACGCCGGATGGGAAGGTGCTGATTCAGGCAGATTCACCTTCCGGACTACAAGCCTTTCGGCGGGACGGGACCCGTGCCTGGATGGCAAACTCGTTCGTCCCGACCCTTAGCCCTCCGGCCGTGGCCGCCGATGGCTCGATCTTCGTCCGCCTAAGCCTGGTTGAAACTCCCGGGGAAGGCGGTCGACCCTGGATCGTGGCCCTCAACCCAGACGGAACCCATCGTTGGAAACAACGAACGGATTCCATGGTGGGGACACCGGTCCTTACCGCCAACGAACTGGTATTGGTCAACGGTACAAATTCAATCCACGCCTGGAATGTCGCCGACGGCCAACCACGATGGATTTTGGAGACCCAAGCCGCCAACCGACTGTTATCACCCGTGTTCGACCATGACGGCAGGCTGCTGGTGGCGTCCTTCGGGGCCTTGGAAGCCTATGATCTCGGCGTAGGACCGGCCGAAGCGCCTTGGCCGATGCACCGTCAGAATTCCCGCCAATCGGCTTCTCTGGAGCGGCCCGCAGGTCCGCTGAAGTTGGAACTCAAATCAGCCGAAAGCGCCGAATTGCACCTTTCGGTTACCGCCCCAGGCCCCGCTGTCATCCTTCTGGAATCTTCGAACCTCCAGCAGTGGCGGCGCGTGACCGCTTTACCCACGGCGGGCAATGCCACCGAGCTTCAAATTCCCCGCACCGAGTCTAACAATGAATTCTACCGGCTGGTCGTGCCTTGAGCCCACCTCTTAATCGGGATGATCGTCGAAATCCTCCGCGTCTAGTCGCCCAGATAACGTCGCAACAGTTCCCTTAAGCGCTCGGGCGAAGGCACCACCAAGGTGTTGCCTTTGACTTCCAGCAATTGCTGAGCGCGCAGCTTGGCCAGCGACCGCGAAAAAGTTTCGCTCACCGTACCAAGTTCGGCGGCCAAGGCGCGCTTGGTTCCCTTCAGTTCAATCTGCACGGGTCCGGGATCCCCCACCGGGCACCGTTTCATCAGCCAGTGCGCCAATCGGGTTTCGACATCTTTAAGGGTCAGATCTTCTAACTGCCCCACCACCACCCGCAGATGCGCACTCATGGACGCCAGGATCCGCAGCGCGATTTCCGGCTGCCGTTTTAGCAAATCGAGGAAGCCGGATTTTTGAATCAATAGGACCTGCGAGGTCTCCACCGCCCGAGCGTCAGCCGGGTAACCCCGATCCGTGGCGAGCGCCGCCTCGGCAAAAGTCTCACCGGCGCGGAACACGTGGATCACCTGCTCCTTCCCGGCGGCATTGACTCGATGAACATTAACCGCGCCTTTTTGAACCAAATAGAATCCGGCCGCCGGTTCGCCCTCATGGAACAAGTATTCACCCTTCGACAGAGCACGCACCGCCACCAAATCGGCAATGGCCCGGAGATCGTCGGCGCGCAAGCCAGCAAACAACTGACAACTGCGCAGCGCCGATGTGATTGCCGCCGCTCGGAGTTCGGAAAGTCGATCAGGCATGTTCAAAAGCGTGCCAGAAGGATCGGAGGAAGAAAGGCTCGGAATCTGAGCCCCCTTCACCTCGTTACCACGGCCCTGGCGCATCAATCTTCCCGCCAGAAATACACCACCCAATCCCCACCATTTCCGGGCTCAAACCGGCACTGAAACCCTTCGCTTCCGAGCAACTCAATCAAGGGGGCCGGGAGGAACGGGGCCACCACCACAAGACCTTCATTGGCGGCCAAGTCGTCCACCCGGGAGCGAATGCCACTCAGGGGTTCTTCGCCCCGCGCAATGACCGGGCGGATGTCGTAACGTTTGAAGGCGGCAAGCGGTAGCATGATGAATCCTGGGGCTCAAAGTCTCTGAGACAAATTGGCCGGCGCAATCGGGTTCAGTGAAAGCCTTGATGCGAGTCAAACCCCGGGAGGCCAACTCTGTCAGCGAAGTCTTGATCCACATCAACGCCAAGTCCAAACGACCTTCGTCCCCGCAGGCGGTTCCACCATCGTCGAGTTCGGCCTGGAATTTCCCGGCACGTTCATCCTCGTGGATCACTCGCTCTTCCGCGCCTTCAACAAAGGCGCGCTCGGCATGCTAAAAGTAGAAGGCCCCGAAGACTTGCTGGTCTACTCAGGCAAAGAGGCCGACGCGGTTTATCTGGGCTCCCAGGCCGATGTCGGTGCGGGAAGCGAGAAAAAGGTGGCCGCCCTCCAAGTCCAGGTCCGCCAGGCAATCGCCGCCAACCCAAAAATCTCTGGCCTCAACAAGACGGTTCAAATGGAGAAGGGGCGCCGAGTCTTCATGCAAACCTACGTGGCCTGTCATCCGCCCACCGGACTTGGACTCGCCGGAGTATTCCCGCCCTTGGCTAAGTTGGACTACCTGATGGCCGACAAGGATCGATCCATCACCGCGGTCGTGGGCGGACTCTCCGGTCCTGGTTCACGAAATGCATCAATAGGAACCGGCTTTGCCCCCAGAATTGCGGAACGACGTGGACTTCCTGCCGGTGTCCTTCGATTCCGAGCGCGAGACGCCGACCGCGCTCGCCGAGGTCCGCCGCACCCATGAGCTCAGCATCGCGCACTGGACTTTACTGCGCGGCCAACCGGACGATGTCTGCAAACTCGCGGTGTTGCTCGGAGCCAACTACCAGAAGGACGCCCGCGGCCAGTTCGCCCACTCGAATATCATCACCGTGCTCGACGCCGAAGGACAGATGGTCCAGCAGTTCTCTGGACTGAAACTCCGGCTCGAAGACGTGGTCAAAGCGCTCCGCAAACCTCGCTATTCGCTCGCGAAGGAGGCTCGAAAGCCCTGACTGGATGGGCGCGTCGATCGGAGCACCGCCGACTGCGCCCAAGCGCGAAAGACCCCCCGCTTCGGTCAGTCTTCCACCACCGCCAGCTTCGCCAGCACGCTCAAATCCTCCAGCGTGGTCGTGTCGCCCTTGATCTCCAGGCCACAGGCGACTTGCTTCAACAGCCGCCGCATGATTTTTCCGGAACGGGTCTTTGGCAAGGCATCGGCAAACCGGATGTCGTCCGGCTTAGCCACCGGACCAATTTCCTTGCCCACATGATTGCGCAGTTCGGCCTTCAATTCGTGCGTGGCGTGCTGGCCTGTCTTAAGAGTCACGAAACACACCAGCGCCTGACCTTTCAATTCATCCGGACGTCCCACCACGGCGGCCTCAGCCACGCTCGGGTGACTGACCAAAGCGCTTTCAATTTCCGCCGTCCCGATGCGGTGACCGGCCACGTTCAACACGTCGTCAATCCGTCCCACGATCCAGAAATAGCCATCCTTGTCCTGCCGACAGCCGTCCCCAGTGAAATAGCAGCCTTTAACCTCGCTCCAGTAGGTGGATTTGTACCGTTCCGGATCGCCCCAAATTCCCCGCAACATGGAGGGCCAGGGTTTACGGATGACCAATTTACCCCCCATATTTCGCGGTACAGGCTTCCCGTAATCGTCCACGACTTCGGGTAGAATTCCAAAAAACGGCAGTGTCGCCGTCCCAGGTTTCAACGGCGTCGCCCCCGGCAAAGGACTGATCATGATCGACCCCGTTTCGGTCTGCCACCACGTGTCCACAATCGGACAACGCCCTCCACCGATGACCTTGTAATACCACATCCACGCCTCGGGGTTGATAGGTTCACCGACCGTTCCGAGGACTCGGAGCGAACGCAGATCATGCTTCTTGGGCCATTCGTCGCCCCACTTCATAAACGCGCGGATCGCGGTTGGGGCGGTGTAAAGCACGGTGACTCCGTATTTCGCAATGATCCGCCAGAACCGATCCGGCTCGGGCCAATTCGGAGCGCCCTCGTACATGACGCAGGTCGTTCCGTTCGCGAGCGGTCCGTACACGATGTAGCTATGGCCAGTCACCCAACCCACGTCCGCCGTGCACCAGTAAACGTCCTCGGGACGCAAATCGAACACGTACTTTGAAGTCAATTTGGCCCCGAGCAGATAGCCGGCCGTCGTGTGCAGGATGCCCTTGGGTTTTCCGGTCGAACCACTGGTGTACAGGATGAACAGCGGCGCCTCGGAATCCAATTTCTCGGCTGGGCAGTCGTCGCTGACGTATTCCAGCTCCCGATGCCACCACACGTCGCGTCCCTCTTCGATGTGCACTTCATTCCAAGTCCGGCGCAAAACGATGACCTTTGCAATGCTCCCGGTCAGCGAGACGCCCTTGGCATCGGTCACGCGGAGCGCTTCATCGACATTCTTCTTCAACGGCACCACCGCACCCCGCCGATAGCCGCCATCGGCCGTAATGACCATTTTAGCGCCGCAATCCTGAATCCGATCCGCCACTGAATGCGCGCTGAACCCGCCGAAAATCACGCTGTGAATCGCTCCGACGCGGGCACAGGCCAGCATGGCAATGACCGCTTCCGGGACCATGGGCAGATAAATGATGATCCGGTCGCCCTTTTTGATCCCATTTCGCTTGAGGACATTGGCGAAGCGACATACCTCGCGATGCAGTTGCTTGAACGTCAGCACGCGTTCCTCACCGGGTTTCCCATCGGTGGCGGGCTCACCTTCCCAGATCAAGGCCGCCTTGTTAGCCATGCCGGAATCCAGCCAGCGATCGAGGCAGTTACTGGCGACATTCAGTTTGCCGCCGGTGAACCATTTGGCGAATGGCTCCTTCCACTGGAGCACTTTAGTGAAGGGTTTGAACCACACGAGTTCCTGGGTCGCCTGCTTGGCCCAGAACTTCTCCGGTTGTTTGACCGATTCGGTCCACAGTCGCTGATACTGAGCGAAACTCTTGATGTGTGCGCCCGCGGCAAATTCCTTGGTGGGTTTGAAGACCCGGGATTCTTTCAGCAGCGATTCGAAGTTATTGGCTGGCCCGACGGTTTTGCTCATGGAATGACGGAAATTGGACAGACAGTGTGGGAAAGGCCGACCCACCCCGTCAATGCAGGCCATGCAAAGCCTGCCCCAATCCTTCATCACCCGTGCTCCCGCCGACCCACCTCTCGGCGCTGGCGTTGCACTTCTCCGAGGAACACCGCGGCCGCATTGGCTACATTTAACGAATCCACCGCGTTCGACATCGGAATCGCCACAACGTCAGCGCACGCCGCCAGCACTTCAGGCCGCAATCCTGGCCCTTCGGCTCCCAGCACCAGACAGGTCGAACCCGTGAAATCCACGTCCCACAACCACCGCCGATCCGACCGCGGATGCGCCGCCACACACCGAACCCCCGACCCACGCAACTCGCTCAGCGTCTCCACCAGATTTTCGGACACAAAATAGGGCACCTTGAAGATGGATCCCATGGAACTCCGGACGGCCCGACGCAAATACGGATGTGCCGACGTCTCCCCCACAATCAAAGCCTGCCCACCCAGGGCGGCCAAATTGCGCACCACGGTTCCCACATTCTCGGAATTATTCAGCCCATCCGCCGCCAGGAACAATTGGGGCTCGGTCCCCACGAGAAGCTGATTCAGCGCCACCGGTGAAGGAACCCGAGCCAAACCGAGCATTCCTTGAAACAACGAGTAGCCCGTCAGTCGTTCCTGCACCGTATGGTCCGCCAAAAAGAGCGTAATCTTCTCGGGGCGCGCGGCCAACCAGGACTCGTATTTCTTCTGCCAGTGGGGCGTCAGTAACACTGAGATCACTTCACAGGAAGACTCTAACAAACGCCGCACAACCTTTTCCCCGTCCGCCACGAAAAACCCGCCATTCAAATGATCGAACTGCGCCCGCAAGGTCTTGAACGGAGCCAAACGCGGATCCTCGAAATTATCAATCAGCTCAACCTCAAACATCGTTGAACCTCCAGGTAGTTAGACCTTCTGAGGTTACCCGCTCAGGTCGTCGGCTTCAATTTCGGTCCCTTGGCTGTGTCCTCGACCAACCAACCTTTGACCTTCAGTTCCTGGCGAATCGCATCGGCTCGCGCAAAGTCCCGCGCCTTTTTCGCAGCCACCCGTTCCTCGGCCAGGGCCAGTATGTCCGCCGGCACCTCGCCGACGGCTTTTACTCCCAGGCCGAAAACGCCGTCGACCCGTCGCCAAGCCGCCAAAGTGTCCGCCGCCTGACTGGCCGACAGTTGATTCCCCGCCAGCGCCCGATTCGTTTCCCGCACCCAATCAAAGACCGCCGCCCAAGCCTGCGAGACATTCAAATCGTCATCCAAGGCCCGAACCAAGGCTGTTTCCAACGGATCCGCTCCCCTTGATTCGGAAGGTCCCACGGAACCGGCTATTTCCGTCAGTTTTCCCACACATTCGTCAATTCGAGCCACCGCGCTCCGGGCGCCTTCGAGCCCATCGAGGGTGAAATTGAAGGTCTCGCGAAAGTTCGCACTGAGGAGCAACTGCCGAATCTCCCGACCGGTAAAACCCTTCGCCAAGAAATCCCGCACGGTGAAGAAATTACCCAACGACTTGCTCATCTTCCTCCCCTCGACCAACAGATGCGCCACGTGCAGCCAATGCTTCACGAACGGTTTGCCGGGCGGTTGCAGGGCCGCCCCTTCACTCTGCGCGATCTCATCCTCGTGATGCGGAAACGCCAGATCTTCGCCGCCCAAGTGCAAATCAAAACTCGGCCCCAACAGCGACATGCTCATCGCACTGCACTCGATGTGCCAGCCCGGCCGGCCCTGACCCCACGGACTGTCCCAGAACACGGCCCCATCTTCCGGCACCCGCGCCTTCCACAACGCGAAATCAGCCAGGGATTCCTTGTCATATTCATCGCTGGCCACCCGTTCGCCGACCCGCATGGCCTCGAAGTTCAGGTTCACCAACTGGCCATACCGACAGCCGCAGCCCTGGTACTTCTGGATGCTGAAATACACCGACCCATCCGGGGCTCGGTAGGCCAGTCCGCGTGCTTCCAGTTTCTGGATCAACGCGATGATCTCCACCATATACTCGGTGGCCCGCGGCGTTTGCGTGGGCGTCAGGCAGTTCATGGTCCGCAGATCCTGAAGAAACGCCGCCTCGAAATGGCCAGTGAACTCCTGGAGTGATTGACCCGACTCCCGGACGCGCCGGATGATTTTGTCCTCCACGTCCGTGATGTTCATGACGTGTTTCACCACGAATCCGCGGAACTCCAGATAGCGCCGCACCAGGTCGGCGAAGACAAACGTGCGAAAATTCCCGATATGCCCGAAGTCGTAGACGGTCGGACCGCAGCAATACATGCCGATGACGGGCCGACCGTTCTGAGTGTTTTCAGGGAACAGCGGTTCAAACAGCTCGACCTTTCGGGTGAGCGTGTTGAACAGGTGCAAGCGGGATCCGTCCATCAGACTTCTGCGGTCGTAGGGTTGATGACTGTCTTCACTTCGGACACGCGATTCGCCGGAAACCCACCCTGCTTCGCATGTTCGCGCACCAACTCTTCATTTGGTGCGATGTAAACACAGTAAACCTTATCGTCGGTGACGTAGCTTTCGACCCACTGAATCTGCGGCCCCAGCTTCTCGAGGACGCCGCATGATTTCTGGGCGACCCCCTGTAACTGGTCGGGAGTGAGCCTTCCGGCTCCAGCAATTTCGCGCTCGATGATGAATTTTGGCATGATTTTCTGGCTGAACTGACTCGGTTGGAAAGGCTCCGCCCAGGGCGCCTCGAATGTCCATGCAGAAAAATGAACAACAACACCCCGACCGCCGCGTGCTCTGGAGCCGTGCGGTGGCGCCGCGCAGCTACTGCTTTCGAAAGGGGGGACGTTCCAGAACGCGCGGTCGGGTTAAACTGTTAAGACGTTCCGAAACTGACGGACCACCTGGCTCACGGACCAACCCGAGCGCACCAATTCCGCTTCCGCTTGGGTCCGGTCCAGTCTGGTTAACTCCATGACGATCCGACATGCCCGATCGCGCAGTTTTACGTTCGAGGGATTCAAATCAACCATCAGATTGCCCACCACCTTACCCAACCGAACCATGGTCAGCGTGGTCAGCACATTCAGAATTAATTTGGTGGCCGTGCCCGCCTTCAGCCGGGTCGACCCCGTCAGGACTTCCGGGCCGACATTGACCGCCAAAACGACGTCGGGTTTTTGACCGCGCGCGAACTGGAGAAACGGATTGAAACACAGCAGGGCCGTGGTGGCCCCGCCCCGACGCGCTTCCGCCAAGGCACCCCAGACAAACGGGGTGCGCCCACTGGCCGCAATCCCCACGACGATGTCGTTCTTCCCGACCCCACGACACCCAATCGCCCTCCCACCGGCTTCCGTATCGTCCTCCGCGCCTTCAATCGATGAATGCAGGGCCTTCTCTCCGCCCGCCATGATGCCTTGGACCCATTCCGGCGGCGTTCGAAACGTCGGCGGACATTCACTGGCATCCAATACCCCCAGACGTCCACTCGTTCCCGCCCCAACATAGAAGAGCCGTCCGCCCGACTTCAGGGCCTGCACGGTGCGTTTGACCAGACGTTCCAAAGGCAACCGCTGCTCCAAAATGGCCTCCGGGATCCGCGCGTCCTCGGACAGCATGAGGGCAATCGCTTCGGTCAGAGGCAACCGATCCAAATTGGCCGAACGCGGATTGCGCTGTTCCGTTGGGGAAAGTTCACGCGTGCGCGGTACCAACACCTCGGCTGTTTCCCGCTGACCTGCATTGACTTGCGCCGCCGAAACCAACCCATATCGCTGCGCGAGCCGGGCCGCCCGCGCCATGACCACCGCGCCCCAGACCGATTCGCGGGCCAAGGGTGCTACGACGGCCCCCGGGCGAACTCCCCGAATCTGACGCGCCAGGTCCCGGGCCAGTCCGGGCTGTTTCAACAAGACACTTCCGGCCAGCACAAATCTAACAGGCTGCCCCTTCTTGGCCAATCGTCCGGCGCACGCCAGGGCATCACTGGCCAGAATGGCCGCCGTCTCCGCGAGCACCCGGCGCGACCCGCGATCCCCCTCTTTGGCCGCGGCAAACACTTGGGGCGCCAGGGCCGCCACCTCCGCCTTACCTGCGCCTTGCAGCCAGCCAATAAGATCGTTCGGCTCATTGAGTTGCCGGACGTGGAGCGCTCGCTGCCCGAATTTTCCCCACACTTCCGAATGGTCGAAATCATGGGCCGCCGAACGGAGGGCACGAAACGCGATGTCGTAGGCACTCCCGCGATCGCCCAGCAAATGTCCCCAACCGCCCACCTTGGCGGTCTTCCCTTGAGGGTTGCGTCCGTAACAACAGGAGCCGGTTCCGCTCAGCACCACGACCCGGGACTCACCGGACGCCCCGTGATCCAGGTCGGCCGCCGCCAACGCCGATTCTAAATCATGATCCGCCTGGTGCGGAACTCCGGGCCAGACGCGTTCAAGAATCCGTCCAATCCTCGCGCAATCCGCCGTATCCCGAACGCCGGCCATGCCCAAGCCAATCGCCACCGGTTCGGGTAATTGCGCAGCTAACTCGCGGAAGCGCCCCTCCAATTCAACATCGGTGACGAGACGCAGGTTACAGGGGCCCGCCTCAATCCGGGCCAGCAATTTCAGGTCTGCATCTGCGGCCAAGGCCACCGTCCGAGTACCTCCGCATTCCAATCCCAACAAAACCTGCCGCTCGCTCATGCGCGCAGACTGCGGGGAATTCCCGGTGCCGACCAGTCCGAGCCGAACTCGAGATTTACCGAAGGTGACGCCGGCCGGTTCTTTATGTCAGCCTTTCGGACGATGCCTCCGGAGCCTTACCCCAATCGCCGTGACTTCCTGAAGCAACTGGCCGTCACCGGTGCGGTCTCCGCCGTCTCGGGGTGCGCTTCAAGCACCTCCAAAACCGGCCGCCCCAATCCCATCGTCCTCGAGAACGCCCGACCCGGCTCTCCCAACTGGCACCTCACCAAGACCGGCGTCGATCCAGCTACCAAATGGCGTTGCCCCTGGGTCGAAGGGTACTGCTCCCATACTTCAATTCGAGCCGGCGAAGAATTGACGCTGTTCGTCAGCACCAACCCTCCCTCTCCTTTCCGCGTCGAGTTCTATCGACTCGGCTGGTACGGCGGTCTCGGAGCGCGCCAGGTTCATGAACTCGGCCCTTTGAAAGGCATCACCCAACCGGATCCCGCCGTCGGACCCAAACGACTGCGCGATTGCGCCTGGGAACCGTCGACCTCGATCCGTATTCCGAAGGAGTGGGTGAGTGGCGTTTATTTGGGGAAACTGACCGCCGAACGGGATCAGTGGCAGAGCTACGTGGTCTTTATCGTGCGGGACGATCGCCCAGCCGACGTGCTCTTTCAGTGCAGCGATCACACCTGGCAGGCGTACAACCGTTGGCCAGATCACTTTTCCCTCTACGACGACGGCAAGTCCGAATGGTACTGGGGCGGTGGCATCGATATCAGCTTCAACCGACCTTACGGACGCTATTGTCAGATTTTCGACGCTCCATTGTCACAAGGTTCTGGGGAATTCTTGCTCTGGGAATTTCCCATCGCCTTCTGGCTCGAACAACACGGCTACGACGTCACCTACGCTTCCAATCTCGACACCCACCGCGATCCCCAAAGTCTGCTCCGAGCCAAGGCGCTGTTCTCGGTCGGTCATGACGAATACTGGACGATTGAAATGTTCCGGAATGTTCAGGCAGCCGTGGCGGCTGGCGTGAACGTCGCCTTTCTGTCGGGCAATACTTGTTGCGGACGAATCGCGCTGGCACCGGACCGACGCGGCAACCCGTATCGAATTTTCGAACGAACCGGCGTCTTCGGACCGCCCAACGGTACGCGCGATTTTGTCGCCATGGCGTCCCTGCCTCATGAACGCCCTTATGCCAACGAATTGGTCGGCGCCCACAGCACCGGTCCGGTCACGGGCGGGGCCGACTGGACCTGTGCCGCCCCGGAGCACTGGCTTTTCGCCGGCACCGGCATGCAACGCGGCGACGCCATTCCAGGACTCGTGGGTTGGGAATGGCACGGCGATCCGGCGCCGATTCCGGGACTCGAAATTGTTGCCACTGGCCCCACCCAGGATGCCCCCAGCAAACTAAATGGAGGCCAGTACACCGCCACGATCTATCCCGGTCCGAAACGGAATTTCGTCTTTAATGCCGCCACAATCTGGTGGGGGGATGGGCTCAGCGCGCCGCCCGGATATCTTCGCCCCAACGTATACACCACGCCCCAGGGACCCGATCCACGCGTGCAACAAATCACCCGCAATTTCCTTTCCCGCGCCCTTACCTGAACCCTGAACCCTGCACTCAACGTTACCGTCCATGTCCCCTCTACTCATCGAAGTCTGTGTGGATTCGGTCGAATCCGCGGAGGCGGCTCAAGCCGGTGGCGCCGATCGCATTGAACTGTGTTCCGCGCTGGGTGAGGGCGGTCTCACGCCCAGTCTCGGGCTGATGGAAGTGGTCCGCGCTCGCCTGAAGATTCCCATCGCGGTGATGATTCGTCCGCGCGCCGGGGACTTTTGTCCTACCCCAGCCGAGTTTGAAGTCATGCGGCGGGACTTGATGGCCTTAAAGGAACGCGGCGCGGATTTGTTTGTCTTCGGACTTCTCCAACCGGATGGAGCCGTCGATGTCGCCCGCACGCGCGAGTTAATTGAACTGGCCCGACCGCTGCTGGTGACCTTTCACCGCGCCTTCGACATGACCCGGGATCCGCGAGCCGCCCTGGAAAAATTGATCGAATTGGGGTGTGAACGAGTGCTGACGTCCGGACAGGAAAAATCCGTCCTGGAAGGACTGGAACTTCTGACCGAGCTCGTGGAGCAGGCGGGGGAGCGGATTCGAGTGGTTCCGGGCGGCGGCATCACCGAGCGAAACCTGCCGCGGATTTTACGGGACTGTGCGGCGAAAGAATTTCACGTATCGGCTAGCGCCACCCGAGACAGCCGCATGGAATTTCGGAACCCCAGAATTCCGATGGGCCGAACGTTGGCCGCGTCGGAGTACACCGTGTCCGTCGCGGATGAAGCCCGCGTCCGCCGCTTTCGCGACCTAGCCCCGTAGCCGCGGAGGGCACGAGGCGCCAACCCTCCGCCCGTGCCTATCCGAATCCCGACCCAGATCTCGGAATCGGAAGACACCAAAGTTGACGGGAGGGGGCCGCACAGATAAGTCTAGGTACGAGAGCGAACCAACCGCCCTGGTTCGTCCGCGCCTGCCGGCCCGGCGTCTGCAACACGCGGAGAAGATTCTCAGCAAGCTCGGGCTCACCCCCGAGGATGCTGTCAACATGCTGTTGGCCCAGATAGAAATCCTCCACAGGTTGCCGTTCGAGGTCACTGTGAATCCGAAGCCCCTGCTTTCGGCGGCGGAACAGGCGGCGGCTTGGACGGAGGCGCTGGGTGCCTACTGAGCCTCAGCCTGGCGAGGTCTGGTTTGCGGATCTAGACCTGAAGGAAAAAAGCCGACCCGTACTGGTTCTGGTTCACCCCCACGACGCCGATGCCCGGGCAATCATCGTCGTGGCCCCCCTCACCTCACAAATTTGAGGTATGCGTGGCGAAGTACCACTCGGCAAGCTGCGCTGGCTTCCAAAGGTTTCGGCCGTGAATGTGCAGGGAATCGCAAGTTTCGACCCAGGCAAGCTCGTCCGCCGTCTGGGAGCACTCTCTCACGATCAATATAATGAGGTCAGAGATGCGTTGCGAGACTTGTTAAAACTTTGACTGAGCCAAAAAAAAGAACGTCAGCGCGTCGTTCCCATCGCGGCTACCTTTCCTTCGCGATCTACAGGCGCGTACGAAAGGTTCGCTGATGACCGGTGGCCGGAACCGTCACCGTGTAGGAACGTCCATCCGACGCCACGCTCAGCTTTACATAATTCCCGCCCGATTCACCGTCGTTGGCACAGTGCTCTCGCGGAGCATTGATCTGCGGATTCCCCAAATTGCGGTGCACCTGATAAATCGCCTGTAATGATGGTAGCGCCTGCAGCGAATTCACCACCGCCGGCAGACACCCTTTGCGCGGACCATTATTGAAAACCGCCACCGAGGGCGCTAGCGCTTGGAGCAACAACGGGTTGTTGCTGACGTCGAGTCCATGGTGGTTCACCTGATACACATCCACCGAACCGGCCTGTCGAACCGGACACACCAGACTCGCCTCCACATTCCGAGTCAGGTCGCCGCCGTTAAAATAGCGAAAGGATCCAAACTGAATCAGCGTCACCACCGAATTGGCGTTATCCGACGGATCAACCGCCTGGGGATTGGGATCGCGACATTCGACGACGCTGGCCGCCCCCGCCGGATCAAAGGCGAGTTGTTTCCGAGCCGCCAGAAAGGTGAATTTAAGCGGGGCCACCTCCGCGCCCGATACCCCCCGCAGCCAACGACTCTCCCCCGGCTTCACGACGAGTCGTTCGTCCACCTTCATCTCGCGATAAGCCTTAATTTTCAGGGGCCAAGACGCGTCGTTTCGTCCATCCGGATCGCGGTCCGGAATGCCGTTGTCGTACACCCGTCGGATCGGCAGCAACTGCGCCAATTCAGCGGCACCCCCGAAGTGGTCCACGTGCAGATGTGTCACGATCAAATGATCAATCTGCTTCACCCCGGCAACCTCCGTCGCCACCCGATGAATACGCCCCGCATCACGCCCGCCCGGATTGCCCGTATCGATCAGAATGGATTCGTCGTCGGGCGTAATAATCAGCGTGGAACCGCCGCCTTGGGAATCGACCCAGTAGAAATCCAGCGTCCGATCCCGCTGACCCGCGAGCAAAGTTACCGTGGAAACACCACCCAGGCACAGCGCGAAGAAGAAACGGAGCTTCATGGAATCGGCCCACAAGGTACCCCTGGCCACTCCAGTCTCTCAACTCTCAATTCTCAACTCAACGCGCCCCCCTGGCTTAGCGCGATAGACGCTAATCTTGGCCGGGGGCAGATTCTGCCAAACGATCGTGGAATCGACCGAGTGGAACGACTCCGCCGGCGCATGCCCGTTCACCAACTGGTAACTGAACTGGATCCACTGACCGCCGGGAAGTAACGCCCGGTGGATCTGATCCGCCAAGCGACTCACTTGGTCGGCACTGAAAACCTTTAGGGGTAAACTCGAAAAAACGGCCCCAACCTTCTGACCTTCGAGCAGATCCTCCAGTTCCAAGGCATCCCCGGAAAGAATCCGTGCCCTCGGAAAGCGATGTCGCAGAGAGCCCGCCATCCGCGGGGACTTTTCGACCGCGACCAAAAGATCTTCGCGCAACCCAGCGGCCAGCAATTCTTCAGTGACGATGCCCGTCCCGGGCCCGAGTTCGAGAATCATTTGGTCAACCCCGGCGGGAAGCCAGCGGGCCATCGTACGGGCCAATGCCGGTGAACTCGGCCAGACGGTCCCCATTTGGCGGGGATTTTTGGCTAGTTCAGAAAGAAAAAGTCGCAGCAACTTAGCTTTAGCGCGCATAGGGATTCGTTCGGATCAGACTATCTCGGACTTTTTGATTGGGAACTTCGACGCGTGTGTCGTACTCGACGGCCCGACGATCCTCCCTCGCCGGGCAAGGGCGGGGACCAGCGAGCTGACACCGGGCAGCGTTCGCCGTTGGGATGGCTCCTGTCAATTTGCGCCAACCTGGATATTTCTACTCTCCGGCGAGGTCGGTGGCTGCGAACGCGCCCGTCGGCCGAGCATTTTCCCCCGAATCACATGCCCGCCAACCACCAAGGGCGCCAACAAGCCCAGGGTGACATGCACGGTCCCTGTCCAGTCGCGCAGGGATTCGCCCAAAAAATAAAACAAGCCATACCCGGTCAGGGCCTGCAGACCAAACCATCCTCCCAACATAAGACCCGTCCGGTGATTGACTTGGGCCGCCCAGGCCCGCTGGGCGTGCGCCACCATAACCGTCCCCAGAATCACCAAAAACGACATCGCCGCCCCGCCGTGCACCCGCAGTAGCCACGGTTTGGCCGCCTCCGCCCAGGCGACGGGCGACCCGCTCTCCTCTTGAGCCTCATCCGCCAGCCACCAGGTGAACCCACTAGCGAACAAGAGGGTAAACACGAGGTAAACCACCATCCGATGACGGCGACTGAGCTGGAAGGGACGTGATTTCATGAATCGGCAGAACCCGGCGTGGGATCAACGTTGAAAATTGGGCCGGGGACAAGACTGCCGATGGGCTACCCTTTCGGGTCCGACGCCTCCCATTTCGGCCGGAACCACTCTTGCTCGCGTCCGACTTCCCCGGAACGATGGTCTATCCACATGGGAATCCCTCGACTCCTGCCGGCTCTCTTCCTGATCCTGACCCTGGTCGGGACACGCGCCGAGGTGTCGGTGGTGATCACCGAATTCATGGCGAACAATACCCGCACCCTGCGGGATTCGGACGGCGAGTTTTCCGACTGGATGGAATTGCAGAATGTTTCGTCCCAGGAGGTAAACCTAGGGAACTGGCGCTTAACGGATGATCCACAGCATCAAACCGGTTGGAGTCTGCCGTCGACCAATCTGCCCCCCGGGGCGTTTCTCCTGGTTTTCGCTTCGGGAAAGGAGCGTGCGGTCGCGGGTTCCGAACTGCATGCCTCCTTCCGCCTGGCCGCCGGCGGCGAATATCTCGCGCTACTCACTCCCAACGGCGAATTGGCTTCCCGATTTGCACCTCAGTTTCCCGCCCAGTTGCCCGACGTGGCCTTTGGCTCCGGTCGAATCGTGGGTACCTCCGCGATCCTTCCCTTGAACGCTCTGGCCAAGGTTCGCATCCCCCTGGACGATTCGCTCGAGGGCCGCTGGACTGGAGCCGCTGCGACCGAACCGTTCGACGATTTGCCCGCCGCCGGCTGGAGTTCCGGGGCGACCGGCGTGGGATACGACGAGGCCACCGGGCCTGATCTGTTGGGACCCATGGCCTATTGGGACTTCAATTCCGCGGTCAACCCGAGCCAGGCCGAAGACGTCAGCGGGCAGGCGCATCACGGCCTCATCAGGGGTGCCACCTACACAGCCGACCAGGGTGGATTCTCCGGGCGGACCGGCGACCGGGCCTTAAATTTCGGCAACGGAACCGGACGCGTTGCAGTGCCCGACGCGGCCAAAGGGGTCTTCGATTCCGCCTCCCGAAGCAATGCCCTGACCGTAAGCCTATGGATCTGGGGTGGAGCGAACCAACCGGCCAATACGTCCGTGTTTTGGTTTCAGGAAAAGGCCGATGGCTCCGGAACTCGCGCCGCCCAGGCCCATCTGCCGTGGAGTGACGGGGTGATTTATTGGGACACCGGGCAAGGCGGCGATTGTTGCAGTGCCGCTGGACGCATTTCCAAAGCGGAACCGGACACCACTCGCTGGAAAGGTCGCTGGAATCACTATGTCTTTCTGAAGCGCGGCGGGGTAAAAGAAATCTGGCAGAACGGTTCCTTGTTCCACCGCGGTGACGGCAGTTATCCGCTGGCGACCCTCCGCAACCTCACCCTGGGAGCCATGCCCGAGGGAGGCTTCGGCTATGTCGGTTTATTGGATGACGTTGCCCTGTGGGATCGGGCCTTGGGTGCCGACGAGATTCAATCCCTCGCCACCGGTTCCTCCCCGTTGGCCCTGAGCGGCTACGCCGGCCTGATCGGAACCGACGTCGGTGACGCCCTGCGCGGCCGCAACGCCTCCGCCTTCATCCGAATTCCCTTCACCGTGGCCACCCCGCCCGAATTCAACTCGCTCCAATTGCGAATCCAATACGATGCGGGGTTTGTCGCCTACCTGAACGGAGTGGAAGTGGCCCGGCGCAATGCCAGCGACACGGCGTGGAATGCGACGGCCCAGCACCGGCGGGCACGCCGCGACGCTCGCCGATTCGAAGAGATCGACCTCCCGGGGGCCGCCCGTTGGTTACGGGCGGGGCAGAATATCCTGGCCCTTCATGGACTCAATGAATCCCCGGACGACGCCAGCTTTCTGATCCGTCCAGAATTGCGAGGTCTGGCCCTAACGCCGGACCAGTTCCTCCCGGAAGCCACGCCGAGTCAGCCCAATTCGATCGGCGTGGTGGGCTTTCTAACGGAACCCCAATTTTCCCAACCGGCCGGGTTCTTCACCAACCCCTTCGAACTAACAATCCAAGGCACCTTCCTCGGGGCCACCTTAATTTACACAACCAACGGTTCACCTCCGTCCCCGACCAATGGATTCGTCGTTCCCGCACCCTCGGCGAACCTAACGGCGGGAGTGACGCTCCCGATCCACACGACCCAGTTCCTCCGTGCGGCCGCATTCCGCCCCGGATTTGAACCGTCAACCTCCGTCACTCGCACCTACGTCTTTCCCTCCGCCGTAGCGCGCCAGCCCGCCCGCTCTACCGGCCTGCCCACGACCTGGTCGGACGGTTATCGAGCGGACTTCGAAGTCGATCCGGAGGTCGTCAATCAGACCCAACCCGGATACGGCTTCACCGAAGCGCTAACTGCCCTCCCAACGCTCAGCGTAGTCTCCGATCCGCGCGATCTGTGGGACCGCTCCCGTGGAATCTACTCCAATCCGGGACCCCGGGGGGACGACTGGGAACGACCGGCGTCGGCGGAACTTCTTTTCGCCGACGGTCGACCGGGCTTCCAGGTGAACTGCGGAATTCATATCCACGGTAATATTAGTCGTCAGAATGATTTCACGCCCAAGCATTCCTTCCGGCTCGCCTTCCGCGGTAAGTATGGACCGACCGATCTGGAGTACCCCCTCTTTGACGGACCGGGGCCAGCGAAGTTCGACGAGGTGGTACTCAAAGGACTCTCCACCGATTCTTGGCCGTGTGTAGAATGGGGTCCCAACGGAGAAGGCTACATCCGCTGGCTCCGCAAAGACGCCAGTTACCTGCGCGACCAATGGGTTCGCGATGCCTACACCGATATGGGACAAATCGGCTGCCGCGGCCGGTTCGTTCATCTGTTCCTGAACGGTCTATACTGGGGAATCTACAACCTGACCGAACATCCCAGCGCTTCCTTCCAAGCGGGGCACTACGGAGGCGCTCGTGCCGAATATGATGCCTACAAGGACTTCACCGAACTCGACAGCGGCACCAGCGAAGCCTGGGACGCGCTGATGGCTCAGGCGTCCGCCGGGCTTGCCAGCGAGACGGCCGCCCAGCGCATCGAAGGCAACTTCCCCGATGGAACCCGGAACCTGGCGTATCCTCGTCTGCTCAATGTGGACAATCTGATTGATTACATGGTGCTGCACATCGCCATCGGCGCGGACGATTGGCCGAACCACAACTGGTGGAGCGCCCGGCGACGCGGCGATGAAAGTGAGGGCTTCCGCTTCTTTCCGTGGGACCAGGAGATCAGCATCAACTCGCTTCAACGAACCCAAACCTCCTGGGGCGGGCGGTACGAAGAGGTGAGTGTTTTCGGGACGCCGACCTTTCTTTACAATCAACTTCGCGCCAATCCGAACTTCCGCCTGCGCTTCGCGGATCACGTGCATCGTTACTTCTTCAACAACGGTGCCCTCACCCCCGCCGCCAATGACGCGCGCTGGAATGCGCGCGCGGCGGAACTCGACCAGGCGATCGTCGCCGAATCCGCCCGCTGGGGGGATGCCCAACGCAGTATCCCCTATCGGCGCGAAGTTGAATGGCTGGCGAACAACCGCTGGATGCAGAACGAATTCTGGCTGAAAAACCACGCGCTCGCCCTGGGCCGCTTCCGCCGCGTCGGACTCTATCCCTCGGTAGTTGCCCCCACCTTCAGCCAGCCAGGCGGCCCCGTTACTCCAGGAGCCTCCCTGACCGTCATGGCTCCCGCGGGCCTGATTTACTATACCTTGGATGGGTCGGATCCGCGCCGATCCGATGGCACGGCGTCGCCCACGGCGCTTTCCGGCGCCATCTCGCTGGGCTTCTCCGTGACCGAGACTCTTCGGGTCAAGGCGCGGGTGCTTTCCGGGACGACCTGGAGTGCCTTGACCGAAGCTGTGTTCGTCGTGCCGACCCCCGCTTCACTGGCCCTCACCGAACTCATGTATCATCCGCCCCCGCAAACAGCCGCGGAACTCGCCCGCGCCGGAGGAAAGGTGTTTGCCGACGACGAATTTGAATTCATCGAGCTCCAAAATCTCAGCGGCGAGCGGTCGTTCAATCTGGCGGGATTCTTTTTCAGCCAGGGTCTCCGGCTTACCTTCGACTCCCAACAATTGGCCCCCTTGGAACGGGCCGTCCTCGTCCGTATCCGGGCGGCCTTCGAGTCTCGGTACGGAACCGGCCCGCGGGTGATCGGAGAATTCGGTCACCCCACCGATCCCGCTCTCGATTCGCAACTCAGCAACAGCGGAGAACTGCTGGAACTGCTGGATCCCTCCGGCAACTGCTGGCTGAGCTTCAGTTACGACGATGCCTGGTTTCCCTCGACCGACGGCGCGGGTCGGGCGCTGGAACTGCTCGATCCCCGGAGTGACCTGAATCTCAGCACCACCTGGCAAGCGGGTGAACTCCACGGCGGAACTCCGGGAACCAGTTCCCTTCCCCTACCCCGAATTCTCTCGGCGACGGTCGATGTTAGCGGGGTACAACTCCACTTCGAACTGGCCCCTGGCCAAACCGTCAGCGTGCAACGCACCGAAAACCTCGAAGCTCCCACCTGGCACCCCGTCCACGTCGAGCCCATGCAGGTCCGGCGCCGAACCGTCTCGTTGACCGTACCGCTAGGTGACGAGAAATCGGGCTTCCTGCGACTGAACGACGGTCCGTAACCACTTCGCGGAACGAGGCCCATCTTATCGACTCCAAACAACCAAAGCAGAGGCATTGGGGGTCTTAAGACAGTCTTTAAAGTCTTTAAAGTCTTTAAGGACGCAGTGTACGGTGTTTAGCGACTAGCATTCGCGCGCTCTTCAGTGTCATTCGCCGGCGATCGCGAAACACAAACACCGGTCCCCAGTCTGTGTCGATCCTGCTGGTGACAATGTCCAGATCGTCGCCGGCGAATCCAAGTTCATCGAACAATTCTGCCAGCGCATTCTGGTACAAACCTTCGCCGATATCGTCGACCGCGGTGGCACCCTCAGAAAGCAACTCTTTCGCGGCCGAGCGAGCGTTGAAGTCGTGAATCTCCGTTATGTTCATGCTCGTTTCCCCAAACAATATAGCGACCGCCGCCGACAGTATAATCAGGTGCCAGACCCTGACAGTATAATCAGGTGCCAGACCCTGACAGTATAATCAGGTGCCAGACCCTCTAATTCGCACCCGCACCGAAAACGCCGCCTCCGTGACCTCGAAAAGTGGAAAAATCTTAATCTGTCGCTGTAGTGCTAAGAGAGGCTACACAGCTTCCAGCCGGGACAGCCAGCGATCAAAGCGAGGACCCGCTTGTCGAATTCCCGCCCGCCAATGGCGGGACCTGATCCGCCAGGCTTGGCGCAACGATCTCTGACAATGCCCTATTTGCCAGAAACCGATGCGGCCGCTCGCGGTCGTCGATGATCATCCCGCTGTCGGGGAAATCCCGCGCCATCAGCAACTGTGGGGCGGATCGGCGCACTTCGCCCCGGCCCGTCCCCCGCTTTCAGGGGATCCTCCGGAGCCGGATCCCGAAGGCGATCTCCCAGCCCTCGTTAGAAGTGGCGATAGCGGAAGGGGCGGGTGCAGTGGTGGACTGAGTGACTTGAGGGATCCGCCTTCGAAG